>Ga0210408_10000765_pt1 | contig 36947 bp, 34 predicted proteins | sample IncBWH4MmetaG_FD_155471 | JGI IMG/M metagenome (GOLD analysis project Ga0210408, IMG submission 155471) | Forest soil microbial communities from Barre Woods Harvard Forest LTER site, Petersham, Massachusetts, United States - Inc-BW-H-4-M | ecosystem: Environmental > Terrestrial > Soil >... | reverse complement strand
AGGCGCGACCTTGCACAGCCCAATGCACATGGTCACCGACGAAACCTCCGTCCGCTACGCGGGCTGGCGCATCGTCGTGGTCTGCTTTTTCGTCGCTACCTTCGGCTGGGGACTCGGCTTCTACGGCCAGAGCGTCTACCTCGCGGAGCTGCAGCGCGCCCATGGCTGGCCGGCCTCGCTGATCTCGGCCGGCACCACCTTCTTTTATCTGTTCGGTGCGCTGGTCGTCGCCTTCGTGGCCGAGGCGGTGCGGGCGTTCGGCCCGCGCGCCTGCCTGGTCGCGGGCCTGCTCGCGCTGGCCGCCGCCGCGGTTGCCATGGGGCACGCGCGCGAACCCTGGCAGCTCTATGCTGCGGACGCGCTGCTTGCCTTTGGATGGGCCGGCACCAGCCTCGCCATGATCACCAACACGCTGAGCCTCTGGTTCGACAAAAGGCGCGGCATGGCGATCAGCCTGGCGCTGAACGGCGCGAGCTTTGGCGGCATCGTCGGCGTGCCCTTGCTCGTCGTCGCGATTGGAAGCGTCGGGTTTTCGCTGGCGATGACGGCTGCCGCCGTCGCGATCGTCGTGGTGATGGTTCCCCTCGTGCTGGTCGCTGTCGGATCGCCGCCGCATCATCTGAATGCACCGACGGCGCGCGCCGCGCCGTCATCTGTGGAGATTCGCGCCCGCGCCCTGCGGGATATCGGCTTTCTGTCGATCGCGATTGCATTCGCACTGGCGCTGTTCGCGCAGGTCGGCTTCATCGTGCACCTGATCTCGTTCCTCGATCCGGTGATCGGGCGGCACGCCGCCGCCATCGCGATGGCCGCATTGACCGCGATGGCCGTGGTCGGACGGGTGCTGTTCTCCACCGTCATCGACAAGCTCAATCAGCGGCCGGCCGCGGCGCTGTCGTTCCTGAGCCAGGCCGTGGCGCTGATCATCGTCATCCATTCGACCAACGCCGTGGTGCTGGTCGCGGCCTGCGCGCTGTTCGGCTTCTCGGTCGGGAATCTGATCACGCTGCCGTCGCTGATCGTGCAGCGCGAGTTCGATTCGAAGAGTTTTGGCGTCCTGATCAGCCTGGTCACCGCGATCAACCAGGTCACCTATTCCTTCGGCCCGGGCGTGGTCGGCTTGTTGCGGGACTGGTCGGGCAGCTACGCGCTGCCATTTTACGGCTGCATGGCGCTGCAGGTGATCGCGGCGGCGCTGATTTTGCTGCGGGGGCGCCGCCTTTGACCTTCGTCATTCCGGGGCGATGCGAAGCATCGAACCCGGAATCTCGAGATTCCCCGGTGCGCAATTGCGCACCTGTGGTCCGGTCCTTCGAACCGTCCCGGAACCACGGAGCTTAGGTTCAAATGTCCCGCTGCCTCAACAGATCGTCCAGATCGAGCCGTCGCGTGAACATCGCGAGCGACCCGTCGGCATCGCGCGGCCATCGCTCCTTCGGCCGGTCCCAATAGAGCTCGACGCCGTTCTCGTCGGGATCGCGCAAATAGAGCGCCTCGCTGACGCCGTGATCGCTGGCGCCGTCGAGCGGAATCTTGGCCTCGATCAGGCGCTGCAGGGCCTCCGCCAGCGCCGGCCGGGTTGGATAGAGGATCGCGGTATGAAACAGCCCTGTGGTGCCGGGCGGCGGCGGATGGCCGCCCTTGCTCTCCCAGGTGTTCAGCCCGATGTGATGGTGATAACCGCCGGCCGAGATGAAGGCAGCACCCGAACCCATGCGCTGCATCAGTTCGAAGCCGAGCACCCCGCAATAAAATCCAAGTGCGCGGTCGAGATCGGCGACCTTAAGATGGACATGCCCGATCCTGGTGCCGGCGATGATGGGCGGGTTGTGCGGCATGGCAATCTGTCTCCGCTTGTTGTCCTTGCTTCTCGCCGCGTGCGGGGAGAAGCGTAGCTGTCGGGTGGGCAAAGGCGCGTCAACGCCGATCGCCTGTCGAGCGTCTCGCTTTAGATGGTGGGCGCGCTTTGCTTTGCCCACCCTGCAACGGCGGCTTGTCGCGAAACCTTCCGTTTCGGAAAGTGCTCCTCAGACAAGCTCCGAGACCTCGCCCTCCGGCAGGCCGAACTCAAAGACGTTCAGCGTCATCGAGACCATCGTGTAATAGCCGCACAGCCCGATGATCTCGACCAGCCCGCGCTCGCCCAGGAGCTTGACCGCCGCGTCGTAGAGCGGCTGCGTCAGCCCGTGACCCTCATGCAGCGATCTCGCGACATCATAGATCATCTGCGCAATGGGGTCGCCGAAGGCTGGCGTGCGGCGATCGCGGATGTCGTCGATGATCTTTGGGTCGAGCCCGCCCTTCAGCGCCAGCCGCTTATGCGCATACCATTCGTAATGGGCGGTAAAATGCCGTGCGGTGACCAGGATCGCGATCTCCGATAGCTTTGGCGGAAACATCGTGTTGAAACGCAACTGCTCGCCGAGCCGCGTCGCATGCCGCGCCATCTCGGGGCTGTTGAGCCAGGCCATCATCGGGGCCGGCGCCGAGCCGCGCTTGCCCGCGATCGCCTCGTCATGGGTCTCTCTCTGGTGCGCATTCATTTCGCTGGGCGAAAGCAGTTTCAGGCGCATTGCGATTCCCTCTGTTTTCTCAGTCATGCCGCTCCACGCGATATCTTATTCCGCGGCACGGCCGATGTCTCCGGTCCACCGTTCGGCTTGCGCATATTGCAATCCGCGTGATGCGGGCTATGGTCGCTGCAGCGATCTTGACAGTGGAAACGCCTGGGATGACCGCCGACCTCGACACATTTCGCCAGAAGACACGCGCCTGGCTGGAAGCCAATTGCCCGCCCGAGATGCGCCGTCCGATGGCCTCGGACGAGGACACATTCTGGGGCGGACGCAACACCAGGTTCTCTTCGGAGGCCCAGCGCGTCTGGTTCGAGCGTATGCGCGACAAGGGCTGGACCGTGCCGCATTGGCCCAGGGAATATGGCGGCGGCGGCCTCGAGGCTGAGGAAGCCAAGATCGTGCGCCAGGAGATGGCGGCGATCGGCGCGCGGCAGCCGCTGACCTCGTTCGGCATTTCCATGCTCGGCCCGGCGCTCCTGAAATACGGCACCGAGGCGCAGAAGAAGGAGCACCTGCCAAAGATCACCGCGGGCCTGATCCGCTGGTGCCAGGGCTATTCCGAGCCGAACGCCGGCTCCGATCTCGCCTCGTTGCAGACCCGCGCCGGCGGCGATGGCGACGACTACATCATCAACGGCCAGAAGATCTGGACGTCCTATGCCAACTACGCCGACTGGATCTTCTGCCTGGTGCGCACCGATCCAAATGCGAAGAAGCACGACGGCATCTCCTTCATCCTGTTCGACATGGCCTCGCCGGGCGTGTCGACCAAGCCGATCCTGCTGATCTCCGGCTATTCGCCGTTCTGCGAGACCTTCTTCGACAATGTGCGCGTGCCAAAGTCGCATGTCGTCGGGCAAGTCAATCGCGGCTGGGACGTCGCCAAATATCTGCTGCAGCACGAGCGCGCGATGATCTCGGGCATGGGCGAGCGCGGCGTGGGCCGGCCGCTCGGCGAGCTCGCCGCCGCTTCCATCGGCGCCGACGCGCAGGGCCGGCTCGATGATCCCCTGCTGCGCGGCCAGATCGCGACGTTCGAGGTCGACGAGGCGGCGCTCGCGGCCGCCGCCGAACGCATGACCGATCTTGCCAAGGCGGGCCAGGGACATCCGGCGTTCTCCTCGGCGATGAAATATTACGGCACCGAGCTCAACAAGCGCCGCTACGAGATCTTGATGTCGGCGGGCGGTATCGACGCGCTGGAATGGGAGAGCGAGCGGTCGCGTGGCGGCGCGCGCCCGCGCGCCTGGCTGCGCACCAAGGCCAACTCGATCGAAGGCGGCACGTCCGAAGTGATGCTCGGCATCGTCGCCAAGCGCATCCTCGATCTGCCGGGGGCTTAGTGGTTGCCTCATCCTGAGGAGCGGCTTTTAAGGCCGCGTCTCGAAGGATGAGGCCCCATTGTGGCCTCATGGTTCGAGACGGCGCCGCAGCCAAGTTTACGCAGGCTGCGCACACGTGATAGGCGCCTCCTCACCATGAGGGGTAACAGCGAGTTCAATCGAACATCAGTCTAGCGGAACGTCCACATGGCCCTCGTCCTGACAGAAGAACAATCGATGCTGCGCGACAGCGCCCGCGGCCTCATCAGCGCCAAGGCGCCGGTCTCGCATTTGCGCGGCCTGCGCGACAGCAAGGACGCCACCGGTTTCTCCCGCGAGCTCTGGGCGACCTTTGCGGAGATGGGCTTTGCCGGCCTGCTGGTGCCGGAAGAGTTCGGCGGCTCCGGGCTCGGCTCGGTCGAAGCCGGCATCGTGATGGAGGAGATCGGGCGGACGCTGATGCCGTCGCCGTTCCTCGCCACCTCGGTGCTGGCGGCCGCGGCGCTGTCGCACGGCGGCAGCGACGCGCAGAAGCGGGAGCATTTGCCAAAAATCGCCTCCGGCGCTTTGCTCGCGACGCTTGCGATCGATGAGGGTCCCAAACATCGCCCGCTGCACACGGAGATGCGGGCGGTCCGCGCGGGCAACGGCTTTCGGCTCTCAGGCGCCAAGGCGCTCGTGGTCGATGGCCACGTCGCCGACCTGCTGATCGTGGTGGCACGCAGCGCGGGCAGCCCCGGCGCGCACGACGGGTTGACGCTGTTCCTGGTCGATCCCAAAACCGAGGGCGTTGCGGTCGAGCGCACGATGATGGTCGATGCCCACAATGCGGCGCGCATCGTGTTCGACAATGTCGAGGTCGACGCCGATCATGTGCTCGGCGAGGTCGATCGCGGCGGCGCGCTCGTGGACGTCGTCCTCGATATCGGCCGCGGTGCGGTCGCCTCCGAATTGCTGGGGCTTGCCGACGAGGTGTTCGGCCGCACCGTGACGTATCTCAAGGAACGCAGGCAGTTCGGCAAGCTGATCGGCGAGTTCCAGGCCCTGCAGCATCGCGCGGCGCAACTCTATATCGAGATCGAGATCAGCCGCGCCGCCGTCTTGAAGGCGTTGCAGGCGCTCGATGCCGATGCCGCGACGGCGGCCAGTGCGGTCGCCGTCGCCAAGGCGCGCGCCGGCACCACCGCGACCCGCGCCGTTCAGGAGGGCGTGCAGATGCATGGCGGCATGGGCATGACCGACCAGTTCGACATCGGCTTCTTCATGAAGCGCGCGCGGGTCTGCGAGGAGTTTTTGGGCGACGCCAATTTCCACGCCGACCAGCTGGCACGGCTGCGGAATTATTGATGTCATTCCGGGGCGATGCGAAGCATCGAACCGGGAATCTCGATCCACAACCTCTGGATTCCGGGTCCATCGCTTCGCGATGTCCCGGAATGACACCGTGACGACAGGCTCCGTCATTGCGAGCGAAGCGAAGCAATCCAGAATCTCGCCACGCAGACCGACTGGATTGCTTCGGAGCTTACGCTCCTCGCAATGACTACCGGATCGGTGGCGCGTACTGAATGCCGCCGGCGTTCCAGAGCTGGTTCATGCCGCGCGGAATGTGCAGCTTGGACTCGGCGCCGACATTGCGGTCGTAGACCTCGCCGTAATTGCCGACATGGCGGATGATGCGCACCGCCCAGTCCTTGGTCAGCCCGAGATCCTCGCCATAACTGCCCTCGGTGCCGACCAGGCGCATCACCTCCGGCTTCTTTGATTTCAGCGCCTCGTCAATGTTCTTCGAATTGACGCCGAGCTCCTCGGCGTCGATCATCGCATAGAGCGTCCATTTCACGATCATCATCCAGTCGTCGTCGCGCTGCCGCACCACGGGCGCCAGCGGCTCTTTCGAGATGACGTCGGGCAGGATCATGTGATCGTTCGGCTTGGTCATGTTCAACCGCAGCGCGTAGAGCTGGGAGACGTCCGCGGTGAAGGTGTCGCATTTGCCGGAATCATAGGCCTTGATGACCTCCTCCAGCTTGGGGAACTTCATCTCTTCGTATTTCATGTTGTTGGCGCGAAAAAAGTCGGCGAGGTTGAGCTCGGTCGTGGTCGAGCCCTGCACGCAGACCTTGCTGCCGTTGAGGTCGAGCGCGGTTTCGATGTTGCGCGCGCGTGGCAGCATGAAGCCCTGGCCGTCATAATAGGCGACCGCCGGGAAATAGAGATCGTAGTTCTGCTCGCGCGACATGCTCCAGGTCGAGTTGCGCGAGAGGATGTCGACCTTGCGGTTCTGCAATTCCCTGAAGCGCTCGCTGGCTTCGAGCGGGATGAATTTCGCTTTCGCCGGGTCGTCGAAGATCGCGGCCGCGACCGCACGGCAGAAATCGACGTCGAAGCCGGTCCAGTTGCCCTTTTCGTCCTGGCTGGAGAAGCCGGGCAGGCCGACATTGACGCCGCAGAACACCTCGCCGCGGCGGACGGTCCGCTTCAGCGTGCGGGTGTCGTAGAACTCGTAAATGATCGCGACGACTGCCACCAGCACGGCGACCGCGAGCCCGATCAGCAGGCCGCCTCGAAATGTGCGCATGATTGATCTCTCACCAATGAACAGGAAAAATGTAGGCTTGGAAAAGGCGGCCCCGCGGCTGCTACAGCTCGGGCTTCTGCCGCACGACCACCTTGGTGCCGACGGGAACGCGATCGTAGAGATCGCTGACATCGTTGTTGACCAGGCGGAAGCAGCCCGATGAGACCTTGGTGCCGATCGTATCCGGCCGGTTCGTGCCATGGATGCGGTAGACCGTGGTGCCGAGATACATCGCGCGCGCGCCGAGCGGGTTGCCCGGCCCGCCAGCCATGAAGCGCGGCAGATAGGGTTGGCGCGCGATCATCTCCGGCGGCGGGGTCCAGTCGGGCCATTCCGCCTTCTTGGTGATGTTCAGCAGCCCCTGCCACTGGAAACCGTCGCGCCCGACGCCGATGCCGTAGCGGATCGCGCGGCCGCCGGGCTGGACCAGATAGAGATGGCGCTCGGCGGTCGAGATGATGATGGTGCCCGGCGCCTCGGTCGACCGGTAGTACACCACCTGCTTCTGCCATTCCGGATCGAGCTCGTAGGCGTCGTCGGCAATGAGGCCGGGCTGATCGCCGGGATCGCCCTGCTGTTGGGCGTAGCCGTGTGAGCTTGCGAGTATGAGACCCAGCGCAGCGATCGTGCCGCAGATCAGGTGACGAAATTCCATCATGCAAAGCACTCCTTGCGGGCGCGGCCGCCAAGTTGCCTCAAGTCAAATTTCTGCACCCATCAAATCTCAGTGCGAGCATGATGGCAAGCTCATGGCGAGCCGTTCATATAGCGCTGGAATGCCACGGGATTTTGTCGCGATGAATTCGTATCCCGTTCATCCCGGCATCAGCCACAGCCGCAAGCCAAACGAGATCAGCGCGACGCTGCCGACGCCAAGCAGCCAGAGCGCGACAAACCACGACAGGCGCTGCGCCAAAGTCCGCCTGTCTTGCGTCAATGATAACCACTCCCGGCTTTGACCTTGCCGCGGAACACCCAATAGCTCCAGCCGGTATAGGCGAGAATGAGCGGAATGAGAAACGAGACTCCGACCAGCAGGAACAGCTGGCTGTCACGCGGGGAGGCGGCCTGCCAGATCGTGATGCTCTGCGGCACGATATAGGGATACATGCTGATGCCGAGCCCGGCATAGGACAGCGCGAACAGCGCGAGCGCCAGGAAGAACGGCCTTGTGTCCTGCCGCTTGGCGAGGCTCCCGAGCAGCAGCACCGTCACCGCGACCACAGCAAGGGGCACCGGTGCGGTCGCGATGATGTTGGGCCAGGCGAACCAGCGCTGCGAATAATGGATGCTCAGCAGCGGCGTCACCAGGCTGACCGCGCCGATGGCCCCTAGCATGGCGAACAACAGCCACCAGCTCAATGCATAGGCCCGGTCGCGCAGCCTGTCCTCGGTCTTCAGCACCAGCCATGTCGAGCCCAGGAAGGCATAGCCGATCACCAGCGAGACACCGGTCAGCACGCTGAACGGCGTCAGCCAGTCCCACCAGCCGCCGGCATATTGCCGTCCCGCGACATGCACGCCCTGCAGGATGGCGCCGAGGGCTATGCCCTGCGACAGCGCGGCAAGCAGCGATCCGCCGGCAAAGGCGATGTCCCAGCGGTTGCGCTGCGCCGTGGTGCGCCAGCGGAATTCGAAGGCGACACCGCGGAAGATCAGGCCGACCAGCATCGCGATGATGGGCGTGTAGAGCGCCGGCATCAGCACCGCATAGGCGAGCGGGAACGCCGCCATCAGCCCGCCGCCGCCGAGCACCAGCCAGGTCTCGTTGCCGTCCCACACCGGGGCGACGCTGTTCATGACCACGTTACGATCCTCTTTCGCCGGGAACAGCGGAAACAGGATGCCGAGCCCGAGGTCGAAGCCGTCCATCACCACATAGACGAACACCGCGAACGCGATGATGAAGGCCCAGATGATTGCGAGGTCGATCGATGCGCTCATTGCACGACGCTCCCGATTGCGGGCGTGATGCCGGTGGCGCGCGCCGGCACGTCGGTCGGCACGCCCGGCTCGCCGGGATGCGGCGGATGGGCCATCAGCCGCAGCATGTAGACGACGCCCACCGTGAACACCGCGAAATAGACGATCGCGAAAGCGATCAGCGACGAGCCGACTGCGGGTGCGGCCAGCGGCGAGGCGGACTGCTCGGTCCGCAGCAGGCCGTAAACGGTGAACGGTTGGCGGCCGGTCTCGGTCGTGACCCAACCCGCGAGCACCGCGATGAAGCCCGCGGGACCCATCAGCATGGCGAAGACGTGCAGCAGGCGCGATCGATAGAGCCTGTCGCGCCAGCGCTCCCAGGCGCTGAACAGACCAAGCCCGAACATCAGGAAGCCGAGGCCGACCATGATGCGGAACGACCAGAACGGGATGAACACCGGCGGCCAGTCCTGCCGCGGCACCGTATCGAGGCCCTTCATCGGCGCATCGGGGTTGTGCTCGAGGACGAGTGAGCCGAATTTCGGGATCTCGATCGCATATTTCACGCGGCCCGCGGCCTGGTCGGGCAGGCCGAACAGGATCAGCGGCGCGCCGTCCGGATGGCTTTCGAAATGGCCCTCCATCGCCATGATCTTCACCGGCTGATGCGCGAGTGTGTTGAGGCCGTGCTGGTCACCGGCCAGGATCTGGATCGGGGCGACCAGCGTCGCCATCCACATCGCCATCGAGAACATCACGCGGCTGCCTGCCTGATGCGGGTCGCGCAGCAAATGATAGCCGCCGACGCCGCCGACCGCAAACGCCGTGGTGAGATAGGCCGCGAGCACCATGTGGACCAGGCGATAGGGGAAGGACGGGTTGAAAATCACCTTGTACCAGTCCGCGGGCACGAACTGCCCGTCGGCGTTGAGGGCGTAGCCCGCGGGCGTCTGCATCCAGGAATTGGCGGAAAGAATCCAGAACGCCGAGATCAGCGTGCCGATCGCGACCATCAGCGTGGCGAGGAAGTGCAGCCTTGGCCCCACCCGCTCCAGCCCGAACAGCATGACGCCGAGGAAGCCGGCCTCGAGGAAGAACGCCGTCATCACCTCATAGGCCATCAGCGGGCCGATCACCGGACCGGTCTTGTCGGCATAAACCGACCAGTTGGTGCCGAACTGGTAGGACATCACGATGCCGGACACCACGCCCATGCCGAAGCCGATGGCGAAGATTTTCAGCCAGTATTTGAACAGATCGAGATAGACCGGGCGCCCGGTCCAGAGCCAGAGCGCTTCCAGGGTCGCGAGATAGCTTGCAAGTCCGATCGAGAAGGCGGGAAACACGATGTGAAACGACATCGTGAACGCGAACTGCGCCCGGGCGAGTGTCACCGGGTCGAAGCCATCAAACATCAGGGGCTCCTGTCGTCATCGCCCGCGGTTCGACCCGTCGGGAGGCCGGCTCAAGTCCCGGGGACCGATGCGACATTGATAAAGTCGATCCTGACGATGTTTTCAAGGCATCGTTTTCAAGGCGTCGGCGCCAGGACCATTTCAGATCGAACGAATTGTCCGTTGAACGGCCTAGGACTCGAGTCCGAGCCGTCTGGCGATTTCGGCGCGCACGGCGCTGGCCGCGCTTTCGTCGTGTCTGGTCGGGCTCCGGAACGTCTTGCCTGAGCGCAGCCGGATGCTGATGGTGCAGCTCCGGTGCCGGGAATCGCTTTCATCGACGTCGACCGCTTCGACATCACTGCCCGTGATGGTCTGGACCGAAGGCCGGCCGTTCAACGCCATCCGCTCGATACGGATCTCGCCATGCCGGACGACCCAGAATGTGCCGGCGAGCCGATGGGCATTCCGGGCGAGCGCAAAGGCGGCGATCAGGCCGAGGGGCAACGCCAATTCCAGCGCGAACTCCCGTTCGCCGATCCAGAGTGCGGCCAGGAACGGCAGGCTGCACAGCCCGGCCAGAACCGGCACGAGCAGTCGCATGATGCGGCCCGCATCAGGGCCGATCGGCGTGCCGAGATGGATCTCCGCATTGGCGGCGTCGAGCGGATTCTTGACCGCCGCGGCATCGGGACGGCCGAGCAGCCGCGCAATGGCGGCACAGGTTTCGTTGACGCGCGTGATGTCCGGCAGCGGTGGCGAGATCAGGACGTCTCCCGATGCAAGGCTGCAGGCGACGCTGAAACTCGCAGGATAAGCAAGCTTGTTCTTGCGAACGCGAAGCTCGGCGATGTCGTCGTTGCCGATCAGTCGCTTGCGCACCCGCCCGAGGGGGCGCTGTTCGCCGATCAGGATGCCACCGCGCGTGATGATCCAGGCCACATTGCGCTCGAGGGCGGCGACGCCGACCAGGAAGCAGCCGAGTGGCAGCGCCCAGACCACGGCGAGCGCCAAGGGCGGGCCGCCCGATGCCCAGCCGATGATGCCGGGAGCCGCGATCAGCAACACCAAGGCGCCGGAGGCGGCCCGGATCAGCCTCTCCTTGAGCGACGAGCCCTTGCGCAGCCGCACTTCATCCTGGGTTGCCGCCTTGTCCATCGCGCGTGTACTGGAAAACCGAGCCAGCAAGGAGAGACGCGCCAAACTCCATGAGTGCCTCCGTTCCGTCAAGCCGGAAAGCGTGCGGGGCGATGTTGCAAGGCGATGTGAACGCGAGTCGCTCGAGCCTCCGTTCCGAATTGAATCGGAACGGAGGCTCGCGCTTTTGTTTGACGCGTCGTCTTCATGCCGGTGCCCACCAGGATCGAGTCCGGGGCAGGCTTTCGCTCGAAAACGCTTCTAGCTATTCACGTTCAGCAGCCTGGCGATGGTGCGGTCGATCTGTTCATATTGGCCTTCACCGTCGTGATGGAACACGATCTTTCCGTTCTGGTCGATGATGTATTGCGCCGGCCAGTACTGGTTGTGGTAGGCGTCCCAGGTCCTGGACTCGTTGTCCTGCGCGACCGGATAGGTGATGCCGTGACGTTTCAATGCGGCCTGGACGTTCGAGGCGGAGTGCTCGAACGGGAACTCCGGCGTGTGGATGCCGACAACCACCAGTCCGCGGTCGCGGTATTTCGCATAGAGTTCGGTGACGCGCGGCAGTGTGTTGACGCAGTTGATGCAGCCATAGGTCCAGAAATCGACCAGCACCACCTTGCCGTGCAGATCCGAGATGTTGAGGGGCGCGGAATTGAACCAGTTGCTGAGGCCGACGAAGTTCGGGGCCTTGGCCTCGGCCGCGGCAACCGTCAGTGGCGCCGTATCGGCGGAGAGCCCCGGCGTGGCGGCGCCGGTCAGGCCGACCAAGAGCGCAAGGACCGAGGCAGCGAGCAGACGCGATTTCATGATCGTCTCCATGATGGTCGTGGGTCAAAGGCCGAGATGGCCGGTGGGATAGAAAGCAGTCAGCCGCGCCACGATCAGCGCGTCATATTGGAAGTAGGACGCGACGGCGAAGCCGATCACGATGACGCCAAACGCCTGCTGCAGCCGGGGCGAGATCCGCGCAAGGCTGCGGACGCGGGTCGTCACGGCCTGGCCGCCATAGGCGATGGCGAGCATCGGTAGCGCCGCGCCGGCGGCGTAGGTCACGAGTTCGAGGCTTGCCCAGGCCGTGTCTTTCGACGTCGCAACCAGCGTGAGGATCGACCCCAGCACGGGTCCGGCACAGGGCGTCCAGACCAGCCCCAGCGTGGTGCCGAGCAGGAAGCCGCCAAAGGCTCCCTCGCGCGTGCCGCCGCTCGCGCCGGCGTTGCGGTTGATCAACGCATTCAGCCGGATCGAGACCCGCTCGAACGGCGCGGGCCAGATCATCAGCAGGCCGAAGCCGACCAAAAGAATCGCGGCGGCGGAGTGCAGGGTGGCGGGATCGAAATCGAAAATTGTCGCGATCGCATTCAACAACAGCGCGACCGCCGAGAACGAGAGCACGAAGCCGGCCGCGATCATTGCGGGTCGCAGCCTGCCACTGTGCCCGACCGAGGCGCCGAGCAGGATCGGCAGCACCGGCAGGGTGCAGGGCGCGGCAATGGTGACGACACCGGCGAGCAGCGCGAGAAGGAGGGAGAGCATCGAAGGTCCATGCAGGAGTTGCGGTCTTCGATTGCTTCGACGCAGCCGTCGCGCCTGTTACGCGCGTCACGCGCTCGTGACGGGGAAAGCAGATGGGCTGAACTGGAGTGCCTGTCACCGGAGCTGACACAGGGCGCACGCGGGCATGTCTGCCGCAGCGCATCTCCGTCATTGCGAGCCAGCGGGTCCGCGCGAAGCGCGGTCCGATGACCGGCTCCGCGAAGCAATCCAGTCGTCTTTCGAAGAGACAGAGGCTGGATTGCTTCGGAGCTGACGCTCCAATGACGGTCCCCCAAACGTCAACGACCCGGAGGGGGGCATCCCTGCCGGGCCGTTGGAGGTAACTTGGGAGGTCTGAAACTGTTCGAACTTGTTCTACCAGATGACCTTTTCAGCGCGATTTCGCGAATTGTTTCATTTGTTTCATTGCTGGTCGGGGCCGGTTAACTTCTGAATTTTCCGTTGCCGCCGCAAGATACTGAACAAATTGAACTTTCAGGCCGCGATGCTGTCGACGCCAGCGCCCTTGAGCAGCTCGGCGAGCTGTTTGCGGGCATAGAACATTCGCGTCTTCACCGTGCTCTGCGGGATGCCGATGATCGCGCCGACCTCTTCCACCGACTTCTCATGGTAGTAGACGAGGTTAATGATCTCGCGGTGGGCCGGTGACAGTTTTGCGACACAGGCACGCAGGATGGTGCTGGTGGTGCGGCGCTCCAGCGAGGTTTCCGGCGTGTCGGAATCGTCGGCGATTTCGCGCACCTCTTCCTGGTCGATGTCCTCGTAACGGCGCTGGCGCAGCGAGGTCAGCGCCTTGAAGCGCGCGATCGACAACAGCCAGGTGGAGACCTGCGACCGGCGCTCGAACTGGCCCGCGGTGCGCCACACGTCCAGAAACACCTGGCTGACCAGGTCTTCGGCCATCGTGGCGTCGCGCACGATGCGCAGGATGAACCGATAGGCCCGGACGTTGTGCCGAGCGTAAAAGGTGTGCATGGCGGTGCGGTCGCCGTCGGCAATGCTTTGGAGCAGCATTTCGTCCGACGTCGCCTGAGCAGCAATGATGCCCTGGCTGGCCGCGGCGTTGATGGCGATGACGTTTTGCATGACAGGCTCCCAGTTCGCCGCTTGCGCCGGCGCTTCCTTGGCCAAAGTGTTAATGGGCCACGGTTTCGGGACGTCTGCACGTAAGGGGGAAAATGGTTTCTTGGCAGCGCGGAATTGTTTCGTCGCAAGCGCCGCGACGAAACACTCACGGCAAAAATGTGAATTTTTTCAAGGTGCGGAAAATTGAAATAAAATTACGAGGTTGATGATTTCCAGCGCGATTGACCTCGTTACACCTTCTTAAGTCTTCAGAAATCGCGGTCCAGCGCCTCGAATTGCTCATGCCAGCCATTCGCTTCCGACGGGGCTGGGCCTTGCATCTGCGACGACATGTTCGTCTCGGCCATGACCGCCTCGACCTGCTGCTCTTTGACATCGGCCGCAAGAGCGCGTGACTGATTCGCCCGGCGAGGCAGATCGTTCCGCAGTCATGGCGCGCGGACCGGGTTCAGGCCGCCGACATCGCGAAAAATCGAGTGTTCGCAAGGCGATGCAATGTTGATCCCCGGCGTAAACCAATTTGCTTCCGTTTTTCGGAAATATATGATTTGCTCCCGGCCATCCCGCCTTGATGATCGCGCAGGGAATGCCGGATGTTTTGGCTGAACCTGTGGTTCCTTCCCCGTGCTTTTTTCACTGCACGGGGGCCATGGGTTGCGGCCAGCGCCCGGCATTCGCCTGCGCCCGCTTTCAATTCGAGGGACGCGCGTGACACAAAGCTCGGGCGAAATTCGTCGCGAGAGCGCGAAGTTACGCCTTCTGCTGTTTGAAATTCAAATACGACAGCTTTGGATAAATCACCGCTGTCGTCCTGGATAAGCGCGCGAGAGCGGCGTTCCGCGCCGTGCTCGCGAGTGCAGATCCGGGACCCATACCGCGCGATCCCACAATGGAGCACGGCGCTCGACGCGGTGCTCAATCACGACCGCCTGCGGCTATGGGTCCCCGCTTTCCGCGGGGACGACAGCGGAATCTGTTGATGCGTCTTGACTGGGCCCTAGCACCGCCCTCACGCCTTTTCACCGACCGGCGAGAACAGGTAGCCGCCGCCGCGAATGGTGCGGATCACCGCCGGCTTGGTCGGATCCAGCTCGATCTTGCGGCGGATGCGCATGATCCGCAGGTCGACCGCGCGGTCGAAGGCTTCGGCGTCGCGCGCATTGGCGAGCTCCAGCAGCCGCTCGCGCGACAGCACCCGCTTCGGGTTGGCGGCAAACACTTTCAGCAGGCTGAACTCGGAAGCGGTCAGCGGGTGCTCGTTGCCCTCGTCGTCGCGCAGCGCCTGCGCCTCGAGATCGAGCCATTTGGTGCCGAAGCGCACCAGCTGCTCCTTGACGGCCTTGGTGGCGGGTGTTTCGGCGGCGGCAGGCGCCGGCTTTTGTGGCGCGGCCCGGCGCAGCACCGAGCGGATGCGCGCCATCAATTCGCGCAGTTCGCAGGGTTTCGCGACATAGTCGTCGGCGCCGAGCTCGAGCCCCACCACGCGGTCGATCGGGCTTGCGGTCGCGGTCAGCATGATGACGGGAATGTTGCTGCGGCTCTTGAGGTCGCGGATGATCGACAGCCCGTCCTCCTCGGGCATGTTGAGGTCGAGCACGACCAGATCGGGCAGGCCGTTCTCGATCGCGCCGCGCAGGCTTTTGCCTCCGTCGCACAGCGTGACCGTGAAGCCGTGCATTTTCAGATAGTCGCCGACCATCTCGCGGGCCGGCGCCTCGTCGTCGACGATGATGATGTGCTGACTTTGGCTCATGGCATTTCGGTCGCAGGGAGGGTGATGGAGAAAGTCGATCCCTTGCCGGGACCCTCGCTTTCGGCGGTGACTTCGCCGCCATGCATGTCGATGATCCGCTTCACGATCGAGAGGCCGAGCCCGGTCGAGCTTTCGCCCGCCGTGGGCTTCGCCGACAACCGCTGGAAGCGGCCGAACAGGCGGCCGAGGTCCTCCGGCGAAAGGCCCGCACCCTGATCGGTTACGCGGATGATGATGCTGGCGTCGTCACGGCTGACGAGCACCGAGATCCTGCCCCCGATCGGGCTGTATTTGATGGCGTTACTGACCAGATTGTCGATCGCCTCGCGAATCCGGTCGATGTCGCACATCGTGGCAATATGTGGCGGCGCCGTCACCGCGATGCTCTGCTGCTTGTTGGTCGCGAGCGGCTGGTTGGCCTCCACGACTTCGCCGACCAGGCTTGCGATGTCGATCGTCTCGCGGCGGATCGTGATGTCGAAGGCGTCGGCCATGGCGTCCGAAATCAGGTGATCGACCATCGAGGTCAGCCGCCGTGTGGCGTCGCGGATATGATCGATCTGGATGGTGACGCTGTCGCCGGACGCTCCGGTCGACATCAGCTCCGTCAGCATCTCGGTGCGGCCCATGATGACGCCGAGCGGATTCTTCAGGTCGTGCGCGACGGTGCCCAAAATCTCGTTCTTGAAGCCGTTGGCGCGCTGCAGCCGCAGCCATTGCGCCGACAGGCGGCGGTTGGCCTGCATCAGCGCCCGGGTGCGCTGGGTGACGCGGTCCTCGAGCTGGGTGTTGGCCTCCTGCAGCTGCTGATACAGGATCACGTTGTCGAAGGCGATCGACAGCCGGCTGCCGAAGATCTCCACCAGCGAGCGGTCGGTCTCGGACAACGGACGCTCGGCCTGCAGCAGGACCACGACCTCGCGGCCGCTCCCGGTGCGGATATAGAGCACGGTGCGCTGGTCGGCGAACTCATTCTTGCGGCGCCTGAAGGCCGCTTCCACCATCGATCGCAGGTCGGCATCGAGCGCCTTTGTGCTGGCACAGCCGATGAAGCGGCTGTAGCAGCCGGAGCCGGCCAGCACGGCAAGATCCTCGCTCGTGGTCTTGCCGTCGTCGCGCAGCACCAGAATGCCGGCGCAATCGACGTTGAGCAGCGAGGCGAGCTGCGTCAAGACGCCCTCGGCCAGCCGCTGCATCGACTTGAAGTCGTAAAGCGTGGAGGCGGCGTCGATGATGATCTCGAGGCCGCGCCGGGTCTGCACCATGCGCTCGAGCTGCTGATAGCTGCGCAGCGCCGCGGTGAGCGAGGTGAACAGCTTGTCGGCGGTAAGCTCGGTCTTGGCCTTGTAGTCGTTGATGTCGTACTGGACGATGACCCGCCGCTCCGGCGCCTGGCCGGGCTGGCCGGTCCGCAGGATGATGCGAACCGTCTCGTTCTTGATCTCGTTGCGGATGTACTCGACGAGCTCGAGGCCCGCGACGTCGGTCTCCATGATGACGTCGAGCAGCACGGCCGCGATGTCGGGATGGGCGCGCATCAGCCTGCGCCCCTCGGCGGCCGAATAGGCCGACAGGATCTCGAGCCCCTGGCCGTTGAGGCTGTAGTCGGAGAGCGCGAAACGGGTGCCTTCGTGGACGGCCGCGTCATCGTCGATGACCGCGATCTTCCATCTGTGCGCCGAAGTATCCTCCGGAACGGTCTCCGAGTCGTCGATCAGGTGGAGGACATCGTCCTGTTCGGCCATTGCGTGGTTCCGTCGCCCATCTCGTCCGCTGCATCGCCGCCCTTGGCGGTCCGCGGCATGATAATGCGAAAAGTGGTGCCTTGTCCCAGCCTTGACTCCAGCATCATGCGCCCGCCGAGCTGCTGGGTGACGAGGTTATACACAATATGAAGGCCGAGTCCGGTGCCGCCCTCGTTGCGGCGGGTGGTAAAGAAAGGGTCAAAGGCCTGACGCTGCACGTCCGGGCTCATTCCGGCGCCGTCGTCGGCGAAATTGATCTCGACGTCGTCCTGGCCCCGCGCACGCGCCGAAATCGAGATGTTTCCCGAGCGCCCGTCGACGAAGGCATGGTTGACGGCGTTCAGGAACAGATTGGTCAGGATCTGCCCATACGAGCCCGGATAGCCATCGATGATGAGGCCCTCCGGTACGTCGACCGAAAGCCCGATCGGCGCCCGCTTCAGGACCGGCCGCAGGCTCGCGATGATCTGGTCGGTGGCTTCGCTCAGGTTGAACTGCCGCCGTTCGGCATGCGAACGGTCGACCGCGACCTGCTTGAAGGACTGGATCAGTTCGGCGGCGCGGTGCAGGTTGGCGACCAGCTGCTGTGCGGCATCGCGCGAGTTCCGCACGAATTCCTCGAGCTGCGAGCGGCGCAGCTGGCCGTTGGATCTGAGCTCGGTCTCGAAGATTTCGCCGCGGCGGGCGAAGCTCGAGGCCACCGTCAGGCTGATGCCGATCGGGTTGTTGACCTCGTGCGCGACGCCGGCGACCAGGCCGCCCAGCGCCGCCAGCCGTTCCGCGTCGATCAGGTTCTGCTGCGCGGCGTTCAATTCCAGCAGCGCGCTCTCGGCCTTTTCCTTCGAGGCCCGCAGCTCGTCCTCGGTCTTGCGCTTGGCGATTGCGTTCTCCCGGAACACCTCGACCGCGCGCGCCATGGCGCCGACCTCGTCGCGCGCCTGGATGCCCTGCACTTCGCGGCCGTAGTCACCGAGCGCGATGGCGCGCATCGCGGTCATGATCTGCTGCAGCGGCAGGCGGATGGACAGCGCGATGAGCACGCCGGCGGCGACGATGATGCCGAGGAAGATGGCGGCGATCGACAGCACGCGGCGGGAAATGTCGGACAGCGTGCGGTCGAACGTCTCCTGCGCCTTCTGCTCGCGCTGGCGCATCTTGATCGACAATTCGTCGATCTCGCCGATCGCCTCCGCCTGGCTCGCATCGATCGTGTTGCGCAGGAGGTCAGTGCGGTTCGTGAGCTGCTCGGAGAGTTTCGTGAGGCCATCCTGCAGGGCCGTCGTGCGCGTCTCCAGGCGCTGCAGCGCCAGCCGTTGCAGGTCGTTGTCGGCGAGGTCCACCATCACCGGAATGGTCTTCTCGATGGTCTCGGTGTTGCGGCGGGCGTCCTCGGCCGAGGCGGCGGCCAGCGTCAGGTAATAGGAGTTGGCGGCGACCAGCATTGCGGTGAAGGCCTCGCGCGACTTGCCGAGCGCCGGCCAGATCAGCGCGTCGCGGTGCCCGGTGGCGCCCTCGATGATCGAATAGAGCCCCGCCATGTCCTTGGCCGGCGCCTGCACCTGCTCATCATAGGTTTTCTTGATGGTGTTCTGCAGGCTGCGCAGCTCGCCAAAGCCGTTAAGGAAGCGCTCGGTGGCGTGCTCGAGCTCCGCGACCGATCCCGACAGCATCGGATCGGTGGACGCCCGCCGGGTCAGCGTGCCGAGCACCGCCTCGCGCAGCAGCAGGATTTCGGCGAACAGTTCCGGACTCGGCTGGTTGATGTAGCGATGGATCAGGTTCTGCAGCCGGCTGGTCTCGCTCTCCAGCCGGGCCAAAATCTTGTCGGACTCGCGCACCTGCCGCACGTCTTCCCAGGCCGAGCCGAGCACCTGGGCGCCGTTCCAGATCAGGGCGGCCAGCACGATCACCACCGCCGAGTTCAGCGCGGCGATCGACAGGATGCGCCAGCGGATCGGCACTGCGCGGAGCAGCCCGACCACGCGCGCGCGAACCTGCGCGGCCAGGCTGACCGGCCGTTCCGCAGTTTCGCGCTGTCCCAGCGTCGCCAAGATTCGCTCACTCCATCTTGCGAATGTATTCGACCGGCATCGCCCCAGCGCCGGCGACAACGCTCGCGTGGGCCTGTCGAACGGCTCTCGTTGTTCTGCCGAGCGCGCGCGAATGAATTGGCTGCATCGAGGGCGGGCCGTCGCCGCGACGTTCGACCGGAGGGATCATGGAACCCGCAGACAAAACGGACAGATTGGCGTCGGATCGCGGCGCGGCGACGCGCAATCCCCGCGCGGTGAGCCCTCTCGTGCTCGCCGCCTTGAACGGCGCGACGACACGACCGACGGTCCGCGAAATGCTGGCGCGGTACACAGACAAAACCTGATCCCCTTAGGATGATGTCGACGGTCGAACGAAAAGGTTCAAACTTTTTTTCAGGTCGAGGGCAAGCCGAGGCTATTCTGCAAAGACGGCAAAGATCGTCAATGGTGCGATGCGGGGTGAGGTGTTTGCGGATTGAAAGTTGGCGGCCACGGTCTTAAGACGGCCTGAAGGATTGTCAGATTCAACGAGTGGAGCGGATTTGACGTTCGTGCTCTGCTTGCCGGGAAGTCGTAATGGGAGCGTCAAATCCGAAGCTCCACTAGCATCAACACTAGCATTAATAAGTCGGCTAGGGATCCTTTGACGCCAACATTCGCAAACGTGACTCTCAGACGGGATGCGAATGTTGGCGTCGGACCACCAGCCTCCATCGCCAGAACAGAGCAGGTTCACCGTGAAAGCAGCATGTCGATTCCTGCAACTTGCGATTGTCTCCAGCCTGCTCGGCATGGCTTCGCCGTCGCGGGCGGCGACCGACATCATGTGGTGGCACGCCATGTCGGGCGAACTCGGCAAGCAGGTCGAGAAGCTGGCGGCTGATTTCAACGCCTCGCAGTCCGAATACCGGATCGTGCCGTCCTACAAGGGCAACTATATCGAGACGGTGACGGCCGCGATCTTTGCGTTCCGCTCGCGCAGCCAGCCGGCCATCGTCCAGGTCAGCGAGATCGCCACCGCGACCATGACGGCTGCCAGGGGCGCGATCTATCCGGTGTTCGAATTGATGCGCGACCAAGGCGAGCCGTTCACGCCGAGCGCGTATTTGCCGGCCGTCGCCGGCTACTACGCCGACGCCAGCGGCAACATGCTGTCGTTCCCGTTCAATGCGTCGACGCCAATCCTCTATTACAACAAGACGCTGTTTCGCAGCGCGGGGCTCGATCCGGAAAAGCCGCCGAAGACATGGGCGGAGGTCGGTGCGGACGGCAAGCGGCTGCGCGCCGCCGGCGCGCTTTGCGGCTTCACCACCTCCTGGCCGTCCTGGATCAACGTCGAGAATTTTTCGGCATTTCATAACCTGCCAATCTCGACGCGCGCCAACGGATTTGGCGGCATCGACGCCGTGCTCACCTTCAACAATCCGGTGGTGGTCCGCCACATCGCGCAGCTTGCGGAATGGCAGACGACGAAGATCTTCGACTACAGCGGCCGGGCCCAGGCGGCCGAGCCGCGGTTCGAAAATGGCGAATGCGGCATCTTCATCGGCTCATCGGCTACGCGTGCCGACATCAAGGCTTATTCGAAATTCGAGGTTGGCTACGGCATGATGCCATATTGGGACGGTGTCGCTGGCGCACCGCAAAACAGCATCATCGGCGGAGCGACGCTGTGGGTGCTGCGGGATCGGCCGAGCCAGGAATACCGTGGTGTCGCAAAATTCTTCGCCTTCCTGTCGAAGCCGGAAGTGCAGGCCGCCTGGCACCAGAACACAGGCTATCTGCCGATCACCCGCCCGGCCTACGATCTGACCCGTTCCCAGGGTTTCTATGACGCCAATCCGGGCACGGCGATCTCGATCGAGCAGATCACGTTGCATCCGCCGACGGAGAATTCGAAAGGCATCCGGCTCGGATCGATGGTGCTGATTCGCGATGCGATCGAGGACGAGCTGGAGCAGGCTTTCAGTGGCAAGAAGTCGGCACAGGTCGCGCTTGATTCCGCCGCCGAGCGCGGTAATCGCCTGTTGCGCCAGTTCGAGCGCGCCAGCCCGGACCGGTAGATCGGCTAGCCCTTCGCCTGGATCAGCTTGGCGGCGCGGCCGAGCACGTTGGCCACGGCCTCGAGGCCGACGCCGTGTCCGCTGCCGCCGCCCCAGCCCTCGACATAGCCGCCGCCAAGCGCCCGCACCTTGGCAAGCGCGCCGGAGATGAGCGCGCGGCATTGCGCGATCGCCGACAGCGCCTGCGCGTTGTTGACGGCGGCGTGCAGCTGGGTCGCCGCGTCGTGCAGCGCGCTGCGGGTCTGGCTGGCGCCGCGGTCCGTGATCTCGTTGGACATCCGGTCCAGCACGTTGGCGACGCAATCATACAGCGCCTTGCCGCTGTTGCTGCTGCAGCCGTCGAGGCCGGCATTGGCAGTTTGCGCCGCTGCCATCATGGCCATGCCGGCGAACGCGGCGTTGCTGGAGAGCAGCGAACATGCCGCTGTCAGCGACCCGATCAGCAAAGCGGTGGCGGAAACCCGGGTCAGTCGACGTGGAGTCACGATTGGCAGGATCATCGGATCACCTCGCGGTTCGAAGCCGTTCAGCCCGTGGTCTGGATCAGTCTCGCCGCTCGCGCGAGAACGCCTGCGACGGCGGCCAGCCCGCTGTCGCCCCACCCCTGGGCACGGCCATTCGCACCGGCGGCCTGGACCTGCCTGAGCGCGCCGGCGATCACGGCCTGGCATTGCGTCACCGCCGATAACGCTTCCGCCTTGGTGGTTGCGGCGCGCAACCGGGACGCCGCAGTTCGCAGCGCGCTCTGGGTATTCGGCACGCCTCTCCTGATGGCCGAAAGATCGTTGCTCATCCGCTCCAGCACATCGGCGACGCAGTTGTAGAGCGCCTTGCTGCGGCTGCGCTCGCAGGCCGCGAGGCCGGCATTGGCGATTTGCGCCGCCGCGACAAGCTTTTCCGCGGCCTGCGCGGAGCGGTCCGGCGACAGCATGCCCAAAAGGACAAGACCGGCGAGCAATGCGGCCCGCGACAGGAGCGACAACGTGCCGAGGTGCGGATGCCATATCTGGTTAGCGCGTGAATCCATCGCAAATCTCCCCCAGCCGATGAGGTCCTGCGCGCGTCGACGTCCAGTCAGCGCGATGCGGCGGGCGTCACGGCATTGCCGACCACGAATTCGCAGGGCACCGTCGTCATCTTCGGCTCCTGTTTGAACGCGAACAGCTTTTCCCACCGTGATCTGCGGCACAGAACGCCGCTGGCTGAATCCTCGACGATCACCACCGCGTAGAGGCGGTCGCGGGTCTGAAACGCCTTGATCGTGGCGTCGTCGGCAAAGGTCTGCACCAGCGTCAGCACGCCGTGACCCGAGTCGGTGTCGGCGGAGATCGCGGCGATGCCGCTGATCGTGCGCGGCTTGCCGCCTTCGACGGTTGCACTGATGAACACACCTTCGGTGATGGTGTTCTGCAGCACCTTCTGCCTGATGAACTCGGGACCCAATTGCGGGCTCAGGCGCAGGCGGTTCTTCAGTGCAGGAGAATAGAACAGCCGGTCGGTGCCACCCTGGAAGACGCATCGCCGATCGTCTGTCGGCCGCCGGCAACCAGCTCAACATCCTGATCCTGGACGCGTGCCGCGACCATCCGTTTCCGGAAAGCGTTGCGCCGCGCGGCATCACCGGCCTGGTGCCGATGGGCGCCGCCCTCGGCGAGTTCATCGCCTCATCGACGGGATCAGGCAAGGCCGCCTTCGATGGCGACGATGGACACAGCCCCTATGCGCGCGCCCTGGCAGATGCCATCAGCGCACCCGGCGAGAAGCTGGAGGATGTGTTCAAGAGCGTGCGCCGCCAGGTGCGACTGGCAACCGGCGAGCAGCAGATCCCCTGGGAATCGACCTCGCTCGAGCTCGACTTCTATTTCGTGCCCCCGGTGCCGCCGCCATCGCCCGCCGCGCAGCTTCTGGCCGCCGCGGACGAGACCAAGAATCTCGCACTGTTCGATCTCCTGATCGAGCGCTTTCCCGATTCGGCTGAAGCCGCAACCGCAAGAGCGATGGTGGCTCGGTTGCGGCCCGCGAATGCGAATGAGGCGCCCGCCGGCGCAGTGACCTCCGCCGCGCTGGTGCTGGCGCGCGCCAGGACCGTGCGAACGCCGGAAGCCTATGATCTCGTGGCCTCGCTGTTTCCCGACACGCCCGAGGCGGAGGAGGCGCGCGCGGCGGCGGCGCGCTTGCGCGAGGCGATCGTGCTCGACAGCGCCGGCCCGACCTATCAGGGCCGCGAGCTGGTGCAGCACATCCAGGAGCAATTGACCCGGCTCGACTGCAGGTCGGGCGAAGACAGCGGCACCTTCGACGCCGCGACGGTTGCGGGCTTGCGGCGCGCCTCGCAGCTGACGGATGAGCATTATCTCTGGTATCGGCCGACCATGGCAGCGCTGCGCGCGCTGAAGAAGATCGACATAAGCGACGGCTGCGGCCGGCAGAAGCTCGTCGTCGTTCCGCGCTGCCTGCATGTCAACAACGAGGATTTCTGCCCCTGAGAGGGCCAGCATTGCCGACCGCTCAGTTCGACAGCGATCGGGAATGATTGCTCCGATTGTGAGCAAACATGCATCTTTGTATGCAATGCGAGTCGGCGCGCGATCATCGCATTGGCGATTATTCGTTCGTATGATCATGGACTTAGGTGGATCCTTGCGGTCGTATTAAGGTTTGGCACGAACCTTGCGAAGTCAGCTCCAAGAGCCCGCTTTCCGGCTGCGTTGGAGCCCACAGATGAAGCGCCGCGACTTTTTGAAATCCATCTCCGGCCTGACGGCGGGCGCCGTGCTCCCGGCCGCGCCCGCGATCGTCTCGCCCGCGAAGGCCGATGCCCGCTCCGAGACGCTGCTGATCGTCTCCGAAGGCGGTCCCAACAATCTCGACATCCATGGCGTTGGCACCAACGTGCCGGGCTACGAGGTGTCGTGGAATTGCTACGACCGGCTGATCAGCCACGAGATGAAGAGCGGGCCGGGCGGCGTGCCCTATTACGACCGCGACAAGTTCAAGGGCGAACTCGCCGAGGACATGAACATCGGCGACATGTCGGTGACGTTCAAGCTGAAGAAGAACGCAAAATTTCACGATGGCGCGCCGGTCACCGCGAAAGACGTGAAATGGTCGCTCGATCGCGCGGTCTCCGTCGGCGGCTTTCCGACCTTCCAGATGAGCGCGGGCTCGCTGACCAAGCCCGAGCAGTTCGTGATCGTCGACGACTCGACCGTGCGCGTCGACTTCATGAAGAAAGACCGGCTGACGATCCCCGATCTCGCCGTCATCGTGCCCTGCGTGGTCAATTCGGAACTGGTGAAGAAGAACGCCTCGGAGAAGGACCCCTGGGGACTCGAATACACCAAGCAGCAGACCGCGGGCTCCGGCGCCTACAAGGTAACCAAGTGGACCGCGGGCACCGAAGTCGTCATGGAGCGCAACGAGGACTGGGTCGGTGGTCCTCTGCCAAAAATCAGGCGCGTGATCTGGCGCATGGTGCCGCAGGCCGGCAACCGCCGCGCGCTGCTCGAGCGCGGCGACGCCGATATCTCCTACGAACTCCCGTTCAAGGATTTCCAGGAGATGAAGGCCAACGGCAAGCTGAACGTGGTCTCGCTGCCGTTCTCGAACGGCATCCAATACATCGGCATGAACGTCACCAAGCCGCCGTTCGATAATCCGAAAGTGCGGCAGGCCGTCGCCTATGCGCTGCCCTATCAGAAGATCATGGACGCGGTGCTGTTCAACCTCGCCAATCCGATGTTCGGCGCAGCCGCCGACAAGCCGACCGAGGTGGCCTGGCCGCAGCCGCACAAATATGCGACCGACATCGAGAAGGCCAGGGCGTTGATGGCGGAAGCCGGTCAAGCCAACGGCTTCGAGACCACGATTTCATTCGACCTGAATTTCGCCGGCGTCAACGAGCCGCTCTGCATCCTGGTGCAGGAGAGCCTCGGCCAGATCGGCATCAAATGCACGATCAACAAGGTGCCCGGCGCCAACTGGCGCACCGAACTGACCAAGAAGGAAATGCCGCTGTTCACCAACGTGTTCTCGGGCTGGCTCGATTACCCCGAGTACTTCTTCTACTGGTGCTATCACGGCAACAATTCGATCTTCAACACCATGAGCTACAAGTCGCCCGACATGGACAAGCTCATCGATGGCGCGCGCCTGGCCGCCGCCACCGGTGACACGGCCGCCTACGAGACGGACGTGAAGGGTTTTGTCGACCTCGCCTTCGCCGACATCCCGCGCATTCCGCTGTACCAGCCCTTCGTCAACGTCGCGATGCAGAAGAACGTGTCCGGCTATCAGTACTGGTTCCACCGCCGGCTCGACTATCGCGCGCTGGTGAAGGCGTGAGCGCGGCGGCTCTGTCAGGCGAGATGGGTTCTGCCACCTTCGAAGCGGCAGGACGGGTTGGTTCGTATCGCTTGCGCGATGCGAACCCGGGTGGGTGGCCTATCTCGAATGGCCCGAACACCCCCCTCCCTAACCCTTCTCCACAACGGGGGAGGGGACAGAGCGTTGCCTGCGATCGCAGCGGAGTTCATCGCTCGCAGGGGAGCGGTCGATGCTGACCTTGATCGGCAAGCGGCTGATGTTTGCGATCCCGAGCCTGATCGGGGTGGTCATCGTCACCTTCCTCCTGACGCGCGCGCTGCCCGGCGACCCCGCGGCGTATTTTGCGGGGCCCGCCGCGACCAAGGAGGCGATCGAGCAGATCCGCAAGAAACTCGGCTTCGACCGGCCGCTGATCGAGCAGTTTTTTCGCTACACCAACGATCTCGCCCGTGGCGATTTCGGCAGTTCGCTGACCACAGGCCAGCCGGTGGCGAGCGAGATCCGCAACCGCCTGCCGGCTTCCGCCGAGCTCACGCTGTCAGGGCTGTTGATCTCGATCATGATCGCGCTGCCGCTTGGCGTGCTCGCGGCCACCCGGCCCGGTTCATGGATCGATCATCTCTGCCGCGTGACGACGACGGCGGGCGTGTCGCTACCGGTGTTTTTCACCGGCCTGGTGCTGGTCTATGTCTTCTATTTCCAGCTCGGCTGGTCGCCGGCGCCGCTCGGGCGGCTCGACGTGTTTTATAGCGCGCCAACGACGGTGACCGGCTTCTATCTGATCGACACGCTGATCGCGCGCGATTTCGAGGCTTTTCGTTCTGCCCTATCTCAATTGATCCTCCCCGCGGCGACGCTCGCGATCTTCTCGCTGGCGCCGATCGCGCGCATGACGCGCGCCTCGATGCTTTCGGTGCTGGCCTCGGACTTCGTGCGCACCGCGCGCGCTTCCGGCCTGTCGCCGGGAACCGTGATCGTGACCTACGCGTTCCGCAACGCCATGCTGCCGGTCGTCACCACGCTGTCGATGGTGTTCTCCTTCCTGCTGGGCGCCAACGTCCTGGTCGAGAAGGTCTTTGCCTGGCCCGGCATCGGCTCCTATGCGGTCGAAGCACTGATCGCGTCGGATTTCGCGCCGGTGCAAGGCTTTGTGCTCACCATGGCGGTGATGTACGTGCTGCTCAATCTTTTGATCGACATTCTCTATGGCGTGATCGATCCGCGCGTTCGGCTGGAGGGATGAGGAGAGGGAGATGAGCAGCGTCGCGCCGACGATCGAGCCATCTGCGCCCGCGCGCAGCACGGGACTTGCCGCCACCTTCGAGCACGCCCGCTATGTGCTCGGCGAGAACCGCGTCACCGCGTTTGCCTTTGCATTGCTGCTCGTCATCGTCGCGGCGGCGCTGTTCGGTCCCTACGTGGTGCCGCACGATCCGCTGGCCTCCGACACCGCATCCGCCTTGAGGCCGCCGTCGGCGGCGCACTGGTTCGGCACCGACCAGCTCGGCCGCGATCTTTTCAGCCGCGTCGTGGTCGCGACACGGCTTGATACATTCATCGCGGTGGCCTCGGTCGTGCTGGTGTTCCTGATGGGCGGTCTCGCCGGCATTGCGGCCGGATATTTCGGCGGCTGGACCGATCGCGTCGTCGGCCGCATCGCCGACACCATCATGGCCTTTCCGCTGTTCGTGCTGGCGATGGGCATCGTCGCGGCGCTCGGCAACACGGTGCAGAACATCATCATCGCGACCGCGATCGTTAATTTTCCGCTCTACGCCCGCGTCGCCCGGGCCGAAGCCAATGTGCGGCGCGATGCCGGCTTCGTGCAGGCTGCGCGGCTGTCGGGCAACTCCGAGTTCCGCATTCTCCTCGTGCACCTACTCCCGAACATCATGCCGATCATGATCGTGCAGATGTCGCTGACCATGGGCTATGCGATCCTCAACGCCGCCGGGCTCTCCTTCATCGGGCTCGGCGTACGGCCGCCGACGGCGGAATGGGGCATCATGGTCGCGGAGGGCGCCTCTTTCATGGTATCGGGCGAATGGTGGATCGCGCTGTTCCCGGGCCTCGCGCTGATGGTCGCGGTGTTCTGCTTCAACCTGCTCGGCGACGGCCTGCGCGACATCGTCGATCCGCAGAGGCGGACCTGACCATGACCGCGCAGCCGCTGCTCGACGTGCGCGACCTCACCGTGGAGTTCTCCACCCGGCGCGGCATCGTGAAAGCCGTGCATCATGTCGACATTTCCGTGGCCAAGGGCGAGACGCTCGGGATCGTCGGCGAGTCCGGCTCTGGCAAATCAGTCACGTCCTACGCCGTGATGCGGATTCTCGATCGCGCCGGCAGGATCGCCGAGGGGTCGGTGGTGTTCTCCGGCGTCGACGTCAAGGCCGCGACCGAGGCACAGATGCGCGACCTGCGCGGCCGCGAGATATCGATGATTTTTCAGAACCCGCGCGCCGCGCTCAACCCGATCCGGAAAGTGGGCGATCAGATCGAGGACGTGCTGCGCCGGCATGCGCAGTCGACGACCAACGATGGTGGTGAACGGGCGATCGAGGCGCTGGAGCAGGTCAAGATCGCGCGCCCGCGTGAGCGTTACCATGCCTATCCGTTCGAACTGTCCGGCGGCATGTGCCAGCGTGTCGTGATCGCGCTGGCGCTGGCCTGCAACCCGCAGCTCCTGATCGCCGACGAGCCGACCACGGGGCTCGACGTCACGACGCAGAAGGCGGTGATGGACCTCGTCGTCGAACTGACCCGGCGCCGTGGCATGTCGACGATCCTGATCACGCATGATCTCGGCCTGGCCGCGGCCTATTGCGATCGCGTCGTCGTGATGGAGAAAGGCCGCGTGGTCGAGACCGCCGTCTCCGCCGACATCTTTGCCAGGCCGCAGCATCCCTATACGCGCAAGCTGATGCGCGCCACGCCGCGGATTGGCGTGGCCTTGCGCGATCTGCTGCCGGAGGAGGAAACGGACACGGTTGCGGCCTCTGCAGGTTCTCCCCGCTTGGACCCCGCAAGCGGAGCGAGGGAGCCGATGCCCCTGCTCGTCATCGAAAGGCTGGTCAAGGAATATCCACGCCAGGGCGCGACCGCCACGCTCGGCAAATTGTTCGGCCGCAAGCCGCCGGTCGAGCCGGAGAGTTTCCGCGCCGTCGATGGCATCAGCTTCACGGTCGGGCGCGGCGAGAGTGTCGGGCTGGTCGGCGAATCCGGCTGCGGCAAATCGACCACCTCGATGATGGTGATGCGGCTGCTCGATCAGACCTCAGGCCGGATCGTTTTCGACGGCGAGGAGATCGGCGGCATGATGCCGAAGGCGTTCGCGCGCTCGCCCCTGCGCAAGAGCATCCAGATGGTGTTCCAGGATCCGACGGACAGCCTCAACCCGCGCTTCACCGCGGTGCGCGCGATCGCCGATCCGATCCTGCAGATGGGCGACGTCAAAGGGCGCGGCGCGTTGCGTGCCCGTTGCGAGGAACTTGCGTCCCTGGTCGGCCTGCCGCTCGACCTGCTCGACCGGTTTCCGCATCAATTGTCGGGCGGCCAGAAGGCTCGCGTCGGCATTGCACGAGCGATCGCGCTGGGACCCAAGCTCGTGATCCTGGACGAGCCGACCGCGGCTCTGGATGTCTCGGTACAGGCCGTGGTGCTGAACCTGCTGCAGGACCTCAAGGACCGCATGGGTATGAGTTATTTGTTCGTCTCCCATGATTTGAATGTGGTGCGCCTGCTGTGCGATCGTGTCATTGTGATGCGGTCGGGACGAATCGTGGAACAGGGCTCGGCCGAGCAAGTGCTGGGCGATCCACGGGATGTCTATACGAAGGAGCTCTTGACGGCGATCCCGCATCCGCCGTTGCCGGTCTGACTGCTCATGCCTGCGAAAGCCGGGCATCCGGTGACCCCGAGTGTCTACTGGATCGCCCGGTCCGCCTTCGCCAAAGGCTCCGGCGGGGCCACGAGTTCAAGGGCGCGCCGGAGCTTTGGCGGAGGCGGCAAGCCGGGCGATGACGAGGAAGGAGAGGGTCTTGACTGCGACTGAGGGTGAACCGCTGGACGATTACATCGATGCCGCCGCCGGCGCCTTGCGGCTTAAGATCGAGGACGCCTGGAGGCCGGCGGTGCGCGCCAATCTCGAAGTGTCGCTGCGGCTGGCCCGCATGGTCGATGAATTTCCGCTGCCCGATGAAACCGAACCCGCAAGTGTCTTCGGTGCCTGAGCCCGCGATGCAGGTTGCTGGCGAGGGATTGTCGGCACAGGAGATCGCTCGCGCTGTCGCTGCGCGCAGGATGTCGGCCGCCGACGTCGTCGAAGCGGCGCTGGCACGCATCAGGCGGCACGACACGATCCTCAATTCCTTCACCGATGTCACGGCTGAGCGCGCTCGCGCGAAGGCCCGCGCCGTCGATGCCGCGATCGCGGCCGGACAAAACGCAGGACCTCTGGCCGGCGTGCCCTTCGCGGTGAAGAACCTGTTCGACGTCAAGGGGCTTGCAACGCGCGCGGGCTCGAAGATCAATCGCGCCCTTGCGTCCGCGCCGCGCGATGCGGCCTTGATCGAGCGCATGGAGGCGGCCGGCGCGGTCCTGATCGGCGCGCTCAACATGGGCGAATACGCCTATGATTTCACCGGCGAGAACGTCCACGACGGCCCATCGCGCAATCCGCACGACGTCACGCGGATGACCGGCGGCTCGTCCGGGGGCTCGGGCAGTGCGGTCGGCGGCGGCCTGGTGCCGATCGCGCTGGGTTCGGATACCAATGGTTCAATTCGCGTGCCGTCCTCATTCTGCGGCATTTTTGGCCTGAAGCCGACCTATGGCCGGCTGTCGCGCGCGCGCTCGTTCCCGTTTGTCTTCAGTCTCGATCATCTCGGTCCGTTCGCGCGCAACGTCGCCGACCTTGCGCTTGCCTATGATGCGATGCAGGGCGCCGATGGCGATGACGCGGCCTGCACCGCGCGCGCCCCTGAGCCGGCCACGCCGCTGCTCACGCGGGGCATCGCAGGTCTGCGCCTGGCGCTCGCCGGCGGCTATTTCCAGAGCAACGTCTTCCCGGAAGCGATCGAAGCGGTGTCGCGCGTCGCCAAGGCGCTCGGCGTGTCGCATACGATCGACATTCCTGAAGCTGGGCGCGCCCGTGCCGCGGCCTATGTCATCACCACGACGGAAGGCGCTTCGCTGCATCTCGATCGCCTGCGCAAACAGCCCGGTGATTTCGACCCCGCGGTGCGCGACCGGCTGATCGCGGGCGCCATGGTCCCGGCGCCGCTGGTCGATCGCGCGCAAAAATTCCGCCGCTGGTATCGGGCGCAAATGCTGAAGATTTTCGAGACGGTCGACGTGCTGATCGCGCCGGCGACGCCGTGCGTGGCGCCGAAGCTCGGACAGACGACGTTCGTGCTCGATGGCGTGGAACTGCCGGTGCGTGCCAATATCGGTCTCCATACCCAGCCGATCTCCTTCATCGGCCTGCCCGTGGTCGCCGTCCCGGTGCCGCTGGAGCCGATGCCGATCGGCGTGCAGATCATCGCCGCGCCCTGGCGGGAAGACGTGGCGCTGCGCGTAGCGTACGCGCTGCAGCAGATGGGCGTGGTGGCGTCGCCCTTGCCGAGGGGGCTTTGAGACATGGAGATCGATCTGCCTGACGTGGTGGCCGAAGTTACGACGCAGTTCGCCCGCTATGAGAAGGCCCTGGTGTCGAACGATGTCGTCGTGCTCGACGAGCTGTTCCATCGCGACGCCCGGACGCTACGCTATGGCATCGGCGAAAATCTCTACGGTTATCACGAGGTCACCGCATTTCGCGCGGCGCGTTCGCCGGTCGGGCTGATGCGGCGAACGGAGCGGACGATCATCACCACCTATGGCCGCGACACCGCGGTCGCCTCGACCCTGTTCTATCGCGACACGGCGCCCGGCAAGGTCGGCCGGCAGATGCAGACCTGGATCCGTTTTCCCGAGGGTTGGCGCATCGTTGCCGCCCATGTCAGCATCATCGATGACGCGCGAGATCACAAGACATGAGCCTCGACGATCTTTCGGACGATCTGCCGGCCCGAGCACGGCAAGACCCATCCGGCGAAATCGGGACCGCGGTTCGCCGCGTCGATCGCGCGCAGCCTTCGCTCGCAAAGATCACCCGCGCCGAGGAGCTGCGCCTGCAGCTCGCCGACGAGATCGTGCGCGGCGCGCTGCCGCCGGGGGCGCCGCTCGACGAGACCGACATCGCGCGGCGCTTTTCGGTGTCGCGCACGCCGGTGCGCGAGGCGTTGCGGCAGCTTGTCGCCTCGGGACTCGTCGATGCGCAGGCGCATCGCGGCGCTGTCGTGGCGCAGCCCTCGGTCGAGCGGCTGACCGGGATGTTCGAGGCGATGGCGGAGCTGGAAGCGATCTGCGCGGGCCTTGCCGCCGAGCGCATGTCACCGACCGAGCGCTACCGGCTGGAGGCCGTTCACGAGGAGCTGCGGGTGTTGAGTCACGCCGGCAACCCGGAGCGTTTCCACGAGGTCAACGAGCGTTTCCACAACGCGATCTATGCCGGCGCGCATAACGACTACATCGCCGAGACGACGTTGGCGACGCGGGTGCGGGTGCAGCCGTTCCGTCGCGCGCAGTTCCGCAATCTCGGGCGGCTGGCGAAATCGCATGCCGAGCATGACCGCGTCGTGGTGGCGATCCTGCGCGGCGACAAGACCGGCGCCGCCGGTGCCATGCGCGCCCATATCGAACTGGTGCGCGGCGAATACGAGATCTACACCGCGGCGGCTTCCGCCATATAGGCGCGCCAGCCGCCGAACGATGAGATGTCGCGGGCGCCGTTGAGCGCTGCCGATTCGACCAGAAAGCCCTTGACGGTGCGTCCGTCGGCGAGACGAACCGTGCCGATCGAGAGCGGTGGCGGGATCGCGGCGACGAACCGGCCGAATGCCGAGGCCGAGAGCGACCAGATTTCGAGCGCGATCGCCGTGCCCCGCCCCGCCTCCACGCGCTGCATGCCTGGTCGCGGCGGCGTCGTGGAAAGCGCGTAGAGGCGATAGTCCGGCGCCGTCGTCGTCGCTTCCAACAGTCGCGCGCCGAGCGTTGCGAGTTCGCCGTTCAGCGCCATGCCCGACAGATGCGCGCCGACCACGGCGATCGCGATCTCGCCGCTGTCCCGCGCCGGTAACGCGGCGAGGCGCTGCTGCGGCAGGCCCTTGGCGCCGAGGCCGAGAGCCGTATCGGCATGGAAGACGCGGCCGATGGAGGCCAGCAGCGCATCGTGTCCTGCGGGCGCGAGCAGCGTGATCCCGAACGGGATGCCGTCGCGCCGCATTGCGGCCGGCAGCGCGAGGGCACAGAGATCGAGCAGGTTGACGAAGTTGGTATAGGTGCCGAGCCGGCTGTTGAGCTCGATTGGATTGGCGAGCACCTGCGCCGTGGTGTAGACGGTCGGCGCCGTCGGCAGCACCAGCGCATCGATGTCGGCAAAGGTGCGCTCCGCAACCTTGCGCAGGGCCTGCAGCCGATACAGCGCCGCAAAGGTCTCAGCGGCAGTCAGCCGGCTGCCGGCCGCCGTGATCTCCCGCGTCACCGGATGGATCGCCTCCGGCGCCGATGCCAGCAGGTCGCGAATGACCAGGTAGCGCTCGGCCACCCACGGCCCCTCGTAGAGCAGCCGTGCCGCCTCATAGAACGGTTCGAGATCGAACGTGACCAACTCGGCGCCGAGCGCCGCCCAGCGTTTTAGCGCGGCGTCATAGGCGGCCTCGGCGTGCTTGTCGCCGAAGAAGATCAATTGTCCATTGCGCGGTACGCCGAGCCGCACGCGGGTGGGGAAGCCGGTGATCGCTTGCAGCGGCCGGTCGCGCGAGAACGGGTCGTTGGCGTCCGGGCTGGCCATCACCGTGAGCGCCGCCGCCGCGTCATCCGTGGTCAGTGCAAACACCGAGACGCAGTCGAGCGTCCGGCAGGCTGGCACCACGCCCGCGGTCGAAATCATGCCGAGGCTCGGTTTCAGGCCGACGATGTTGTTGAGCAGCGCCGGCACGCGGCCGGAGCCTGCGGTGTCGGTGCCGAGCGCAAGCGGCACCAGGCCGGCTGCGACCGCGACCGCCGATCCCGAACTCGATCCGCCGGGAATGATGTCGTTGCGGACAGGGTTGAGTGGAATGCCATAAGGCGAACGCACGCCGACCAGGCCGGTTGCGAACTGGTCGAGATTGGTCTTGCCGATGATGATCGCGCCGGCCGCGCGCAACCGCGCCACGCAGGTCGCATCCCGCGCGGGCGTGTAGACGAAGGCGGGGCAGGCGGCCGTGGTGGGCAGCCCCGCGACGTCGATGTTGTCCTTGACCGCAACGGGAACACCGAACAGTGGCAGTTCGCTCGCATCCTTGGCACCGAGTGCCTCGGCTTCCGCGACCGCCTGCGTCTCATCGCGCAGGCTGATGAAGATGGCGGGATCGTTGTGATCGCGGATGCGCCGGTAGCTGCGCGCGATGGTTTGCGCGGGCGTGAGCCGCCCTTCGCGATGCGCAGCGACGATTGCGGCAACGGTTTCAGTCACACAGAACTCCGATGGAAGGCGTCAACGCGGTCCCTGGCACGGGTGCCGCTTTCATGCTCCGCGGGATCAAAATCTGAACAGCTCGAAGCAAGCGGTGTGCCATTGTGTACAAAAGCAGCGGGGTTGTCTGCCGCCAAGATGTTCTTTGAATATCAATTGCTTCAATCTCATTTGGGGGTCGTCGGTGGATTTTTCGCGTGCCGTGCGGGGCTGGTCCTGCTCAGCCTTTGAGCAGGAGATGGCCCGGCTTCGGTGTCCGTCGGACTTTCCCAGCTCGACGGCCTGCCGTTTTTGTTGCTGAGGCAACTAATTTGTGGGAGAGTTGGGCCGGGAGAGGGACATCGCGAGCAAAATCGCAGGGTCCTCACCTGGGAGGACAGCCATGTGGCGCAGTGCGCGTGCCGGCACGCATCGAGGCCAGGCGGGGCTGCAGGCCTTGCGATCGGCCACGGCCGGCAATGATGGGCTGATACTCTCAGGGTGGTCCGGTCACTGCGCCGAGATTCTCGTGCAGGCGACGCAGCAGGTCGACCAGGACTTCTCGTTCGTCTTGATCCAGGCAGGACAACAATCTCCGTTCGCGCTCGAGTGCCGCGACAATGACCTTGTCGTGCGTGGCGCGGCCGCGCGCGGTCAGCGAGATCGAATGGCTGCGGCCGTCATTCGGGTCCGTCCTGATCGCAATCAGCCCGCGTTTCTGCAGCGCCGCCAGCGTGCGGCTCACCGGGCCCTTGTCGAAGCCGATGACGTGGCAGATGCGCGAGGCCGGAATGCCCGGCTCGATCGCGAGCAGCGCCATGATCCGCCATTCCGTGACGTTGACGCCGAAATTGCGCTGGTAGAACCCGGTCGCGCTGTTCGACAGCTTGTTGGCGATGAAGGTGATGAAGGCCGGCACGTAGCGTTCGAGATCGAGCGTCTGCCCCGGAGCCGCATCCGGGGTCATGGCCGGCTGCAACTGACGCGGCTTGGTTGGGGGCGCGCTGGTGCTCATCGCTTTCGATCGTCGCCTGATGCGTTCGGCCAAGTCATAGAGACAACGCCCGGCGCCCGACAAGGCCAAATTTCAGGGAGGTTCGCGTGAGCACCATGGGCTCCTCGCAAGTCACAGGCAGCGATACCACGGCAGGCATTGGCGGTCCGTCAGCCGCAATCCCCCGTCTCGACATCGACCCGTTCTCGATCGCGTTCTTCGACGATCCCTTTCCCAGCCACCAGGCGCTTCGGGACGCGGGGCCGGTCGTCTATCTCGATACCTGGAATGTGTTTGGGGTGGCGCGCTATGCCGAGGTGCATGCCGTGCTCAACGACCCCAAAGCCTTCTGCTCCAGCCGTGGCGCGGGCCTGAGCGACTTCGCCAAGGCGACGCCGTGGCGGCCGCCAAGCCTCATCCTCGAAGCCGATCCTCCGGCGCACACCCGCATGCGCGCGGTGCTCAGCAAGGTCCTGTCGCCGGCGGTCATGAAGCAGCTCCGAGCGCATTTCACGGCGGTGGCGGAGGCGACGATCGACGGACTGCTGGCGCGCGAAAGCTTTGATGCGGTCGCGGACCTCGCCGAAGCCTATCCATTGTCGGTGTTTCCGGACGCGCTCGGGTTGAAGCCGGAGGGACGCGAGCATTTGCTGGCCTATGCCGGCCTGGTGTTCAACGCATTCGGCCCGCCCAACGAATTGCGCCAGACCGCGATCGCGCGCTCCGCGCCGCATCAGGCCTACATCGCCGAGCAGTGCCAGCGCGAAAATCTCGCGCCCGGCGGGTTTGGCGCCTGCATTCATGGCTTCGTCGACAAGGGCGACATCACCGACAAGGAGGCGCCGCTGCTGGTGCGTTCGCTGCTCTCCGCGGGGCTCGACACCACGGTCTATGGCATCGGCGCCGCGGCCTATTGCCTGGCGCGCTATCCCGATCAGTTGGCGCGGTTGCGGGCTGATCCAACGCTGGCGCGAAATGCGTTCGAGGAGGCCATTCGCCTCGAAAGCCCGGTGCAGACCTTCTTTCGCACCACTACGCGGGCCGTCGACATCGGCGGCTGCCAGATCGGTGAGGGCGAAAAGGTGCTGATGTTTCTCGGCGCCGCCAACCGCGATCCGCGCCGCTGGGCCGAGCCGGACAGCTACGACATCACGCGCAAGACATCGGGTCATGTCGGTTTCGGATCGGGCATCCACATGTGCGTGGGGCAATTGGTGGCGCGGCTCGAAGGCGAGGCGGTGCTCGCCGCGATCGCCCGCAAGGTCAGGTCGATCGCAATCTCCGGCCCGGTCGAGCGCCGCTACAACAACACCCTGCGCGGGCTCGAAAGCCTGCCGATCACCCTCACTCCGGTGTAAAGCGCTACGATGCCGACCATTCATTTCATTCATCCCGACGACCGCACCGAAAGCGTCGAGGCCGAGATTGGCAACAGCGCGATGCGCGCGGCGCTGGTGCATGGCCTCGACGGCATCGTCGCGGAATGCGGCGGCAGCGCGGTCTGCGCGACCTGTCATGTCTATGTCGACGAGGCATGGCTTGCAAAGCTCGAGCCGGTCAGCACCGACGAGGATGAGCTGTTGGACGGCACCGCGTCCGACCGCCTGCCGAACAGCCGGCTGTCGTGCCAGATCGAGATGACAAGCGAACTCGACGGTCTCGTGCTGCGTCTGCCGGCGCGGCAGACCTGAATCCTCTTGTCAAATCCGTCGCGGCTGTTCGCCGCTCAAAGGGAGCGGCCGGCAGGACACGCTCGACGACGATGCGACGCGCCGGCTCAAGGTGGTAATCATTGCCGGCAGGCCATGGCCGAAAGGCCACGTTGCGGCGGTCACCTCTCTCGCGTAAAGCGAGCCCGAATGCCGGGGAGGAAACCGATGACCGTCGCGCTGGGTATGGCGTCCACCGAGGCCCT
>Ga0210408_10000763_pt1 | contig 37080 bp, 27 predicted proteins | sample IncBWH4MmetaG_FD_155471 | JGI IMG/M metagenome (GOLD analysis project Ga0210408, IMG submission 155471) | Forest soil microbial communities from Barre Woods Harvard Forest LTER site, Petersham, Massachusetts, United States - Inc-BW-H-4-M | ecosystem: Environmental > Terrestrial > Soil >... | reverse complement strand
ACACGAAAGTAGAAACCGGGACGGTGATGCGCAACCACCAGGGCTGCCATTTGCGGTTCATCCATGCGGATACCGAGGCGGTAGCACGTGACCCGCGGCTGTGATACCTCGAATAAAGCAGTGCCGATCCGGTAGCGGTCGCCAATCGACACTTCGACGTCAGGCAACCCATCGACAGTGAAGTTTTCCCCAAATTGTCCATACGAAAAATCATTGCGGCTGAGTTCGCGCTCCCAGTATCGGTAGGAATCCAGCTGGTAAACCATGACGGCGCGGTTCACGCCTCCATGGCGACCCAAGTCTCCTTGGCCATCCCCGTCGATATTAAGTTTTCGGACGGTGACGCGCCCCAGCACCGGACTCTTCCAGATGCCCGTGTGGACGGTTTTGCCGCGCCACCTGATATCGCGTGGCAAACCGATGTTGATAGACACAAGCCGTGCTGCCAATTCCCCTCCCAACGCTTTGTCAACGTGTTTTCATTGTTGGAGCCGCAGACCTTTCGGGACGAAGACGCGGTCCAATCCGTCGAAGAAGAACTGCACCAGCAATGCGAGCAAGGCAGCGGGAATCGCGCCCTGCAAAATCGTGCTGTAGTCATTCAGATTGAGCCCACTGATAATTGGTTCTCCCAATCCACCGACCCCGATGAGTGCGGCCAGCGTAGCGGTACCGACGTCAATGATCGCGCTGGTTTTGACCCCTGCCAGAATCGTGCGTGAGGCAAGTGGAAAGAAAACTTTCCAAAGTTGTGCCTGTGGCTCTAATCCCAGCGCCGCCGCGGACTCACGGACCGCCGTTGGGATCTCCTGCAGACCGGTGGCGGTATTCCGAACGATCGGCAGCAGGCTGTATAAAAACAGAGCGAAAATCGCCGTTACCGGGCTGATCCCGAAGAAGGGGAGTGGCACCAGCAACGCGAGTAAGGCGAGAGACGGGATAGTTTGGATCACGCTGGTGGTGGCCAGAATGAAGTTGCTGACCGGTCCGGGGCGACTGGCCCGAATACCAAGCGGTATGCCGACAATAATTCCCAGGAAAAGCGAGGCCCCAACCAATTCCAAGTGTCGCAAGGTCCAGCGCCCGATTTTCCCGATGAGGTTATTGGAAGGGGAGACGTACTTTTGACCGAAGTAAAGTGCCGCGGCCAAAGTGTAATCTTTCGTCCGTTCAGCTTCAGAGTTTAAATGCCTCATGCGCGCTTCATCGATCGTGCCCGCGAGTTTTTCCAATGCAGCCACGGCGCGACTGTCCATATCGAGCCGGTAAAGAAACACCGCTTTGTACTGCGGAAAAAAATGAAGATCATCATCGAGGACGATGAGGTTGTTTTCCTCGATCTTGGCGTCCGTCGAGTAGGCGTCTTTGAGGTCAATCGAGCCACTCACTAGTGCGGCGTAGCCAAGGGCGTGGTCGATCCCACGCACGTTTTGCATCTGTAAGCCGTAACGCGTACTGAGCGGCGTCCAGCCATCCCGGCGGTCAAGGAATTCGAGTGTCAACCCAATGTTCAGGTCAGGGTGGTTCCGCAGGTCGCTGATCTTGCGGATACCGAGTTTGGCGGCACGATCTCGCCGCATAACTAGCGCGTAGGTGTTGTTGAAACCAAGCTCCCCGGTCATGCCAACGCCCTGCTGGCGAAGCAGCGCACCCAGTTCATCTGTGCTCAACGGTTGCTTAGTTTTTAAAATCTCCTCGGTAATGGTGCCGGTGTACTCGGGATAGAGCTGAACATCGCCGCCGCGCAATGCTTGCCACAAAATGATCGTGCCGCCCATTCCCTGTTTGTGTTCGACCGTGAAACCGGCTTTTTGCAAAGCGATCCTGGCAATCTCGCCCAACACGTAGGACTCGGTGAATCTCTTTGAGCCGACCACAATTTGTTGCGGCTGCGCTACCGAACAGAAAGCGAAAATGGCGAAAAGGATGGCTGCCGATTTCATATCGCTGCCAGTCCGCGTTGCGCGTGCAGAAAGTCACGGACGAATGTCGAGGCCGGCCTGCTACGCAGGTCGTCGAGCGTTCCGGATTGGACAACCCGGCCTTCGTTCAGCAACACAATGAGGTTCGCAAAAAAGCCGGCCTCTGCCATGTCGTGCGTGACCAACACGGTCGTCTGTTGGAGGCGCTGAAAAATTTCCTTCAGGTCATCCTGGAGGTGTGCTCGGACCATTGGATCAAGTGCACCGAGCGGCTCGTCGAGCAGCAGCACCTTCGGCTGCAGCATCAGCGCCCGCATCAGACTGACGCGCTGCCGTTGCCCACCGGAGAGCTCGACAGGATAGCGAGTGAGTGCAGTTTCGGGCAAATGAGTGAGCTCGCACAGCTCGCGCAGTCGGGACTGCATTTGCCGGGCCGGCTGGTTCAGATGCTTCGCCATCAGAAGCACATTCTGTGCGACCGTCAGATGAGCGAACAGGCCACCTTCCTGAATCACGTACCCGATCCGCCGCCGCAGGGCCAGAACGCTGCTCGCCGAGACGAGTTCACCCTCGATTTTAACTGTGCCAGTCGTCGGCTCGAGCAAGCCAATGATCAATCTCAAAATCGTCGACTTGCCGCAGCCGCTGGGCCCGATGAGAACGGTTGTTTTTCCCGCGTCAATGCGCAAATCCGTTTCGTGGAGGGAAATCGTTGTGCCAAATTTCTTGCTGACGGATTCGAGTTCAATCATACGACCGCGAGATAATGCACGCTGAACAGGTTTGCGGCGTCGGTCCAAAGCCCTTTGACGGCCCATCCCGACCGTCCCGCGAGTTTGGCGAACTCGTCCAAGCTGTATTTGTACGAGTGTTCTGTGACAATGTGTTCTCCTTCCTGGAAGGAAAAGGTGGCCCCATTTAGTTGTATGGTCTGCTCGACCGAGCTCACCAAGTGCATCTCGATCCGGCCAAGTTCTTCGTTGTAAAATGCGTGATGCTGGAACTTGTCCAGCCGAATCCCGGCACCGAATGAGCGATTGATCCGGGTGAGCAGGTTGAGATTGAATCTGGCGGTGACACCACGCGCGTCATTGTAGGCGCGCTCAAGAGTGAGCCGATCTTTTTTCAAGTCCGCTCCAATTAAGAGTCCGCCGTCCGCGCCGCAGAGGAGCGAAATCTTGCGGAAAAAATTCTCAGCTTCATCCGGCTCGAGGTTGCCAATCGTTGAACCTGGAAAAAAAGCAACCGTCCGTCGCACCGGGCGAGGTATTTCCGGCAACGTAAATGCTGTGGTAAAGTCGGCACATACTGGTGTGATGCAGAGTTCCGGATAGAAGCGGGCAAGTCTGGCTGAGCTTTTTAATAATTGTTCCGACGCAATATCGACAGGCACGTAGGCGACCGGTGCGTGCAGGTGATCTAGCAAAATCCGCGTCTTAGCGCTGCTGCCACTGCCAAGCTCAACCAAGCGACACTCCGGGCCCAAGAGGGCGCAAATCTCGGCGGCTTTTTCCCGCAAGATGCCCATTTCGGTGCGTGTAAGATAATATTCGTCGAGGGAGCAAATCTCATCAAAAAGCTGGGAGCCCAACTCGTCGTAGAAAAATTTCGCCGCGATAGACTTTGGGCGTTGCGAGAGGCCGCGTAAAAGCTCGGCGAGAAACGCGCCAACCGAAGGTTCCAAGTCATGCAGGGCAGGGTGTGCGTCGCTACGGACTTTCATCGCTTAGAAAAATTCTCGACGCACCCACAACGGACCGAGTTAAGCCACCCCTTTGGCCAGGCGGATTCCCATGAACTGCCAGCGCGCGTTTGGCGGAAAAAAATTGCGGTAGGTTTTGCGGATGTGTGACTGCGAGGTTGCGCATGAGCCGCCGCGCAGGACGTACTGATTGCACATGAATTTGCCGTTGTATTCGCCGAGCGCGCCGGGCGCCGCTAGATACCCCGGGTACGGCGAATATGAACTACTTGTCCATTCCCAAACATCGCCAAACATTTGCGCAGGCGCCTGGGCGCCGGCTAGATCATCCAGCGGCCTGGGATGGAAACTTCCCTGATCCACGAAGTTTCCCGCGTACGGCAAATCCGTCGCCGCGACCTCCCATTCGAACTCGGTTGGCAAACGTGCCCCCGCCCACCGAGCAAACGCATCGGCCTCGAAATAGCTCACATGGCAAACCGGTTCATTCTTGTCTAATTCGCGTAGGCCGTTGAGGGTGAAAATCGACCAATTCCCGTCGCCGCCTTCCCAATAGAGTGGCGCTTCCCAGCGCTGTTCACCAACCGTGTACCATCCGAGTGACAACCAAAATTCTGGCCGGTGATAACCGCCGTCTTCGATAAATTCTATGTATTCCCCATTCGTAACGAGGCGAGACGCGAGATGGAAATCCTCAACAAACTGCCGATGCCGCGGCTCCTCGTTGTCGTAAAAAAAACCGGCGCCAGCGTGCCCGATCTGACAAACTCCGGCCTTGAATGGCACCCACCCTATCGGGGGAACTGTAGAGCCCATTGTTTCTGCGCGCTTGCGAAAGATGGGGCGCAGAGGATTTTCGGAGAACACGTGTTTTATGTCGGTCAACATCAGCTCCTGATGTTGTTGTTCGTGGTGGATGCCCAGAACAATAGTGGACCCAAACCGATTGAGGAGATCCTCATTTTCTAAAATGCCTTCCATCAACGCATCTACTCGATGTCGGTATTCTAAAGTCTCGCTGAAAGTGGGCCGGGAAATAAGGCCACGCTTAGGCCGGCAGTGCATCTTACCGGCGGCATTGTAGTAGGAATTGAACAAATAAGCGTACTGCGCGTTGATCGGCGTATAGTCGGGCAGAGCCTCTTTGAGAACGAAGGTCTCAAAAAACCAGCTGGTATGCGCGAGATGCCATTTCGTCGGACTCACTTCGGGCACAGTCTGGACGACGCAATCCTCAGGCTGAAGCGTTTCGCAAAGGCTTTCGCTCAGTTGGCGAACGCGACAATAGGCCGCGTCCAGGTCATCCGACGGCTTACTTGGTTGATTCCGGGATGTTCTGGTCGCAGTTTCCGTCGAAGCAACTGGAAAGGTAGGCACGAACAAGACTTTAGGGGAAAAGAGGGACCATGCCAGAGATAAAATCGGGCTTGCGTGCCCGCGGGGGCAATACGACTGAGCTCAGGGTTTCAACCCCATAAGAGCTAAGATAATTGTGAGACGCTTCGATAGGCGAATGGCTTTTGTCCCGGAGGGACGGTCGAAGTCATTGCGCCATATTTGGCAATTCGAATGCTAAAACATGTTTTTGCCACGTTCTTACCGCCCGCATTGATCTAGCGAGATCGGTTCAATCGTCCCGCTGGGACGGGCTAATTCCTCATGATTCCAGGCACTTTGTGCCTGGCTACTATCGTGCTGTCCCTCCGGGACGAAAACCATTAGCCCATCGAAGCCAGAAGGATTAATTCTGCTCAAGAAAGCTCGTGGTTCCAAATCGTTTTTGTTATTTAATGATCGTTGGCACTTCAATCGAGAGCGAGCACAACGACGAAATGCTTGCGGAAAACGAGCAAATTGTCTGGGCAGCTGTATCAGAAAAGGACCTTTTTATGTCGAATGCATATGACGCGATCATAGTGGGAACGGGACAAGCCGGACCGTCGCTGGCAGGGCGTTTGAGTGAGGCCGGGATGAAGGTTGCTATCGTTGAGCGCAAACTATTCGGCGGCACGTGTGTGAATACGGGATGCACACCCACTAAAACCATGGTCGCAAGTGCCTACGGGGCCCATTTGGCGCGTCGGGCTGCCGACTTTGGCGTAGTGATCAATGGCCAAGTGGGAGTGGACATGAAGAAAGTGAAGGCCAGGAAAGATGCCGTGTCGGGCCAATCGCAAAAAAGTGTCGAGTCGTGGCTAAAGCAGATGCAGAACTGTACGGTTTACCAAGGCCACGCCCGTTTCACCTCTCCCACCGAGATCAGCGTAGGAACAACGCTGCTATCGGCGCCGCGTATATTCATCAATGTTGGGGGACGCGCTCAAACGCCTCCAATGCCCGGGCTTGATCAGGTCAAATACCTTAACAACAGCTCGATGATGGACGTCGATTATCTTCCTCGGCATTTGGTGGTCATAGGCGGCAGCTACATAGGCCTTGAATTCGGCCAAATGTACCGGCGTTTTGGCAGTGAAGTCACAATCGTCGAAATGAAGTCGCGCTTGATTCATGGCGAAGATGAAGATGTCTCGACCGCGGTGAGCGGGATCCTGGAGCGCGAAGGCATCAACCTGCGCCTTAATGCAAAGTGCCTGACCGTAAGGAAACAGGGCGCGGATCTGGCAGTTACGCTTGACTGCACAAACGGCAGTCCCGAGGTGAGCGGCTCCCACCTCTTGCTGGCAGTAGGACGTCGTCCCAATACCGATGACCTGGGGCTCGACAAGGCCGGCGTTTCTGTCGATCAGCATGGTTACATCGAGGTCGATGATGAGCTGCGTACAAACGTGCCGGGCATCTGGGCCATGGGAGACTGCAACGGGAAGGGCGCCTTTACCCATACGGCCTACAATGACTATGAAATCGTCGCCGCGAATATACTCGATAAGGATCCCCGGCGGGTGAGCGACCGGATCCCGGCCTATGCACTTTATATCGATCCGCCGTTGGGGAGAGTAGGGATGAGCGAGACGGAGGTCCGGAGAGCAGGGAAGCCCGCATTAGTCGGAAAACGGCCGATGACGAAAGTGAATCGTGCGATCGAAAAAGGCGAGACTCAAGGTTTCATGAAAATAGTGATCGCCGCGGATACCAAGCAAATCTTGGGCGCCGCCATTTTGGGGACCGGTGGCGATGAGGTCGTTCACTCGATCCTTGATTTAATGTATGCCAAGGCGCCTTACACCGTAATGCAAAGGGCAGTGCACATTCACCCAACCGTTTCGGAACTGATCCCGACGATGCTCGGCGAACTGCGACCGCTTGCCAGTAGGGACAGGTCAAATATCGGAGGAATCGTGTCTTCGTAACGACGCTTTTGCATGATGGCAGGGATACGCCCATCTTTGCGCCACAGCGTCTAACAGTAAGTAAAAGGATTGGCCCTCCGCCGCGACGCCGGGTTTGTCAAAACGCGGCGATCCGCAAACGCCCTGCACGAGCCCGAATCGGTCCACCTTGCCAGAAACGGCCTGCCTGAGTGATCGCGCGGGTTTTTCATATTCGCCGGGAAGCCATCCCGCAACGAGCCCACGATAAATCGCGTACGCCAACATTTGCGATAAATTCACTTCCACAAAGCTTCCGGGGTCATCGATAATATTGTGAAACAGCCAATCAGACCGCTTATATTTTAATAAACAGTCAACGAGCGCGCGCGCGATCTCTACTAGCTCTTGTTTTTGCGAAGACATCGTTTCGGGCAGCAGGTCAATTGTTCTTGCCAGCCCGGCGGCAGCCCAACCGTTTCCGACCCCCCAAAAGTCTTTTCGCACGAAGGCCTGCTTTTCGTCGTCCCATTTATGACTGAACAGCCCTGTTTGCCGGTCAAACAACGCGGTCTGATAGCCATAGATTTGACGGAGCGCTTCTTTTGGATGGCCCGCCGCTGTGAGATACGGCGGCAGCATATACATGGAGTCAATCCAAAATTCCGGACGATTCGGAACGTGATAGACAATTCCATTATGATTTCGAGGCGCTGATTTGAGCGCCCAGTTCAACAGCGAGTCACACGCATCTCCCAGATCCTTATCGTCCGTTTCCCGAAACGAAAAAATCAATGCTTCTCCGACGCTGCACGGATCGGTTATTCCTTCGTCCGGACGGATCATTGCGGGGCGGCCGTCGGGATTCTGCGGTAAGCGGCTTCTTTCGCGAGCGCGATTACCACATCGCGGTCGCCCTGCTCGAAAAAAGCATCCATCGCGACGCCTTGTTCCCATGAATTTCGCTGCATGGACAGCAGGGCAAGCTTTACCAGATCAAGCGTTTTCAAAAGAGGATCCTTTCAAAATGTCGGTTTATTCACGTAACCAACGAATTTCCAATAAAACCTAACCTCTGCAGTGCTGTTGCTGATAGCCCAGACCCCGCCGCCAGATTGATCGCGAAAGTCAATAGGCCAGCGTTACTCTCTTTCCTGATTCAAACGATTCGACGGCAGCCCAGGCTAGTTGCAAGGCCCGTCGGCCAGCGCGTGCATGTACTGGCGGTTGATCGCCGCGCTTGAACGCCTCGAGGACCGCATCCAGATGTACATCAAAAGTGCGGTGAAATTCCCGATCGAAGTCGTTGAAATACCCTGCCTGCCAAACCTCGGCGGTCTCGCTGCCGGCGTTCTGAAAACAAAATCGCTGGACTGTATCTTCTACGACTAGCCTTCCTCGAGTTCCGTTGATCTCAAGGCGGTGGGTGTCTTTGTAAGCGTAAGAGGAATCATACGTGCCCGTCATACTCCCAAGCGCTCCGCTTGCGAATCGAAGGGCCAAAGCCATCGTACGATAGCCGCCCCCGGTCTTGTCCGTCATTTCGGCCATCACCGAGTCGATCGACCCGCACAACTCTTCCAGTTGATCGAAGCCGTGACACTGCGTTTCGATGAGATTGGCATAGGGGTGGGGGCTGACATTGGCTTCGCCGCCAAATCTCCAGATGGCATGGGTGAGTTCACCCAGCCGACCTTTTTGGATGGCTTCACGAGCGAGACGGAGGGGCTTTGCATAGCGGTGATTGAAGTTGATCGCAAAGAACAGGCCGCGTCTTTCGGCGCCGGCCAGCAATTGGTCTGCCTCCGAAAGATCGAAAGTTAATGGCTTCTCAACCAGCAACGGATAACCAGCCTCGATCACTTGCATCGTCGCTTCAAAATGTTCCAGATTTGGCAGCGAGAGACTGACCAGATCCGGTTTCTCTGCCGCCAACATCTCCGGCACGTTGATGTAAGCGCGGAGTCCGAATTCGGACGCCCGCGCCTGCGTGTTTGCCAAGGTGCGTCCAGCAACCGCGCTAAGTTCAACGTCCGGCCTCTGCGAAAAAACCCGAGCGTGTTGCCGTCCCCATGCGCCGGCTCCAACCAGGCAGACCTTTATTTTTCGACCGGTCGAAATCATTGTTCGATAATGACTTTCCCGGTTTGGCAGTCGAAGAAGAATCTTTCGAACGCCTGCTGAATCTGGTCAACTCCCATCCGATGGGTGATAATTTGGGCGAGATAGGCACGGTGCTCTCGCAAGCGCTGCAAATTGGTTGGCAATTCGTTATACCGGAAATACTCGCTTCCAACAATGCTCCGCTCTGGGGCAATGATGTCGGGCGAAATCTTGAGTGCGATTCCTTCGCCGTGCCCGACGCAAATTAGCGAGCCGCGCTGGGCTATTGAATCGACGGCTTCCTGGCGCGCGATCTGTTTTCCACTGGTATCTACTGCCATGTCTACGCAGACCAATCCGTGTAATTCGATACCGGCTCTGAGCGAGGTTTGGCTAACATTAATGGGAAGGCCGCCAAGCCGTTCGGCAAGGCGAAGCCGATAGGGCACCACGTCGGTAATCAGAACCTTTAGCTGTTGACCTATGATGATTTTCGCCATCGCAAGCACGCCAAGGCCGATCGGACCGGCGCCCGAAACCAAGAGGGACTCGATGTCCGGTCGCATGAGCCGACAACGGTCGATCGCGTGTCCGCCAGTGCCCATGATGTCCAGTAACAGAGTCGCTTCGGTGGGGGAGAACTCGTCGGGCACCGGAAAGAAGATGTTTTCGTGGACCAATTCATACTGACCGTAGCCGCCATCGCGGTTGAATCCCATGTCACCCCGCTTCTGCAGACACTGATTGGTAAACCCTAACCGGCAGGAGCGGCATTCACCGCAAAAGTCCATCAGGAATACGACCCCCGTTGTTCCTACCGGCGTATGCGTACCCGGTCCGGCAGCGACGACGGTGCCCGTCGCTTCATGCCCGGGTGTGACAGGTGCTCCTTCAAAAAACTGCGGCCGTTCAGAGCCGCAAAGGGCGTTAGCACGGACGCGGAGCAGGAGTTGGGCGGGTCCCGGTTCTGGCACTGCTTTTTCTTCGAATTTAATTTCTTTGTTCCCCACAAAATGAGGAACCCTGCAACTCGAGGGTATAGTGGTGGCCATCCGTTGTAAGGGGGTGATGAGAACCTTGAGAGCGATCATCACGTTTTAGCCGGAACATTCCAGGTGGATTTGCGTCTGCCGTTTTGAGAAATTTGGCCCAGCAAACGCAGTTAAACACCCTTAATGTCGAAACGCTGCGTGATGCTCAACGCCATCCGGAACGTCACAAAAACCTCGTCGTACGCGTCTGGGGCTGGAGCGGCTACTTTTGCGAGCTCGACGAAGCCTATCAACACGTTTACGGCTTATAAAACCGGCTGGGACGCGCCCTTCAGAATATGGGCCAGGATGCCGGCCTGTGTCATTGCTTCTCTCTCGGTCAGTTCTGCCACCAGCGTCCCGGCTCTCATCACATAGATGCGGTCGCTCATCCCGATCAGCTCCGGGAGCTCCGAGGAGACCATCAGCACCCCAAGCCCCTGGGCTGCAATTTCGTCGATCATCTTGTAGATTTGCGACTTGGCGCCCACGTCAATGCCGCGCGTCGGCTCATCCAGCAGAAGGAGCTGTGGCTCTGCGGCGCGCCACTTTGCGAAGACCGTCCTCTGCTGGTTCCCTCCGCTCAGGGTCCCCACCGTCTGTTCGACGGATCGAGCGACGATCCGCAGCTGCTGGACGCTTTTGCGCGCGGCTTCGCGCTCTTTCCGTTGGGAGATCATACCGAACCTGAAAAGCCGAAAAAGCGAGGCGAGAGTGACGTTCTCACGGATCGTCATCGCGGTGATAAGACCCTCGGTCTTGCGGTCCTCGGAGAGGTAGGCCATGCCTGCGCGCACCAGGCGCCCTGGTCTCCACCCGTTGATTTTCCTCCCGTTATACACGATCCGGCCTGAAAGCAGCCGGCGCGCCCCGAAAATGGTCTTCAGCAACTCGGTCCTTCCGGAACCGACAAGCCCGCTGATGCCGACGACCTCACCGCGGCGCACTGTGAGGCTCAACGGAGGGGCCCCAGGCGGCAGCCTGAGGTTCTCCACCGCGAGCAGAACGTCGTCCGTCGGTCGGTGGGAGCGAGGATACATGTCGTCGATCGACCGGCCGACCATCATCTGAATCACTTCGTCTTCGCGGAATCCCTGGCTGGGAATCGTTCCGATGGAACGGCCGTCGCGAAGGACTGAGATGCGGTCCCCGACCTGTCGCAATTCCTCGAATCGGTGTGAAATGTATACGATCCCGATACCCCGCGCTTGCAGCGTCCTCATGAGGGAAAAGAGCCGATCGATTTCGTTTTTCGAAAGGCTAGCCGTGGGCTCATCCATAATGAGGATCTTCGACTCATAGGAAAGCGCTTTTGCGATCTCGACGATCTGCTGGTGCGCCGTCGCGAGCCTGCCCAGCATGACCATGGGATCGATCTCGAACCCGAGCGAGGAAAGCAGCGCCCGCGCCTGCGCGTACAGCTTCTTCTTGTCCAGGACTCCGCCGCGCGTCGGTTCACGACCGAGAAAAATGTTATGGGCAACGTCGAGGTTCGCGCAGAGGTTGAGCTCCTGGTGGATAAACGCGATTCCTCTGTCGCGGGCCTTCCGGGCGCTGGCCAAGCTCACGGCAGCGCCCTCGAGGCTGATTGTGCCCTGATCCGGAGGAATGATGCCTCCGAGGATCTTCATCAGCGTGCTTTTGCCCGCACCGTTTTCACCCACCAGAACGTGGACTTCCCCCCTGCGCAGATCGAAGGAAACGGAGTCCAGGATTTTAACGTCTGAGTTGCGGATCGGCCTGCCGGAGCTGTCGTAGATGTACTTCGTTATCTCGCGCATCTCCAGGAGCGGTTCGTCCATCTGTTGCTCCCCCCTACGCCGCCCTGCTCCTGATCTTGTCCATCACAATGACGGTTAGAATGATGCCCCCCTGGACTGCGAGATACAGGTGATAGGAGATATTCATCAAGTTGATGCAGTTCTCGATGACCTTTATGATGAGAACCCCGAAAAGGCTCCCGATCACAGAGCCGACTCCTCCGAACAGGCTCGTCCCTCCCACGATCGCCGCGGTGATGATCTCGAAGGTGAATACTCCGCCTCCCATGTTCGGCTGGGCCGCATTCACGCGGATGGTCAGAAGAAGACCGGCGAGCGCGGCCAGGCTGCTGCAGAGGACGTAGGTCAGCACGTTAACGCGGGCAGTCGGAAGCCCGCTCAGGAAGGCCACACGGGAATTGAACCCAAAAGCGGTCAGCGCCCGGCCAAAGACAGACTTGTGGATAAGAAACCAGCCTAGAGCGACGATCCCGACTGCGATGTATACCGATGTCGGGAGCCCCAGCAGGTCCGTTCGGCCGACTGCGAGAAGCGAAGGGGGCAGGCGCGTTATGACGTTCCCTGCGCTGGCGAGTTGTGATATGCCGTAGAGAATATACCCCGTCCCGAGGGTGGTGATGAACGAGGGAACCTTCATGAACTGGATGATGGCGCCGTTGACGAGGCCGACCAGGGCGCCGATGAGCACGGTGGCTGCCACCGTGAGATCGACAGGAAGACCCCAGACCTTTGCCATGAAACCTGTTGCGGTGGAGGCCAGACCCACAACGAACCCAAGGGAGAGATCGATACCACCGGTCATGAGAACCATCGTCATTCCGAGAACAGCGATGGCGGGGATCGCGGACTGCCTGACGATGACGGCGGCGTTGTCGACGGACGCGAAGTTGCGGACGAAGACGATCCCCACGAGCACCAGGAGGACCAGGATGACAGCACTCCCGTTTTTCAAGGCATGTTGTATGATTCTTTTCATACGGGAACCGTCCGTCTGTAACGAGAGAGGCCGGAGCCAAATACAACCAGGATGATGATTGTCCCGACCAGAACATTCTGGAAAAAGGGGTGAACTCCCAGGAGGTCCAGCACGTTTCGCACCGAGCCGATGATGAGAGCACCCGCGACTGCCATTGCCACCCGGCCCTCACCTCCGGCAAGGCTGACCCCGCCGATCACGCACGCGGCGATCGTGTCCAAAAGATAGGGATCGCCTTGGATGGGGTGGACAGTGTCCAGTTGCGCGCTGAGCAGAATGCCTGCGATCGACGCACAAAATCCCGAAAACGCATAGACGAAAAGTTTCAGTCCGTCGGCGTTGATTCCCTCCTGTCGCACGACCGTCTCATTGCCACCGAGGGCGTAGATGCGGTTTCCTGTCGGAGTGAACTGGGTGATGAAGATCCCGATTCCCATCATCACGAGCAAGAGAAGGTCCGAGACCGGGATGCCGAGAAAAGATCCATTTCCAATGTGCACGTAAGAGGCAGGGAAACCACCGATCGAGCGGCCGTTGTTCATGATGAGCGCCAGTCCCTGGCTGACCTGCCCGACAACTAGCGTGGTGATGAAGGGAGGCACGTTCAGCTTCGCAACCATAAGACCGTTGAACAGACCCATCCCGATCCCCGCGATGATCCCCGCGACGATCGAAATGACGATCGGAACACCCTGGAGCATCAGCAGTCCGCTCGCCATAGGACAGAGGGCGATCAGCCCGGCAATTGACAAGTCGATGCCCAGGATCACGATGACCATGGTCATGCCCACCGCGCCAATGCCGATGATCGAGCTCTGGCGAACAACGTTCAGGAGGTTGGCAGGAGTGAGAAAATGCGGTACGAGAAGCCCGGCGGCCGCCAAAGCCGCTACGCCAAGGAGAGAGAAGAGGATTCGGCCTACACGTTGGCCCATGCGCCAGTGTTGTTTTTACAGGCTGAGGGTCCGGCCTGCGCGGCCTCTAGTGTCCTGTCCCCGAAATACGAGGTATTTTGCCGGAGGTTAGTTGGCTGTTTTTCAAGGCGCGAGCGAAGCACCCATATCTGAGTCATACGGGTCGAGCGAGCAACGCGGAAAAACAGCCAACTGGCCCCGGCCCAGAGGGTTGCGATGAAAATGGGCCGGCGGCTGCGTTGTTCGTCGGTTACGTATCGGTTCAGATATGCTCCCTCCTACCGCCAGTCCGGCTCGGACCGCCTTGCCGGCGGCCCATTTTGATCGCAACAAAATACCTCGTATTTCGGGGACAGGACACCAGTGTCACGCCGCGCAGTCCAAACCCTCGTTTGGCGATCAGAACATCTGCTTTTTCGCTTCGTCCAGATTGTCTTTGCTATACAGCATGGTGCCGGAGTCAATAACCTTCGGGATGCTGTTCGCCGCGGATTTGTTTTCAATCGCTGACGCGAGCTTCTCCACCGCGATGCTCCCGATTTTCTGCGGGAACTGAGCCATAGTCCCGTAGATCTCACCTGCGCCGAGCAAGTCAACCGCCTTGTGCGAGCCGTCGACGCTGATAATGACGACGCCTTTCCTGTTCGCGTCGGAAAGTGCCTCGAGTATTCCGTCCAGCATGACGTCGGAGGCGCTGAACAGCCCTTGCACATCCTTGTTCGCCTGCAGCATGTTTTCCGTAACCTGCATGGCGACCGAGTTCGTCCAGTTGCCCGGCTGCTCTCCTGCGATCATCACGCCGCTTCCCTCGAGACCCTTTTTGAATCCGTCCACGCGGTCGTCCCCGGCCACACTGCCGTTCGCGCCTCGAACGACAAGCACCTTGCCTTTGTTGCCAAGAGCCTGCACCATCTGCTTACCTGCTTGCGTGCCGGCGTTGAAATTGTCGGTCCCGACGAAGGTGATGTACAGGTCGTCGTGGCCCTTCGCGACCGGCGAATCCACAATCACCACGGGAATTCCTGCGTCACGCGCCTTGCCGAGAACGGGAACCACCGCATTGCCATCCATTGGGTTGAGGACGATGCCGGTTACCTTCTTTGCAATCAGGTCCTCCACCTGATTCACCTGCGTCGAAACCGCGGTCTGCTCGCCCGCGGTGACGAGCAGAAAGGTATAACCCGTGGATTCAACCTTTGCCTTCACAGCATCCGCCAGAGCTTTCTGGAAGTCATCGTTCGTGATCGTCTTCAGGCTGAGAGCGATCGTTCCCTTGCTTCCAGAGCTGTCGGCAGCAGTGGACTGTTTTACACCCGTAAACGTTGCTGCGATCAGGGCCAGCGCGAAAACGGCGCCTGCCACCTTTGAGAGGCTTCTCATCGCACACCTCCTGAAAAGAACTGGGCGGTTAGTACAATGCCAACGCCAGTCGCCGAAAAGCTCGGGCGTACTGTATGTCTAACGACAACCGGGATCGTGCAACTTTGGGGGATCGTATCATTCATGGGAGTTCTAGGGGTATAGAAATTTCGGAGGTTAATTGTCGGCCCGATTCGACAGCATTCAATGAGTATTTGTCGTGGACATTTTGAGGTTTTTTGCCAAACAAGGACCTGCCGACCGATGCATCACAAGGTTTCAAGAAAAAGCATCGCAATGTAAGTCTTGGACGCGAACCGCCTCGCTCGGCCACTGCAGCAGCAGCGGCGTCAATTAATTGGCGGGCCGCGGTCGATACCCAACCAGAAGACTTGCTGGACCACCAATTTGAGTTTCTTTCCGCTAGGTAAAGAATCATAGTGCCAGCGTTTTATTGAGAATTTTTGTGTCCAGCCGGAATTCAACGAAAAGTCGGCTATCCAAAAGCGAAATGAACCAGGCTCCTCAGGTGGCGCTGATTATCGAAACGTCGGTGATTTATGGCCGGTGGATCTTGGCGGGCATCGCACGCTATTTGCGCTCGCATCACCGTTGGTCGGTCTTCATTGAGCAACATGAATTAGGGACTCCCCCGCCGGCTTGGCTGACGTCCGGTCGGTGGGACGGCATCCTCAGCCGGCCTACTGACCATGCCATGGCCCGGCTCTTCCGTCGGATGAACGTACCGGTAGTCGATCTGAACGATCTCCATGAAAACCTGGATTTACCCTGGGTCGGCTCAGATCACGTCGCTATCGGCCAAATGGGCGCGTTGCATCTGATTGAAAGAGGTTTCCGGAATTTTGCGTTTTGTGGATTTGCGGATGAACTCTGGTCGAGGCGGCGGTTCGAAGGATTTTGTTCGGCCGTGCACCAAACAGGTGTTTCTACCTCACTGTATGAGACCCCCTGGCGCGGACCCAATATTCCGCGCTGGGATCGTGATATTGAGCAGATTGCAAAATGGGTGAGGAGCTTTCCCAAGCCGGTCGGGATTATGACCTGCAATGATGTACGCGGCTTGCACCTGCTGGACGCCTGCAGCCGCGCCGGCACACTAGTGCCTGAAGAGGTTGCAGTCGTCGGAGTCGATAATGAAGAGATCATGTGCGAGCTTTGCAGTCCGCCTCTATCCAGCGTCGCGCCAAATCCGGAGCTCATTGGTTATGCAGCGGCAGAACTGCTCGATGCCCTGATGATGGGCAAGTCCCCTCAACGGCAGCGAATTTCCATTGATCCAATCCGGATTTTCTGTCGCCAATCATCCGACGTGATGGCGGTTTCGGATTGGGCAGTCGCCAGTGCCGCGCGGTTCATGAGGGAACACGCACTTCATGGCTGCCGGGTCAGTGATGTACTTCAGAAAGTTAACATGTCACGCGCCGCGTTGGAAAAACGTTTCCGAAGACATCTCAATCGGTCGCCTAAGCAGGAAATACGGCGTATACAGTTGGAACGGATTAAACAACTGTTAGTGGAAACTGATTTCACCTTGGAAACGATCGCAGAGCTTGCCGGCTTCGAACACCCGGAATACATGAGCGTCCTTTTCAAACGTGAAACCGGACAAACGCCTGGCAAATATAGAAGTCAATCTAGCCGGGCAACGTCGGGAAACAGTCTCGAAATCTCGAGCAACTATCTTCCACACTAATCCTGTGAACCTTGGCGTTTCCATGCCTTGCCTTGTGGCCTCGGACCTTCTTTGACTAGCAGTCGCTCCAAGCGCGCCAAACGGAAAAAGAGGGACAGGTCAGAATGGCGCCAAGACCATTCCGTTGTCGTGTTCAGGATATCATATCGCTTTGCGCCGGCCCGATCTGCGAGCTGCTTTGCCCGAACCTCTTACACGATGACGTACGGCGGTCCGGGCAGTTCAACAGAATCAGCGAGCTTTTACATCTACCGCCAGGGATTTGTATTTTTTAACACCGGATTTTCGACTGCGCTTTCGTTGATCATGCTGGTGTTAACCATCATTGTCGTTCAAACGTCGGTCGTAAAATTGAGGTCGACCTGACTTATGTACTCCCACACCGGCACTGAAACCAATGAAAGACGAGGCCGCCAGTTCCTGGCGGGGATATGAAGGGAAAGATCCGAGAACGGGAAATAATGGCGCTGCTCCGAGATGCCGGCGAATTGAGCGTTTTGGAAATGGCGAACCGATTTGATGTATCGGAGATGACGATTCGCAGGGACCTGGCCGAGCTGGAACATCGCGGCGTGTTAGTCCGCACTTACGGCGGCGCACGAAGCCTGTCGCAGGAGGTCGGCGACGAAAGCTATAATGATCGCGCCTCGGAAGCCTTATCCCTGAAGGCGGCGATTGCCAATGCGGCGAGAGCGTACATCAAACCTGGCATCCATGTTTTCGTCGATTCAGGGACGACCACCTGGGCACTGGCGAAAAGCTTGCCTCGGGACTTGGAAGCGCACATCACGACCAACGACGTTGGGATAGCGTATCACTTGCTGACCTACCCGAAGATTCAGCTTTCGATCGTCGGTGGAATCGTTCGCCAGATTCAACATTCGATCATTGGCTCCACAGCGGTCGAGATGATCCACGCGATGAACGCGGAAATAGCGTTCATCGGTGTCAACGGTTTTAGCCTTCAGCGCGGATTCACGACAGTGAACCCGTTTGACGCGGATGTGAAACACGCGATGATCACGCGTGCCGATCATGTGATCATTCTGGCGGACAGCACGAAAGCTGGGAAAGTTAGAAGCTATCCAGTCTCGGCGCTTGGCAAAGGGCACCATCTGATTTCCGACTCCGGTCTTTCCGAAGAATTCCGCACAGAATTAGAAAAGGCTGGAATTCGAGTGGAGATTGTGGAAGTTCCGACATCGCGCGACTAGTGTTGGACTGCACTAGCCAGGAATTTCTCCGGCAATTCCTGGACCACGCAAACCGACATGGATAGTGCTGCGGAAGACTTGAGAAAACTACGACGACCCACGCATGAAGTTAGTAATTTTTAAATGTAAACTCCTTGGCGCCATTCTTTCGCGCTGCTCGACCGCTAGACTCAATGCTCATTATCGAACAACTTCACGACAGCGGTCATGTTGAGATCACCGAGGTTCTCGTCGATCGCCCTCTGGAACACTTTCCGAACCGCGCTTACAGTAGGTACCGCCGCATCTCCTCCAGCGGTCTTCACGGTGTAGCCAAGATCCTTTTCCAGAAGCTTGAGCGGAAACTGTGTCTCAAAGTTGCCGCTTAGCATCGATTTCGCATCACGGGTGAGGTGAGGGTTCCACATGGCCGTAGCGGACACAGCATCTAGTACCTGCTTCGGGTCGACGCCCTGCCTCTTCAACATGCCAACCAATTCCGCGAGAGTCGTCAACTGAACTCCCATCAGCGTGTTCGTAGCCAACTTCGCCAAAGCCCCACACCCTTCCGGTCCAGCATGTTGAATGCTCGAGCCAAGAGCCTTAAGCAGTGGTTCTGCACGTTTCAGCGACTCCGCATCGCCCCCCACCAGGAACACCAGCTGTGCGCTCTCCGCCTGCGGAGTACTGCCGGATACCATCGCATCCAGCAGCGCGACGCCGACCTGAGTTGCGGCGTTGGCAAGTTCGCGGACCCATGCAGGGGTGAGTGTGGAGCTTTCTATCGCGATGGCTCCGGCCTTCGTTCCCGCAAGAGCGCCACTCGATCCATCCAGCCAAACGTGTCGCGAAGCCTCATCGTTGCTAACCATGGCAATGATAAACTCATTACCTTCCGCTGCTTCTTTAGGAGTAGTCGCTACCTTTACACCGGACGCAACTAGCTTGTTGGCCGCTGCCGGAGTCAGGTTCCAGACCGTCAGCTCGTGCCCGGCTTTGAGCAGATTCGCCGCCATGCGCGAACCCATTGCGCCTAATCCAAGAAACGCCACCTTGCTCATGCCTGGCTCCTCTCAGTGCCTATTGAAAATTTCCTTTTCATTCCAATCTCTATAGAAGAAAGCTGCAGATGTTTCTTAAAGGCTTTTTATTCAGACAGTTTGAGAATTTACAAAAGCATCCAGTCCGAAATGCGAAAGCTCCCTCCCATACCCACTGTTCTTGACGCCGCCGACCGGGACCCAAGAGCTTAAATCTCATCTTCCGGCAGTTCACACAGTTGGTGGTAAAAGGTTTGAACATCAGCGAAGTAGTAGGGGCGAAATGCCCCGTAAACATTCGTCCAATCAGGCACGTAGCTTAGGAGATGTTCTCGGATTGTGTTCACGACCTCCGGAGCAAGATCCTTCCGTACGATGAGGATCGCGGGTACACATGGAAAATATTCTCCAATGATTTTCGCCAACTCTGTGTTCTTGGGTGTCATTTTCCATACGTCTTCGAGAATCATCGTTGCACGAACCGACTTGGCGACGACGGCATCCACTCGGGCCTGCCATCCAGGAACCTGTTTGAGCTTGAAGAATGCTTCAAGCTTCTTTCCCTTCTGCTGGAGCAGAATTGCTGGCGGGAAAAAGCTGGAGGAACAAGTTCTGTTTAGGTACCCGTACTCTGATCCTTCAAGATCGTCGAGGCTCCTTGCCGGATCGTCCTGGCGAACCACTAGCAGAGTACGTTGAGCGGCTTGGCCGGTGAACTTCGATGTTGCGATGACGAGGCCGCGGTAATGCTGATTTCCCTTTCTCAACATGACGCAGAAACCAGCTCCTGGAACATAGGCAATATTTGGGCCGCCCTCCGTGAGCATCTCTTCGAGCTTCGCAAGGTCAGTCGTCGCCTCGGCCTTGATACCTGCTGCAGAGAAGATGCTTGTCCAAGGCTCTTCCGTTATGGGGAACCCTAAATTCTTGTTGAGAATGAACGTTAATTCCTGCTTTGCCATTTCACCACCGCCTTAGGTTTCTATTGAATCGCTGTTATGGATTACTCGAATGCTTTGTAGTTTTTACCGTCCGGGAGGAAGATTAGTTGTTCTTTTCGAACAGCTTGACGACAGCTGTCATGTTGAGGCCTCCGGAATCAAGTCGCACACCGTAACCTCATGGCCCGCCTTTAGCAGATTCGCTGCCATACGCGAACCCATCGCGCCCAGCCCGATAAATGCCGTCTTGCTCATGTTTACTCCGTCCTCGGCGCCCGCTCAGCGAGCGCTGCATGTGAATCCCGTTTCGTTCTTTTTCCGTGATTGAGCCGCGAATATCTCGTTACAAACTTTCTATCCAGACCGTTTGGGGATTTACAAAAGCATGCAGTCCGAAATGCGAAAGCTCCCGGCCGTACCCGCTGTTCTTGACTCCTCCGACTGGCACCCGAGGGTCTGATGCCGTGACGCCATTGATGAAGACGCCGCCGGTATACAGATCACGCGCGATCTTGCGGGCCGACTCTACGTCTCTGGTCCACAGATTGCCGCTCAACCCGAACTGGCTTGCATTTGCCGCCTTAACAGCAGCGTCAAGGTCCGGGACGCGGGTAATCGCCGCAACCGGGCCGAAGGTCTCGTCGTCGAACGCAGGCATCCCCTGGTTCACCCCGCTGAGTACGGTGGGCATGTAGAAGGCTCCTTTGCCTTCCACCGGTTTGCCGCCGCACAGCACGCGCGCGGCTTTCGCGATACTGCCCTCCACCTGCTTATGCAGCGAGTCGCGCAGGTCAACGCGGGCCATCGGTCCCATCTGGGTTGCGGGATCCATTGGGTTGCCGACACGGATCGACTTTGCCTTCTCGACAAATAAACTCTCGAACTCGTCGGCGATCTTCTCCATCAGGATGAATCGTTTGGCCGCCAGGCAGACTTGACCGGCGTTATGGAAGCGCCCCTTGATGCCCGCTGCTACGGCCTTCGGAATATCCGCATCTTCACAGACAATAAAGGCATCAGAGCCGCCCAGTTCCATCACGGTCTTTTTGATGACTTTCCCGGCCTCTGAGGCGACTGCCGAACCAGCTCGCACACTCCCCGTTACGGAAGCCCCTTGGACACGCGGGTCATTGATGACATTGACGATATCTTCGGTCCTTAGAATTAGATTCTGAAACACCCCTTCCGGAAAACCCGCTTCCCGTATCACCCGCTCAAATTCGAGCGAGCTTCTCTGGGTATTGTGAGAATGCTTTACCAGGACAACGTTGCCTGCCAGCATGGTCGGCAGAGCCATGCGCGTCAACTGCCAGATGGGAAAATTCCATGGCATGATTGCGAGGATCGGCCCAAGAGGCAGATACGACACGTAGGCATTAACATGGCCGGTCGGAGCCGGCGCATCTGCCAGCATTTGTGGTCCGTGCTCGGCATACCAATCCGCCTCCCCCGCGCACTTCTCGATCTCCGCTTCGGCTTCCGAGAAAATTTTTCCCATCTCAGTCGTGATCACTTTCGCTAGCTGGGCTTTGTTTTTCCTCAGCGTCTCAGCAAGATGTGAGAGAAGCTGTGCTCGTTGATGAACGGGTGACTTTCGAAACAATTGGAAGCTCTTCTCGGCTCGGACGAGCACTCCTTCAATTTCGGACGAGTTATAGAAAGAGAATGTTTCGATCTGCTCCCCTGTGGAAGGGTTAATTGTGCTAAAGCTTGACGCTTGCATAGTTATTCTTTGTTTTATTTTTTTGTTTTCGTTAGTTGATTCGGCTGCTTCGCCGCGTCGTTCGCCGCTTCAGTAATGAGGTCGGCCACCTTTTTAGGCTCCTGCAGCATGGCGACGTGGCAGGTCGGTAGGGAGATGGACTTTCCGCCCGCCTTCTTAGCGCCAGCTTCTTCCATTGCGGGACTCAACGTCCGGTCCTTTGTGGAGATCACATGCCAAGATGGCTTCGATTTCCAAGCAACGTGGGTTAACTTTTCGTCGAACATCGGACCGTAGATCTGCCCCTGGACCGCGAGGACCAGCCGACGCTCCGACATCGGTAGTCCGTCTGCGAAACTGTTAAGAATTCCCTCCGGCGACATGGAAGCGAATTTTTGAGAATCGACTTGGATCGCCTGCTGTCCAGGTGTAGGACCGAAAGGCGCACTGGTCTCGTTCGCTGACTCACCAAGGTCGGGAACGTAGGCTGCAACATAGACGAGTCCAGCGACCTTCGGATCATCACCGGCCTCTGTGATCACAGCACCGCCCCACGAATGGCCGACCAGGATAACCGGGCCGTCCTGTAATGCCATGATCCGGCGAGTGGCGTCAACGTCGTCCGATAAGGAAGTCAGCGGGTTTTGGACGGCGACGACATGGAATCCGCGCGCTTCAAGGATCGGAATAACCTTTCCCCAACTGGTACCGTCGGCAAAAGCACCATGAACGAGAACAATGTTCTTCACGGGCTGTTGCTGCGATTGTGCCTGATCAACGTCAGCGAAGGCGCTGGCAACCATCATGCTTCCGGCCAACAGATTTTTTGCGATCTTCATTGTCATTCATCTCCTGATTTTTCTGTCACTTTGTTAGTTCATTTGATTTGTTAGTTGAATCCTCGCGAATACTTTCACTGCTCTCTCCGCGGCACTACGCGCACTGGCGGGGTTGGTGCCGGTTGTCACCCGGCCCGCGGTAATCGAGTAGTCGTCAAAAGGACCCATGGGAGAGCTGTAATCCGCTCCAACTCTGCTGACCGCGTCGATAACCGTGAGAACCTTGTCAGACTTGAGTTTTTCGAGGATTCTAAAGATCATCTCGCCCTCGAGCGAAAATCCTGTAACTGTCTTACCTTCTATGATCGATTTACCAGTCTTGGGATCGATCACTCCCGGCAGCAAGACTGGTCCATGACACACCGCAGCAACAACGCCTCCACGAGCCCAAATATCTCCGGCGACGGATTGCAATCCGCTGGCACTCGGATAGTCATATAGCGCCGAATGCCCGGCAGAGGCAAAGAAGAGTCCGTACTCTTCTTTCTTCAAGTCGGACGCCTTCTTGAGTTGCGAATTCAACTTGACGTTGAATGGATGTTTGGGGTTGTCGAAAACGGCCTTGTCACTCCCTGCTAAGAAAGGCTCGGTTAGCGAGACATCATCTAATCCATATGTACCGGTCTCGCTAGCGAGATCCACTTCAAATCCCGCCTGAGTTAACACTTCGAATGGGTGCAACGCTTCGGTGAAAAAAAGCCCCGTTTTTTGGCCATTAGGATAAATAGCGCCGTTAAAACTACTAATAGAAATTAGCGCCTTACGTGGAAGAGTTTTTGGCATAAAATTGCTCTCTGAAAGTTAGTGTAACATGATCATTTGCGTTAGTGACTCTTGTTTCGATGTTTTTGACTAATCCGTCTTCTGTTCATGTTCGAAACAATAGAGGTAGAGGTTCACGAGCCAAGTTAAACGAAGTGAATTTTGGTAAATTGGAATTTAGCATCTCAGTAATCGTCCCACTTCTATTTCAAGCGTCGGTGCCGCAATGTTTTGACCAAAATTCACTTCATTTGATTTCGCTGACGAGCTCCGTCGGTATCGTTTACGCGGTGAACGTATTTGTCGCCCCGGAGGGGCTACAGGATTCGGCCCAGGGTTTCAACCCCCATAAACGCTAACTTAATCAAAGCCTAGGTGGGGAGAATGTCTTTTGTCCCAGAGGGACAGCATGATAGTAGCCAGGCACGAAGTGCCTGGAGTCATGAGGAAAATAGCCCCGTCCCAGCGGGACGATTGAACGGATCTCGGCTTAGATTAGACGCCAACATACCTTTCAACAGGAATACCTAGCGTTTCTAAAGGGACATGAACTCCGTGTCGACGACAAATATCTCTGGGGCTGACCAGGGGGCTGACCATGACTTCGACCGTCCCTCCGGGACGGGGGCTCTCTGCATCGCTACCCAGGCACTTCGTGCCTGGCTACTATCAGCCTGTCCCTCCGGGACAAAAGCCATAGACGCGAAAAACATATTTATCTAGGGCCCGCAATCGCTCCACTTTGAGCTGGTGCGCGTTATTTTAGCCAACGGGAAGATTGTCTCTCTGCCTAACAAACACTGTCTTCCTATTCGGTAGCAATCGGATGCCTTTGGCCCACCTGAGCTCTCGCCCTTTGAGGGCGAACCGCTTTTTTGGATGTTTTCCCAGGGTTGAAACCCTGGGCTGAATCCTGTCGCCCCTGCGGGGCAAAAAACATCCCAAACTGCCTTATCTCCCAAGCGCTTCGCAGTTTCCGCGGGCGTTCGCTAGGCTTCCAGTCGGCGAGCCGCCGGTCCGCTGCGTTTGAAGTACGAAGCCTGCCAGCGCGTCGGAGAGCTTCATCTCAGTGCGACCGCCATCGCATGTCAGGTCCCATGATGGGTCGAGCGCGCGATCCCTGTTGCGCCGGCACTCGTCGACGAGAGATAGGTGGATCCAAAATGGCACGGACGTGGCCGTGAGGGCAGTTCCAAGATCGGCGTTGGCACCGCTTGAGAACGCCCAATTCAGCGCCGCGCGGACGTCGTCGATGCTACGGCCGTAATCCGCCAGCCAGTCCTCGGGCGGACGATTCTCCCATTCGGCTTCCGCCCGGCGGAACAGCGCCAAATGATGTTGGGCATGTCGTCGCAACAAAGCGACAGCCTCGCCGCTGTGCTCAAGCTTTTGTCGGGCGTAAGCACGCATTGAGTCGAGCAGACGATATTGGACGCTCTGGCCGCTCGCTTCGACAGAGATGAGCGACTTGGCGACTAGATTGCCGATGTCTGCGGCGATATTGGTCTGCGATTCGTTCCCATCGCTGACCACAGCGATCGCGGAATCGAGAACGAAGGCGCCCACGAAGACGGATAGGCGACACAAGACCACGCGCTCGCGCTCCGGAAGCAGCTCATAGCTCCAGTCGATCGCCGCGGCTAACGTCTGATGCCGGGGCAGATCGGTCCGTCGTCCATGGGTAAGCAATTGGAAGCGATCTTTGAGGAGAGAGAGGAGCTCCGAAGCCGCAAATGCATCGGTGCGTCTTGCGGCCAATTCAATCGCCAGCGCGATGCCGTCCAAGCGTCGGCAAATTTCGGCGACGACCTTTACGTTGCTTTCCTTCAACTCGAAATCCTGCCGGACGGTGGCCGCCCGCTCGACGAAGAGCTGTATCGCCGGAAAACGGATTGCTTCGGCGACGGTTAGTGGTCCGCCATCCAGAGGTGTCGCAAGGGGGCCAAGGCGCCGCACCGTTTCACCCTTTGCGCGAAGCGGCTCTCGGCTAGTGGCGATAACATGCAGCTCCGGCGCGCCACTCACGATATCCTCAGCGATTGACGCGACGGCATCGACGAGGTGCTCGCAGCAGTCGAGAACGATCAGCATGCTCCTGTGACTCAGGATAAAGGGAAGTGCCTTCGCGCCTTCTTCCGCAGGTAACCCCAGCGCTGACGCGATTGCGCTCGGCACGAGATTCGGGTCCCGCAAGGCGGCTAGCTCGACGAGCCACACGCCGTCACGATAACTTCCCACTAACACGTTAGCCAAGGCCAGCGCTACTGTGGTCTTCCCGATGCCGCCGGGTCCCGCGATCGTGATGAACCGTCGGACGGGAAGCTCGCATAGCAGAGCGTCGATGATGTCGTTGCGCCCGAGCGGGGGGGACCACCCCAAGGGGAGATTGTGCTCGCGAGCCGCCGTCCCGGTTCGAGCATGGGAAGCGCCGTGGCGCTCGACGGGGGCCACGAAGCGATAGCCCCGGCCGCTGACCGTCGCTATGTAACGATCGCCGGCACGGCCCTCTCCGAGCGCCCGCCTCAATGCAGCGATCTGGACCTTGAGATTACTCTCCGACACGCGGGTGTCCGGCCAAATGCGGACGATCAGTTCGTCCTTGCTGACCACTTCGCCAGTATGCTCAACGAGCACCTGCAGGAGCTCCAGGCCTCGTGCACCGAGATTGACCGGCTTCTCACCCTCAACCAGAAGCTGTTGTTCTGGAATCAGTCGGAACGAGCCGAATGAAAATTCGAGATACCCAGAGGGCGCATTGCTGATCCGACACCCCCAGCGTGGTAACCTTCGGTCCTCGATTTCGCTTTTTTTACTCGATCTGTCAGCCATTTCTGCCAGGGCCTGTTTGATTTTGGGCAGAGGCCATCTCGTTTTTATCTGTGCTCAAGTGCGGCATCGATCGCACTGAGCAGGTCCTGCTCGTAGACAGGCTTGTACAGAAACGCTACTGCACCTGCTTCGAAAGCTTGGGCTTGCACATTGCGATCCTCATACGCCGTGATAAAGATTATCGGCAGGTCTGGGCTCTCCGAACGCAGCTGGCGCTGCAGCCCTAGTCCCGTCATCCCGGGCATCCGCACATCAAGAATCAGGCAATCAGTCTTTTGTACTTGATTTGATCTCAAGAATGCTTCGGCCGAAACAAAACCTTGTCCTCTAAATCCAACGGACCGAATTAGATCCTCGAGAGAACTCCTGAGCGCGTCGTCATCGTCAACAATCGAAATGAGGGGGATACTTGGCATCGGAAGTTTTCGCTCCTTTCTCCGTTCTCAATTCTCGTTTCTCCTTTCAACTTCCCCAAGACGGTTGCGGATCGTGGAAACCGATTGGGCGGAAAGTTCTATCCCCGATCGACAGCCCGCCGCAGAAATTAGGCTAGGGCACACGAGGAATGGCGTCTATTCCTCTTTAGCCCAGCCAGTTAGGACTTTGTGATGAGGCTGCCGAGCCTATCTGCCATCCGGACTAACTCAGGGAGAGAATTGGCTCCCATCTTTTCCATTACCTGATGGCGATGAGTTTTGACGGTGTTCTCGCTCGTCCCGAGCTCCGACGCGATCTGCTTGTTGAGCAATCCCGCAACCACTCTTGCCATCACTTCCCGCTCGCGGGGGGTAAGTGAAGCGAAGCGCCGATGCAGGGCTTCACTTGCCGCTCTCTCGTCCCGAGCCTGGCAGTCTCGGTCCAACGCCTGCTGAATCACGTCGAGCAGCTCTTGGTCGCGGAAAGGCTTGGTCAAAAACTCCAGGGCACCGGCTTTCAAGGCGCGGACGGTCATCGGGATGTCGCCGTGACCGCTAATGAAGATAATTGGAATTGTTAGGCCGGCGTCAGCCAATCGTCTTTGGAGGTCAAGTCCGCTCAGACCCGGCATCCTCACATCGAGCACGAGGCAGCCGGGGACATCAGGATGCTCGCTCCGCAAGAAATCTTGAGCCGAAGCGAAAAGCTCAACTCGAAGTCCGACCGATCGAATAAGGTCCTTGAGCGAATCCCGCATCGCAGCATCATCATCGATGACGAACACCGTCGCGTTGGCATCCATCACGCTCTTCCCCCGTCAGGAATTGGCAGCGCTAACTGGAAGACAGCTCCTTGGCCCGTATTCGCCGCCCAGAGACGTCCCCCGTGAGCTTCCACAATCGACCGGCTGATCGCCAGGCCCATGCCGAGGCCCTGCTGTTTGGTAGTGTAGAATGCGTCAAAAATGCGTTCGACATCCTTCGGGTCCATGCCCGGACCCGAGTCCCGGATTGCGATCAAAATGTGAGTCGCTTCCCCGTGACTAAGGGCCTCGTAGCGCGGCGGTGCGCAGTCGTTCGATACATCGGTGACCTCAGTCACTTCATGCGAACTCACCCGCAGCTGACGCGGCCCGCCACTCAATCGACCCATCGCTTCAACGGCATTGATTATTAGATTGAGAAGCGCCTGCTGCAATTGGATTCTATCCCCGCGGATGAATGGTAGATGATTCGCGAGCTCTGGCTGGAGTGACACATGACTCCGCTGCACTTCGCTGCTTGCCATAGCGATCACTTCGGTGATGGTCTCATTGATATCGACCCGCTCCTTCTGGGGTGGCGTCTTCTGGACCAAAGCGCGAATTCGCTTGATGATTTCGCCGGCTCGCTCACCGTTTTGCACTACTCGTGACGCAGATTGCCGGGCTTCGTCTAGGTTATGAGCTGCGAGCCAGCGCAAACAAGCACTCGCGCTGTTGACGACTGCCCCTAACGGCTGACTGATTTCATGAGCGATCGAGGCGGCTAGCTCTCCAAGGGTCGTGATGCGCGCCACGTGTGCTAACTCCGCTTGGGCTTTCCGTAACTCTTCCTCGGCCTGTTTTCGTGCCGTGACATCCATTACCGTTCCCACAAACTCGCGACTTTCCAAATCGTCGGTCATTGCTTCGAACATCATATGAAGATGTTTGACCGATCCATCAGGCATTAATAGGCGATGCTCAAAATCGATGTTAACTGCCTCGCGCGTCACTCGGTCGACCATCTTTTCGAACGTATCACGGTCTTCCGGGTGCACTCGCTGGGACACAAGTTCTGCAGAAGGACGAAGTGTGTGGTCATACCCAAAGATGCGGTATAATTCCTCCGACCAAATGAGTTCGCCGGTAGGGACCCTCCACCAAAAGTGTCCTGTCCGGCTCATTCTTTGTGCTTGAGCTAAATAAGTCTCGCTGCGACGCAGTGCCTCCTCGCTGCGTCTTTGCTCGGTTAGATCGAGCACGAAAGAGACCCCTTCATTCCCGCCCGACTTAAACATGGCTCCCCCAATCAGCACGGGAACACGCGTTCCGTCCTTACGGACGTACTCCTTCTGAAATGGTTGAGCGATTCCGGATGTCCTTAGCTCTAAGATGGCCTGCTGGTCCAGGTGGAGCAGTTCCGGAGGCGTGATTTCTACCCAGTTTACCCTGCGTGAGACGAGGTCTTCACGGGTGTATCCCAGCATTTGCAGAAACGCTTCATTGGCCTCAACAATCTCTCCCTGGAGATCCCAGATTACGATCCCGATAATGTTGGCGTCAACCAGACGCCGGATCTTCGACTCGCGTTCTTGGAGGTCGCGGTAAAGATAGGTATTCTCCAGCGAGATCGCTGCCTGAGATCCCAGCAAATCAAGCGCTGCGATCCGGGTTGGCGTGAAAACATCTGGGCTTAAGTTATTTTCGAGATAGAGCAGACCGACAAGCTTCGCTTGGTTAATCAAAGGTAAACATAGAAGTGAACGGGCTTGGTGCTGACGGACATAGCTATCCGCAGAAAACGGCTCCCGGACCGAGGCGTTGCCAAGAATCACACTTTCGCCGGTCCGAACCACATAGCGGATAACCGACTCAGGCACCGCATCTTCCGTCATCCGGGCTTGTTGAAGGCGCACCATAATCTTGTTTCCGCTAGTGGTAGCTTCCGCTTCGATTCGTAGATCCCCGTCTCGCGAAAGGATCAATAAACCGCGCTCGGCACCCGCCTGCTCGATCACGGTGCGCATGAGCGTATGGATCAGTTTCTCCAGGACGATCTCCCCCGATAACGCCTGCAATACTTTGATCAGCGCGGCGAAATCCAAATGCTCAATTGGTGTGCGGATCGTGCTGGTCGGGGCAGCCGCCTGTTCGTCCGCCTTGAGCTGGGGATACAACTCGTCTAGCTGCCGCACCTTGCCGGCAGCTCCCCAACGAACGTAATTGTACCGAGCATCTCGCAAGTAGGCGTAGGCGATCTTCTCGAAACCACGCGCCATGTAGAACCGGGCCGCAAGTTCATTGGCGAGCGCTTCATTCTGGACAAAGCCGTTAGCGTTTGAGGAGCGGATGGCCTGTTCGTAAAGATGCTGAGCATCGAGCTCGCGACCTTGGATGCGAGCGATCTCGGCGCCCACTAGGGCGGCGCGGTTCTCGAAATTCTCCGGGCAATTCTCCGCCCAGATTTCGAGTTGTCTATGATGGGCGACCAAAGCCTCGAAATGCTGCCGGTGCCGGTCGGGAAATGCGGAATCGCAGCACGCCGCGCGGGAAAGCGCACCATAGAAGTGATACTCCGCCGTTTCAAAAAGTGATGGTGACGTCCAAAGCAGCCGTTGCGCCCTCAATGATGCATCGGCGGCAGAACCATAGTCTCCGGCAATGAAGCGCGCCTGCGTCTTTCGTGCAAAATACCAGCACTCTGGAAGCGCCAAGACCGGGTTAGTTGTCAGGTGGCGCTCATATTGAGTTTCATCAAATTCCTCATCGTTAAGGGAGCCGAAGATCGGAGTCAGCCCACGGAGCGTCCGTACGAGTGCAACCTGCACGCTAATGAGATCAATCACGAAACCGAAGCGTACCTTCTTCGCAAACGCGAGGCCTTTCTCGGCTTCACGTTGCACCTCAACCAGCGGATCTCCGGCCGCAAGAAGATTCGTGTTCACGTTGTTACAGCTGTACGCCGCAAAACAGAGATCGCCGGTCTTGTTCGCGGCCTCGAACGCCCGGCGCACCAGGTCACGGCCGGCCCGGACATGTTTCGTCCATGGCATGACTAAATTTCCGAAACACATATAGGTGCTTGCTTGGAACCGATTCAAACCGGGTTTTTCGACCAGTTCATAGCCGAGCCGACCGAATCGAAATCCAGCCTTGTAGTTGCCGAAGTGCGGACCAGCTATCATGCCAAGAAATACGTAGGCGGAGCACGAACCGTCGCTGTTGCCATGCTCGAGGCTGAGGTTAACTGCCCTGCAGACAGCCAGGGAAACAAGGTTCGGATCCGTAAACAACGCAGGAGACAAGACCTTGGTCAGTACATCCAGAGTCGCGATGGACGCCGGGTCGCTCATCAAGGGCAGCTCAACGAGCTCTTCGATCGCGCGGCTCCCGAGTTTTATCCAGATCCGCTCGTATTCGCATCGCGCTTCCTCTTCTGTTGGATGCGGCGCCCATTCGACGCCTAGATGTCGGAGGTAGTCGAGACAGACGGCGACCGCGCGGTCGCTCTGATCGAGGGTCGTGTACAGATCCACGCGCAAGCATGCGACGGTCGCAAGTTCGACTGTGTTTGCGGCGCGGGATGAAAGCATCGTCAAGCGCTCCTCCGCAGCTGCCAGCTCGCCAGTCAAAAACTCACATTCGGCCCGGTGCAATTCCAGTGTGAAAATGAGCTCATGCCAGCGCTCCCATCTGTCATCCCCAAGAAGTGCTGCACCAGCGATGAGATATTTGAGCGCCGACGCGTAGGCCGTAGAAGCTTTGGCGCGCCTGCCTGCGATCAGGTTGAGCTCAGCCAGTTCCTCGCGTTCGGCTCGTGAGGTGATCACCGCGGTGCCACGGTTGAACTGGTTGACGATCTCAAAGATCCTTTCCTCCAGCTTATCTGCAGGGGTGTGCACCCGGAGTATCCTGCCTATTCGGAGATGGGCCTCAGCGCGTAATTGTTCCGGGATCAATGAATAGGCCGCTTCCTGTACGCGGTCGTGGCCAAAATTATAGGAACCTTCGAAACGCCCAATATACTCCAAACGCACGGCCTCCCACAAGTTCGAGTGGAGCTCCTGCTCCGAAGTCCCGCAAACGGCTGAAAGCGTTTTGATCTCAGCGCTGTTTCCTAGGCAGGCAAACTCTTGCAGGGCTTTCTGAGTTTCGGCGGGCAGGCGATTCACCTTTCCAATCATGAGGTCCACCACATTATCGGTGTAACCCTTATCGTGAATGCGACTCAGGTCCCAAGACCATCTCCCACCGCCATGCTCGAAGGTGAGCAACGCCGCCTCCACCAGCGCATGAATAAACTGGATGACGAAAAATGGATTGCCAGCAGTCTTTTCCTGAACGAGCTGCGCCAGCGGGGTGACGCGCTCCGGTTCGCAGTGAAGAGCATCCGCAATTAACCGTCCCAAATCCTCACGGGCTAGGGGGGCAAGGATGATTTCGTGCACTATCGCTCCAGCTTGACGGATCGCTTCGAGCTTGCGCATCAGCGGATGGGCGGAATTAACCTCGTTGTCTCGGTAAGCGCCGATCAACATCAAGTGCTGCACATCCGGCCGGGTCAACAGATCCTCGAGCAAATCAAGGGTTGCCGCATCAAGCCATTGCAAATCATCGAGGAAGAGGGCTAACGGATGTTCCTGCCGCGCGAATACGCCGATAAATCGCCGGAACACCAGTTGAAAACGGCGTTGCGCGTCCTGGGGTGGAAGCTCAGGGACTGGTAACTGCTCTCCTATGACTAGTTTCAACTCCGGAACTAGATCTACCATGAGCAGTCCATTCGGACCCAACGCCTCACGAAGAGCATCACGCCAATTGCGCAGCTCGGCTTCACTCTTACCCAGAAGGGGACGGATCAGGCTCTGAAAAGCTTGTGCTAAAGTGGCATAAGGGATGTCACGCTTGTACTGGTCGAACTTACCTGATGCAAACAGGCCGCGGGGCGGAACCAGCACCTTATGAAGCTCATTCACGACGGAGGATTTGCCAATACCAGAGTACCCGGAAACGAGCACCAACTCCGGCGTGCCGCTAGCTACGACGCGGTCGAAGGAAGCGAGCAAAGTATCGATCTCGTGCGCTCGTCCGTACAATCTTTCGGGAATCAATAGCCGGTCTGGCGTGTCATGTTTGCCAAGCGGAAACTCCTCGATGCGTCGCTGAGTTTCCCATTCAGCGAGGCAGCGCCGAAGATCACTCTCAGCGCCGGCGGCTGTCTGGTATCTTTCCTCAGCAGTTTTGGCAAGCAGCTTCATGATGATTGCCGAGACAGTTGCCGGCACGTCCTTCCACCGCTCGCAGGGGGGGACCGGCATCCTCGCGATATGGCAGTGAACCCAGTCCATGGGATCGGAAGCCGTGAAGGGAAGACTACCAGTCAGCATCTCGTAAAGGGTAATGCCGAGTGAATAGAGATCGCTTCGGGAATCGATCGAACGATTCATCCGTCCCGTCTGCTCGGGTGCCATGTACGCGAGTGTCCCGGCGACAAACTCGGGGGGCTCCGGCGACTGGCGTTCGCGTGGAAGCCGCGAAGCGATACCAAACCCCCTCAGCCAGCACTGGCCGGTGACGGAGCTCACCAGAACATTGGCGGGCTTGATGTCCTTGTGGATGATGCCACGCTGATGCAAATGATCGATCGCCGTCAAAAGGCCAATAGCCAGACGCAGCGAAAACGCTACGTCCAAGGGGTGACCGAGCAATTGATCGAGAGGCACACCGCCGGGATCCTCCAACTCGAGTACCGTACGGTCCCAGTGGCGAGCAATTGCAATCGGTCGGGCAGCCCACGTCGGATCCAGCTCTTCTCTTAGAGAATATTCGTGTTCCAGCTGTTTCAGGCTTTCCGCCGTGGGATACTCCGCCACAGGGGCAACCACAAGAACCTGAGGTGCATCCCCATTACTCCGCCCGCGATAAAGGATAAAACCTTCATCCCTCCGCAGCACATCGAAGACATATCTTGATAGCTCGGTCACACCACGTGCACTTTATACGATTCTCTTGTTGGGGTATACAGGTGAATAAGGGTACCGAACTTCGACTTTGAGCCTTCCGCTCATCGGACGACCGTTGAAACCATCAAAACGTTGGCGGGAATGGCCCGGTTCGTTATTGTGGACCTTACGGACGACTATGGGCCACACCGAACGCCGATTTTGGGGCGACCTTCCAGTTCATGTTGCAGGCGCGCACCCAAAGGGCAGGCGGCTGAGAGCTGGCGACGTTGGCCCCACCGGCAAAGAGCCGATTGCCCGGGAACTGCACCGGCGCAGCTGCCGGAAGGATAAGCCTTTTGTCCGGCTAACTTACGCAGCTGGAGACCCCGTGTGATCGACCTGTCGCGATATGTCTTCGAGGCACTGAGGAAAGATGACGAGTTTATCCTCTATCGGGGCCGGAATGAGGACGAGATATCTCAGGTCCTTGTGCTGGTGCCGGCTACGGAGGAACCCGGGTCGAAGATTCTAAAACGATTGGAGCATGAATATTCTCTCAAAGAGGACCTTGAGCCGGCGTGGAGCGCCCGACCGATTGAAGTTACGTTCCACTGGGACCGTCCCGTACTCGTGCTGGAAGATCCTGGCGGCATCCCCCTTGATCAACTGCTTGGTCGGGCCTCAGACTTAGGGTCTTCCTTGCCTCGGGCGATCAGCGTTGCGACTGCGATCGGGAATTTGCATCGGCGCGGCCTGGTCCATAAGGACGTTAAGCCCGCCAATATCCTAGTGGATCCCGGGACTGGCAACGCCTGGCTGATGGGCTTTGGGATCGCATCGCGGCTCCCACGTGAGCGCCAATCCCCCGACGCTCCCGAGTTTATCGCGGGCACGCTGGCCTACATGGCGCCCGAGCAGACTGGACGGATGAATCGTTCCACCGACTCCCGCAGTGATCTCTACTCCTATGGAGTGACGCTCTATGAAATGCTCACGGGCTGCCTGCCGTTTGCCGCTTCTGACGCCATGGAGTGGGTCCACTGCCACGTTGCCAGGCGGCCAGTGCCACCGGATCAACGCAATAGGGGGATCCCCTCGACCGTATCGTCCGTCGTGATGAAGCTGCTGGCCAAGACCGCCGAAGAACGCTATCAGACGGCGGCGGGCGTTGAATCCGACCTGAAAAGATGCTTGGCGGAGTGGGTAAGACTAGGACGCGTCGATTCGTTTTCTTTAGGAAAGAACGATGCATCGGATAGTCTCTGGATTCCTGAAAGGTTGTACGGTCGCGACCAGGAGGTCAAAGTGCTACTCGATGCCTTCGAACGCGTCGTCGCCGGCGAAATCTCCAGATTGGCGTTGGTTTCCGGCTATTCCGGCATTGGCAAATCCTCGGTTGTCAACGAGCTGCAAAAAGCAATCGTTCTGCCGCGCGGGATTTTCATTGCCGGAAAATTTGACCAACACCGGAGAGACGTGCCGTACGCCACTCTAGCGCAGGCGTTCCAGACTTTAGTTCGCCAGATCTTGGGCAAGAGCGAGGACGAGGTGGACCGATGGCGGAAGGGTATCCGGGAAGCAGTCGGCCCGAACGGGCAGCTCATCACTAACCTCATCCCCGAGCTTGAGCTGATTATCGGTAAACAACCGCCAGTTCCTGAGCTGCCTCCTCAGGAAACCCAGAACCGGTTTCAAGCGGTGTTCAGACGGTTCCTCTGCGTATTTGCTCAGAAGGAACATCCGCTGACCCTTTTTCTTGATGACCTTCAGTGGCTGGATGTCGCGACTCTAAGCTTCATCGAACATCTCCTCAGTCATCCTGAGGTTAAACACCTACTGATCGTCGGCGCATATCGAGACAACGAGGTGAGCCCATCTCATCCTCTCATGCTGACGCTGGGCTCGATTCGCAAAGCCGGAGTCATGGTGGACGAGATCGTTCTCAAGCCTCTGTCGTTCAAGGATGTGAACCACTTTATCGCAGACGCTCTCCGTTGTGAGCCGGAACGTTCCGAAGCCCTGGCGGAGCTCGTGCACGAAAAAACTGCGGGCAACCCTTTCTTTGCAATCCAATTCCTCACTGCCCTCGCCGAGGAACACCTGGTGGAATTCGACGATCGCAAAACGGCCTGGCAATGGGATCTGACCCAGATTCACACTCGGGGTTTCACCGACAACGTGGTGGAGCTCATGATTAGCAAACTGAGACGCTTGCCCGCCGCAACCCAGGAAGCGCTAAAACAGCTGGCTTGCCTTGGAGACAACGCGAGGATGGCGACGCTGGCGATCGTAAACGGAAGAGATGAAAATGCGATCCATGCGCCTCTGTGGGAAGCCGTGCGCGCCGGACTCATTCTTAGACTTCCCGGCTCTTACAAATTCCTTCACGATCGGGTTCAGGAGGCCGCCTATTCCCTCATTCCGCAGCAGCTGCGAGCCAAGGTTCACCTGCGCATAGGCCGGATGCTCATCGAGAGAATGAGCCAAAAACAGATAAATGAGTCCATTTTTGACGTAGTCAATCAGTTAAACCGAGCGGCTGATCTAATCGAGGCCCCCGAAGAAAGATTGTCATTAGTTCACCTGAACGTTATCGCCGGAATGAAGGCTAGGGCTGCGATAGCGTACGCTTCTGCCCGCAATTATTTTGTGTTGGCCGAGGCGCTGCTGTCGCCGGACGCCTGGGGTCAACGTTACCAGGAGACCTTCGATCTCTATCTCGCGTTCTCCGAGTGCGAGTATCTCGTCGGCAACTTCGCAGCGGCTGATAATTTGTTTGATTTGATCCTCAGTCGAGCGGTCTCGAATCTGGATTGCGCCAAGGTTTACGGGTTGCGGATGAAGCTGTACCAGGTTGCAGGCAAATATGACGACGGCGTCACCGTTGCGCTGGAGGCTCTTCGCCTCTTCGGTGTCACATTTCCGGAGTCGGACGAGGAAATTCAAGTGGCTGCTGCTGCTGAGTTGGCAGACGTTTCGATCAACTTGCGAGGCCGTCCCATTAGCGAACTGGTCGAATCACCATTGGCGGACGACCCGACCGTGCAGGCAATTATTACCCTCCTGGTCGAGGCGATGCCCTGCGCCTACATCGGACGGCCGAAGCTCTTTCCGCTGATCACTTCGAAGGCGGTTAATTTCTCTCTCCGCTATGGCCATACCAACCAATCCAGCTTCGCCTACGCCGTTTTCGGACTCATGATGGTTTCGACCGTAGGTGACCTGGCGACCGGGTTCCAATACTCCGAAATGTCGCTGCGGCTAAACGAGAAGCTGGAAAATCCTCGGCTGCGCGGAACACTGCTTCACCTGTACGGCGATCATATCAATTTTTGGCGACGGCATTTTTCGACGGGTATGCCGATTCTGGAGCAGGCGTTCCTCGCTTGTCTGGAGGTCGGCGACCTGGTCTACGCAGGTTTCCTTGCTTTCGAGACTGTCTGGCAGGCGATTGAGAAGGGCGATACGCTCCAGGACGTGCTGGCGCTGTCGATAAAATATGCGGCGTTCGCGCAGGAGAGCCACAACGGTGCTATCTACGAGACGATCAGGCTTGAGCAACAATTCATTGCCAGCCTGCAGGGAAAGACCAGGGACCCGCTGAGCTTCGAGGACAGCATGTTTAGCGAAGAGGCCTGTTTCGCGGCGATCGTAAAGGCAACCTTCGGCTGCGGAATTGTCTTCTATCGCATCATGCAACAGCTCCTGGCCTTCGTTCATGGGCGGCATACTGAAGCGTTGGAGGCTGCTGTTCTGGCAGAACCGATGCTGAGCGCCGCCATGGCCATGCCGATCGAGGCCACCTATCATTTCTGCCATGCCCTGACCTTGACGGCCCTCTATCCAGGTGCTGCGCCCGCGCAACAGGCAGAGTATCGACGCATCCTTGGGGATAAACTGAA
>Ga0210408_10000761_pt1 | contig 37126 bp, 35 predicted proteins | sample IncBWH4MmetaG_FD_155471 | JGI IMG/M metagenome (GOLD analysis project Ga0210408, IMG submission 155471) | Forest soil microbial communities from Barre Woods Harvard Forest LTER site, Petersham, Massachusetts, United States - Inc-BW-H-4-M | ecosystem: Environmental > Terrestrial > Soil >... | reverse complement strand
GTCCGCTCGCAGCGACGCCTCGGCTAGAGCGGTCATACCCCCAATTTAGGGGGTGTGTCTCGGCGGCGCAACTCGCACGCCTCGCTGCCCTCCACCACGACTGCCGCGACCGCATCTGGGCCGACATCCAGGCCGGCGGTCCATAGCCTGGGCCTCGTCTTCTCCTCGGCCGTAGCCGACCCCCCGGTCAACCCCGTCCCGAGGCACTTGACCGTCGCCTCGCGCGTGGTCCATGTCCGCAGGAACTCGGCCGTGTAGCGCTCGCGCGCATGCTCGATGTCCACGCCCACCTCGCGTCCGGCGCTCACCGCCACGAGCATGAGCTCGCCAGAGTGCGACAGGTTGAAGCGCAGATCCGACTTCCTGCCCGGTGCGGACCTCCCCTCCACGTGGTCCCGCAATCCGGGCTTCCCATGCGGCCCCGGCTGGAACCGCAGCTCGCGCGGGTCGGCGTCCAGGTAGCGGGCGAGCAGCGCACGCAGGATTCCGCGCGAGCGCGCCCACAACGCTCGCTTGCGCGCGGGCACGATCCGCGCGGCGCGCGCTCGCTCCTCGGCGCACAGCAGGTCCGAGAGCCCGTCGTCCATCGCTCGGCCCAGGTCCACGCGCCACACGTCGACTACGCCCCGGAGCGCGCACACGCGCCCAGGATCGCGCGCGCTTGGCAAACTAACTGCCATGGGCCACACCTTAAGGGTCCTCGCCCCGATATCTGCCGGGATTGAGGCCGCCGTTCCGCGGCGTCAGACGCCACCCACGATGCTCGACGTACAACCAGCACGCCTGCGCTCGTGTTCGGCGTCTGCCATCCACGGCCCGACCCCCTCAACCCACCATCTATCGTGACAAGAACCCTAGAGCGTCTGCGCGAGCGCACCAACGGCTACACGCTCACCCCGGCTCAGTACGCGATCGTGGCCTACGCCGCGCTGGTGGCGCTCACGCTGATCGTGCTCACCGGCGCGGCGGTGCGGCTGACGGGCTCGGGCCTCGGCTGCCCCACGTGGCCGAAGTGCTATGGCAACGTCTACCCGCCGCTGAACACCCACGCGGTGATCGAGTTCTCCAACCGGCTGCTGACCGTGCCCGTGTCGATCGCGGCGGGCCTCGCCTGGCTGGGGGCGCTGCGCCGCCGCCCCTACCGGCGCGAGCTTACGTGGCTGGGCGGGCTGCTGCCGCTGGGCGTGATCGGCCAGGCCGTGCTCGGCGGGTTCACGGTGCGCGGCGCGCTGGATTACGGCTGGGTGATGGGCCACTTCGCGCTGTCGATGCTGATCCTCGCGGCCGCTGTTGCGCTCGTGTGGCGCGCCACGCGCGTACCGGATGACGAGCCCTCGCCGGATGTCGCCCGCGAGCCGGTGGACGCGACGCTCGTGTGGTCGGTCCGCGCGCTCGTAGCGCTCGGCGCGCTGACGATCTTCGCGGGCACCGCGGCCACCGCCGCGGGTCCGCACGCGGGGGGCTCGCCCGGCCAGAGGATCAATCGCCTGAACATCGACGGGCGCGGCACGATGGACTTCGTCATCCACCGCCACGGCGAGATCGCGCTCGTGTTCGGGCTGGCATCGCTCGCCGTGTGGTGGCTGGCGCGTAGCCGGCGCGCGGCCGACCCGGCGCTGCGGCGGGCGCTCACCGTGCTGTGCGTGCTGATCGCGCTGCAGGGCGTCGTCGGGCTCGACCAGTACGAGACGCACCTGCCGACTGAGCTCGTGTGGGTGCACGTCGGGCTGGCCAGCCTGGCGTGGCTGGCGACCCTGTGGGCGGCCCATGCGGCCGGTCCCGCGGCGCCCGTGGCGCAGCCTGCGCAGGAGCGTCGCGTGGCTGCGCGGGCGCGAATCTCGGCCTGAACCGGCTCGCCGGAGGGCCTGGCGCGCGCCGCCGGCGAGGTGGCGCCATAGGCCCCGCAGGCGCGAATTTTCGGCGCAGATGGGGCAAAACGCGGCGAAATGAGCATCGCAAGGAGGCTCAATCCCGGAAATTAGGGGTTCTATCGGGACCAAATCCAACAGTTGACCGTGTCGTCGTCCTGTCCAGCGGTTAGCCTGCTGTCAGCAACGACACCCGAGAAGGGAGTGCCATGACCAAGAACGAGCTGGCCGACAAGGTCGCGGGGAAGACCGGAATGGCCGCGAGCCACGCGCGCGAGGCCCTGGAGGCCGCGATCGATGCGGTAACCGACGAGCTGGCTGCCGGGGGTGAGGTCGCGCTGGCCGGCTTCGGCAAGTTCAGCGTCAGCCACCGCGCCGCTCGCCAGGGACGCAACCCGTCCACCGGCGAGACGATCAACATCGCAGCCAGCAAGGCGGCGAAGTTCTCCGCGGCGAGCGCACTGAAGAAGCGTCTGAACCCGTAGGAGCAGGATGGACGACGAGCGGCGTCAGGCGCGTCATGAGGCTCGCCGTCGCGAGCCGGCGCGCCGCCGTCGCCGTGCGCTTGCCGTTGTCAGCCTGCTGCTCGTCGCGGGCGCGGTCGCCGCGGTGGTGAGCCTCCGCGGCGGCGGGAGCTCGGCGTCCTCGGGCGCCGGCTCCGCGACGAAGGGAGCGGGCGGGCCGCGCGGCTTCACCGCGACAGCGGGCTCGGCGACGAGCGATGCCGCTCACGGTACGGTGACGGGTACGGCGACCGGCAGGCCGGGCGGCGAACGCGTGCCGATCCTGATGTATCACGTGATCAACTCGCCGCCGGCGGGGGCGCCGTTTCCGGGGCTGTATGTGCAGCCGAGCGAGTTCGCGGCGCAGATGCAGGCGCTGGCGAACGCGGGGTATCGCGCGATCACCCAGGATCAGATGTGGGCGTACTGGAAGCGCGGCGTACCGTTGCCGGCCGGGGGGAAACCGATCGTCGTGAGCTTCGACAACGGCTACCAGTCGCAATACTCGAACGCGCTGCCCGTGCTGCGCCGGCTGGGCTGGGTCGGCGACGAGAACATCCAGCTGACGGGACTGCCCCCTTCCCAGGGCGGTCTCTCGCAAGCCCAGGTCAAGGGCTTGGTGGCGGCCGGCTGGGAGCTCGACACGCAGGGCGTGAGCCACGCCGACCTGATCGCTCTGAACGCGACGCAGCTCGCCGAACAGGTCGCCGGCTCGCGCAAGACGATCCAGCAGCGCTACGGCGTGCCCGTGAACTGGTTCTGCTACCCCTCCGGCCACTACGACGCGACGGTGATCGCGGCCGTCAAAGCGGCGGGCTACACCGGCTCGACGACGGTCGTCCCGGGCTGGGCGGGCCCGGAAAGCGATCCCTACCGCCTGCCGCGCCTGCGCGTGCTCGGCGGCACCAGCCCCGAAGCGCTGCTCAGCGAGCTGCAGTCGATCCGCAGCGATCAGCCGCCACCGGCGTCTTACTCAGGCTGAGGTCGGCAGCAGCCACGAGAACTGTCATTGCGCCCCTGACGCGCGAGAGCCAAGCAGGTCAAGGACGCAAGGAGCGTGGCGTACTACGTACGCGAGCGACTGAGGACGCAGACATGCGCCGGCTATCGCGCGTCAGCCGCAGCCGGTGTTGTTGCCGCACGAAGAGCACGTGTAGCAGGAGCCCGTGCGCTGCATCATGCCCCCGCACTGGCTGCACGCCGGGCCGAGGTCGAGCCCCTGCATGCGCGCGGGGACGACCGGCGGGGTGTCGGTCAGCGCCGCGGTGGCGGGGATGCCCGTGCCGCCGTTGCCGGCCGGCGCCGCGGGCTCGGCGGGATGCGCGGCGCTGGGGCCGGCGGTGTCGGAGGCGATCGCCGACTGGGCGGCCTCCTGGGCGGACTTGCGGGCGCGGACCTCTGGCGTGAGGATGCCGAGGCCCTCCTGGGCGTCGACGTCGAGGAAGCGCGAGGCGAGCCAGCGCATGATGTAGTCGGGCATCGACTTGGCGAAGGGGATCTCGGGGTTGCCGGTGATGCCCTCGGGCTCGAAGCGCATGTAGCTGAACTTCTGCACGAGCGTTTCCAGCGGCACGCCGTACTGCAGCGCGATCGAGATGGCGGTCGCGAAGGAGTTCATCATCCCGCGCAGCGTCGAGCCCTCCTTGCCGATGTCGGTGAGGAAGATCTCTCCTACGGAGCCGTCCTCGTACTTGCCGGCGGTGATGTAGCCCTCGTGGCCGCCGATGGAGAACTTGTGGGTGATCGATTCCCGCTCGCGAGGCATGCGCTTGCGCTTTGGGCCGACCTCGGACAAGGCTTTGCTGACCGCCGCCTCGACGAGCTCGTCCACATTGGCCGTTGCGGGCGCGTCCTTCTGGGCATCTGTGCGCAGCGCCTGGGCGGTCTTGGAGCCGTCGCGGTAGATCGCCAGCGCCTTGACGCCGAGGCGCCACGCCTGGGTGTAGGCGTCGGCGATGTCCTCCACGGTCGACTGGAGGGGAAGGTTGACGGTCTTGGAGATGGCGCCCGAGATGAACGGCTGCACGGCGCCCATCATCCGGATGTGCCCCATGTGGGAGATCGCGCGCGCGCCGACGGCGACGTCGAACACGGGCAGGTGCTCATCGGCGAGAGCGGGGGCGCCGATGATCGTGCCGTGCTCGGCCAGGTGGGCCTCGATCTGCTCGATCTGCTGCTCGGAGTAGCCGAGCGTCTGCAGGGCGAGCGGGACGGTGCGGTTGACGATCGTCATCTGCCCGCCGCCGACGAGCTCCTTGAACTTCACGAGCGAGAAGTCGGGCTCGACGCCGGTCGTGTCGCAGTCCATCAGGAAGCTGATCGTCCCGGTCGGCGCGAGCACGGTCGCCTGCGCGTTGCGGTAGCCGCCCAGCTCGCCAAGCTCCACGGCCTCGTCCCACGAGCGCCGCGCGGCCGCGAGCAGCTCGGCGTCCGCGCAGATCTCGTCGTCGATCGCGTGGGCGGCGTCGCGGTGCATCGCCATGACGTGGTTGTGCTCGACCCGGTTTTCGGCGTAGCGCTCGTAGGGTCCGAGCGCGCCCGCGATGCGCGCGGACTCGCGGTAGGCGCGACCGGTCATCAGCGCGGTGATCGCCGCCGCGACGCCGCGCCCCGAGTCGGAGTCATAGGGCGTGCCGTTGCTCATCAGGTACGCGCCGAGGTTGGCGTAGCCGAGGCCGAGCTGGCGGAACGCGCGGGCGTTTGCGCCGATCTCCTCGGTCGGGTAGCTGGAGGGCGAGACGACGATCTCCTGCGCGAGCAGCACGACATCCACGGTGTGCTCGAAGGACGCGACGTCGAGCGTGCCGTCGGCGCGGCGGAACTTCATCAGGTTCAGCGAGGCGAGGTTGCAGGCGGAGTCGTCGACGTGCATGTACTCGCTGCACGGATTCGACGCGTTGATGCGGCCCGAGACGGGGCAGGTGTGCCAGCGGTTGATCGTCGTGTCGTACTGCACGCCCGGGTCCGCGCAGCGCCAGGCGGCCTGCGCGATCTCGCGCATCAGCTCGCGGGCGGACACGGGCTCGCCCACGGGCTCGCCGGTGAGGCGGGACGTGAGGCGCCACTCGCGATCGTGCTCGACGGCCTGCATGAACTCGTCGGTGACGCGCACCGAGTTGTTGGCGTTCTGGTACTGGATCGACTTGAAGCCGTCGCCGTCGATCGACATGTCAAAGCCGGCGTCGCGCAGCGCCTGCGCCTTGTCCTCCTCGCGGGCCTTGCACCAGATGAACTCGCGGATGTCGGGGTGGTCGACGTCGAGCACGACCATCTTGGCGGCGCGGCGGGTCTTGCCGCCGGACTTGATCGTGCCCGCCCAGGAGTCGGCGCCGCGCATGAACGACACCGGCCCGGAGGCGGTGCCGCCCTTGGCGAGGTGCTCCATCGAGCCGCGGATGTTCGACAGGTTGATGCCCGAGCCCGAGCCGCCGCGGAAGATCATCCCCTCCTTGGTGTTCCAGTCGAGGATCGACTCCATCGTGTCCTTGACGGAGAGGATGAAGCAGGCCGAGCACTGCGGGGACTCCTCGAAGCCGACGTTGAACCACACGGGCGAGTTGAATGCGGCCATCTGGTGCAGCAGGATGTGGGTCAGCTCGGCCTCGAAGGCGTCGCCGTCGGCGTCGGTCGCGAAGTAGCCCCGCTCGCGCCCCCAGCCGGCGATCGTGCCGGCGACGCGGCCGATCATCTGCTTGACGGAGCGCTCCCGGGCGGGGTGTCCGAGCTGGCCGCGGAAGTACTTCTGGGCGACGATGTTCGTCGCGTTCTGCGACCAGGTCGTGGGGAACTCGACGTCGGTCTGCTCGAACGCGACGCGGTCGCCGTGGCCGATGCGCGCGTCGCGGCGCTCCCACTGGACCGTGTCGAAGGGATGCGTGTCCGGCGAGGTGAAGTAGCGCTCGATCGACAGCGCGGCGCCGGGGGCCGACTGCTCGGTTGCGGTGGGGTGCGTGGTGGTGTCCATCGGCCTTGCTCCTTGTTTGCTGGGGCCGAGCATCATCCCTCCCGAGCCGGACGGAAAAACCGCAGAGGGACCTCTCATTTTAGAAGGTCCGGAGGCCGCGCGGGCTATCGGCCGAGCCTGGCCCAGTCGGTGAATTCGGCCCACGTGGCCGAGGTGCGAAAGCCCGCCTCGGCCATCGCGTGGCGCATGGAGACGAGCCAGCGCGGTTCGTATGCGCGCGAGCGCGCGAACGCCCAGGCGGCGCACGCGAGCAGCAGCAGCGCGGCGATGGCGGCGAGGACGAGGGCCTCCGTCGACACGCGCGCCGAGCCGCGCGCACGTGGGCGTACGCGCGGGCTTGGAGCGGCCGTTCGGCCGAGGTGGTTCACCGCCGGGGAGCTCGGGGCGGCAAGCCTCGTCGAGGGCGCCGTGCGCGTCGCGGCGGCGGCGGGTTTGGAGGCCGTGGTGGCGGCGGGCGTGGGGGCCGTGCTCGCCGGATGGACTCTGGCCGAGGCGGGTATCGGGAAGGTCGGCGTGGTGGCGGCGGGCGTGGAGGTCGTGCTCGCCGGATGGACTCTGGCCGAGGCGGGCGTCGGGAAGGTCGGCGTGCTCGCCGGCGTCGCCGCCGGGGCGGGCGCTGGAAGGGCGAGCGCAAGGGCGAGGGCGGCGAGGGGCAGGCGGACGAAGAACACTGCGAGGCTCATAGTAGATCCTCGATCGCGAGCAGCGCGCCGGCGAGGAGGCGGGTGGGCGGCAGGGAGGCGTCGAGGACGCGGAAGCGCTCTGGCTCGGCGCGGGCGAGCTCGTCATAGGCGGCGGCGATGCGCGCGAAGAAGGGGCCGTCCTCGCGCTCCAAGCGGTCGGCGCCGGCGGCGCGGGCGTCCTGGCGGGCGCGGCCGTCGGCGGGGGCGATGCGCAGCAGCAGCGTGCGGTCGGGGGCGAGCGAGTCAGTGGCGAAGAGGTTGATCGCGCGGACGGGCTCGACGCCCAGCTCGCGGCCCGCGCCCTGGTAGGCGAGGGAGGAGTCGACGAAGCGGTCGAGCAGGACGAGGACGCCGGCGTCGAGGGCGGGGCGCAGGCGCTCGCGCACGAGCTGGGCGCGGGCGGCCGCGTAGAGCAGGGTCTCCGCGCGCGGGTCGACCGCGAAGGCGGGGTCCATGACGAGCGCGCGGATGCGCTCGGAGAGGGGCACGCCGCCGGGCTCGCGCAGGAGCTCGACGCGGACGCCGCGCTCGCCGAGGGCGGCGTGCAGGCCGCGGGCGAGCGTCGACTTGCCGGCGCCGTCGAGGCCCTCGATCGTGATCAAACGGCCGTCGGCCACGAGCGTGGACGGTAGCGGTTGCGCACGTCGCCCAGCCGGTCGGGCGGATGGCGACGCGAGGGTGGCCTACGATAGGTGAGTGAGTGGGGTGGCGATGGCGGTGGCGAGCATCTCCGACGTGGACGCGGCGCTGCCCGGGATCGCGGGGCATCCTCACGCCCGCGCCGTCCTGGGAGCCGGGCTGGGGCCGCGGGGCAGGCCCTCGCACGCGTATCTGCTGCACGGGCCGGCGGGCGCGGGCAAGCGCAGGATCGCGAGGGCGCTGGCGGCCGCGCTGCTGGCCGACGGGGCCGGCGACGAGGAGATGGCGCGCGCGGTCGCCGCGCGGGTGCAACGGGGGGCCCATCCGGATCTGACGTGGGTGCGCCCGAGCGGGGCGGCGGAAATGCTCGTGAGCGACATCGACGAGCCGGTCGTGGCCGCCGCCACGCGGACGCCGTTTGAGGCGCAGCGGAGGGTGTTCGTGATCGAGGCGGCGGAGACGCTGAACGAGCAGGCGGCGAACCGTCTGCTGAAGACGCTGGAGGAGCCGCCGGCGTATGCGCATCTGGTGCTGGTGAGCGATCGCAGGGAGGAAGTGATGGCGACGATCGCCTCGCGCTGCGTGCACGTGCGGTTCGACGCGCGGTCGGCGGAGGCGATCGCGCGGGAGCTGCGCGCGCAGGGGTGCGCGGATGAGGCGCGGGCGCGGGCGTGCGCGCGGTTGGCGCTGGGGGATGCGGGGCGGGCGCGGATGCTCGCCGGCGAGGAGGGCCGGGCATTGCGGCGGGCGTCGGAGGGATATGTGCGCTCGGCGCTTGAGGGCGAGACGGGAGAGCGCAGGTGGGCGGAGTTGCTGGCGGCCGCCACGGCGGCGGGGGCGAGCGCGGGCGAGCAGGTGGAGGAGCGGCTGGCGCGGGAGCTCGAGCTGGCGCTGAGCAGGGAGCGCAGGAAACTGGAGCGGGAGGCGCAGGATGCGCGCAGGCGGGTGCAGCGCAGGGCGCGCGCGCGGGCGCTGGATCGGGGGCTTGCGCTGGTGGAGCTGTGGCTGCGCGACGTGATGTGCGTGCGGGAGGGGGCGCGGGAGCTGGCGTATGCGGTGGACAGGATGGGCGAGCTGGAAGCCGACGCGCGGGCGCGCGGGAGCGTGGCGCGCGCGGGGGTGGAGCTGGTGCGCGAGACGCGAGCGCGGATCGCGTCGAACGTGGGCGAGGAGCTGGCGCTCGAAGCGCTGGCGTACAGGCTGCAGGCGCTCGCGGAAGGCTGAGAGGTGGAGCTTTGGGGCGAGGGGGCTGAGCGGCCCAACGAATGCGGGGGACGCCCACCTGATTCGGGCGGCGTTCAGTCGGCGAGTGGTCCTAGATTGGGCTCCAACCCGTAGGTCTCGAAGGCGAGGAAGCGCGAGAAGAGGCGGTTGTCGGGGCCGTGGAAGTCCGAGGAGCCGGTGCTGAGCAGGTCGAGCTCGGCGCAGCGGGCGGCGAGGAGCTCGGTCTGGGGACGGGTGTGGGTTATGTAGAAGGCCTCGAGGCCGTCGATTCCCAGCGCGTGGAAGCGGTCGAGCATCGCCAGGGATTCGTCGGAGTCCGACACGTCCCAGAAGGGGTGTGCCCAGACGGCCACGCCGCCGGCGGCGTGGATCGCGGCGATCGCCGCGGAGACGGTGGGGGTCTCGCGCAGGCGGAAGGCGGGGCGGCCCTCGACGAGGTAGGCGCGGATCAGAGAGCCGATGTCGTCGATCTGCTCTGCGCGCAGGCGCGATGCGTTGGCGGGCGCGGAGAGGACGGCCTGCGCCAGGTGGGGGCGCCCGATCGGCTGTCCGGCGGCGACGCGCGCGCAGATCGCGGCGTCGTCGAGGGCGAGGCCCTGCTCGCGCAGGGCGTCGGCCATGCGCAGGGTGCGGCGCTCGCGGTCGGCCAGGAAGTGGGCGAGGGTGGCGGCGAAGGCGGGGTCTGAGTGGTCGAGCAGGTAGCCGAGGATGTGCAGTTCGCGCGCGGCGCCGGGGGCGCCCTGCGAGGCGGGGTCGTCGATCGAGGAGATCTCGACGGCGGGGACGATACGAACGCCGAGGCGCTCGCCGGCCGCCATTGCCTCGGAGACTCCGGAGACGGTGTCGTGGTCGGAGAGCGCCAGGAGCTCGACGCCGGCGGCGGCGGCGCGGGCCACGACCTCGGCGGCTCCAAGCGCGCCGTCGGAGTGGGTGGAGTGGGATTGCAGGTCGAAGGCGGGGGCCACGGGCGGCGAAGCCTAGGCGATCCCAAAATCAGCTGCGGGGGCTGACCTCAGGCTGGCCGGCCTGACGAGGCGGGTTGCCGGCCGACTGCAAACGGTCCGTCCCCGCGCGCGCCACCGGGGGCTGCGAAGCCTGCGCGATCGAGGCGATCAGCTGAGCGGGGCTCCGTTGGCGTCCTCGTGTAAGCAGGCGAGGCTGTCGTAGTCGGGTGTGGCGAGCAGCCTGGAGACGTGCCGGCCGGTGGCCTCGCGCAGGAAGCGCACGGACGCGTGATAGCGGCGGGCCTTGGAGGGCAGCGCCTCCTCCGCGCCGGGGGTCGCGTCGTCCAGCGCGGCGAAGGCCGCGTCGGTCTCGGCGGCGAGCCGGGAGGCCTCCAGCCAGGTGACTTCCAGATAGGCCAGGGCGGCGCCGAGCTGCTCCTCGGGGAGCGCGTCGGGGGTCTGCAGCTGGCGCAGGACGGGGACGACTTCGCGGCTCAGCCAGCGCTGCTCGGCGTAGGCGCGCAGCAGCAGGCATACGTCGGGAGGGGGGGATTGGTCGCGATCGTGGGACATGAGGCATCCGTGCTCTCGGGAAGCGCGTCTGCTCAGGGCTTCGACCGCAGCGGGCGGGGGCTTTAGGAGTAGGAGCCAGTCTCCACGTCTCTCCAGCCTGCCCATGCAGCGTCGTTGCGGTATTTGCGAAAGAAAGCGATCGTCGTCGTCGTCGGAGTCTCGGACGATCGACCCAGGCGAGTGCTCAAGGAACGAACCGGGTAGGGCCGATAGAAGCGGAGGGAGCGACAGAGCGACGAGATGCAGATCATCCACGCCATCCACGACCCGAGCGCCCGCGCGCCGGGCCAGCGCACGCGCGCGATCGTCAGGCGGCTGCGGCTGCGCACGCTCGTCGCGCTCGGGGTGCTCGCCGTGGCGAGCGCGCTGCTGGGGCGGACATTCGGCCTGCGCGACGTGCGGTTCCTCGGCTCGGAGGTGGGGCTGCTGGTGGCGATGTTCGTCGTGCTGCGCTACGTGATGCCGCTCGTCGATCGCCACGACCGCGGCGCCACGGGCGAGGAGCAGGTCGGCAGCCTGCTGGAGGGGTTGGAGGGCGGGGGCTGGCACGCGATCCACGATGCGAGCCTCGGCAACGGCAACGTCGACCACATCCTGATCGGCCCGGCGGGGGTGTTCACGGTCGAGACCAAGAGCCACCCCGGGCCCGTGCGCGTGGCGCGCATCCACGGCGCGACGATCACCCAGGCGCAGGCTCAGCGAAAGGCGATCGCGCGCGTGACGGGCATGGAGGTGGAGCCGCTGATCGTCTACAGCCGCGCCTGGATCGACCGCCCGCTGGCGCGGCGCAAGGGGGTGCGGGTGCTGCCCGCGCGGATGCTGGCGGGGTATCTGGACCGCCGTCGGGCGACGCTGTCGCCCGAGCAGGTCCGAAGCGCGCGCGAGCAGGTCGCGAGGGCGCTGCGCGAGCACCGCGCAGGCGGTCGTCAGCGCCACCGAGCCCCCTGAAGCTCAGGCCCCTTTGGTTGGGGGCTTGACAAATGTTCAGGCTTGAGCTATGTTATGTCAGTTGTTTGCGTCCTGTCATGGGATGCGGTAAACATAGGATCGGGTTTGGGTCTTCCCTTGTGGTCGACCTTGCAGCGCTTATAGAGGGTTTCTTCGGAGAGGGACCTGAATCGCTTCGGTGAGGGAGCTGTTTTCGCGTGAGTTCGTTGGGAACATACGTGCCAGAGATCGCCGCGCGCCCGGTGGGGCCCGTCTGTAGATGCGTCAGCGCTGCTGACTCATCTCTCTCTCTCTCTCTCTCTCTCTCGGCCCGTAGGGCCGGCCCCCTCCGTTCGGCGCTGACGCGCCGCCCGGGATCCCCCGTAGGGGGAGGGGGAAGGTATGGCCGTAACCGCCTCCGTTCGGCGCTGACGCGCCGCCCGGGATCCCCCGTAGGGGGAGGGGGCGCCTGATGCCCACGCGCGCACCAACCACGCGTGTACCCGCTCGTCGTCCCCGTGTGCGTGGTCGCGCGGACGCGGTGCGCTCGCGTAAGGCGCCGGGCGAGAAGTCGTCCTCGCGTGAGCGCGTGGTGGAGATCCAGCGCACGCGGTTGCTGGTGGCGGCGTTGGGCGCGATCGATGAGCTCGGGTATGCGCGCGTGACGGTCGCGCACATCGCCGCGCGTGCGCGGGTGTCGCGGCGCACGTTCTATGACCTGTTCGACAGTCGCGAGGACTGTCTGCTCGCGGCGCTTCAGAGCGTCGCCGCGATGATCCGCGACGAGCTCCTCGCGGCCGAGCTCGACGGGCTGGCCTGGCGCGAGCGGGTGCGCACTGGGTTGTGGAGCATCCTGTCGTTCTTGGAGCGCGAGCCGGCGCTCGCGCGCGTGGTCGTCGTGCAGGGATTGCGCGGCGGCCCGAAGGTGCTGGAGCGCCGCGAGCGGATCCTGGCGGAGCTGGCGAGGGTCGTCGATCAGGGGCGAAGCGAGGGCTCCCCGCGCAGCATCGAGTGTCCGTCGGTGACCGCCGAGGGTTTGGTCGGCGCGGCGTTCTCGATCGTGTACGGACGGCTGGTCCGGGGCGAGCGCAGGCCGCTCACGGACCTGTATGGGGAATTGATGGGACTGATCGTGCTGCCCTACCACGGTCCCGCGGCCGCGCGCCGCGAGCAGGCCCGCCCCGCACCCGCGGCGATCCGGGGCGAGACCGCACGCCACGCTCACGGGACGACCATAGGAGAGGAGGACCCGGAAAGTAACGGGCGCTCCGCCCGCGGCGTGAGTGATCCGCTCGCGGGCGTGCCGATGCGCCTCACATACCGCACGACGCTCGTGCTCGAGGCGATCGCCACGCGCCCCGGGGTGAGCAACCGCACGGTCGCGGACCTCGCGGGGATCGCCGACCAGGGCCAGATCTCAAAGCTCCTCTCGCGCCTGGAACGCCTCGGGCTGACTCAGAACACCGGCGAAGGGCACGCTAAGGGCGAACCCAACGCGTGGACACTCACACCCCTGGGCCACCAGGTCACGCGGCGCCTGGGCACGAATACCCACCACAACGAGGCGAACTCGTGATGCGCCAACCAGCAGCGGTGAAGACCGCAGGGACCGCTTCCCGCCATCAGCCGAGTTCAGCTGTGCTTCTCGATGAGCTTCAGGTGCTCGACCGGGACGGTGACCAAGTCCAGGGTTTCGCCGGCGTCGCCCACGATCTCGACTTCCTTCACGTCGCCGTAGTCGCTGACGACGGTGCCGGTTGTACCGGTGGGCCAGTTGCCGACTCCGTCGACCTTCTTGATCGGCCGTTCGAAGGCGACGACGTCGACTTCTCCGATTGCGTGCTCGACGGTGGCCATCTACCTTCTGCGTGGGGGGAGAGGGAGGTGGCGGTACAGCACGACGGTGCAGCAGGTCGCGCAGATGAGCACGATCGCCCACAGGGGGGCGCCCAGGATCAGGGCGCCCACCGCGACGATGGCCATCAGCCAGGATATGGCGTGGTCGTAGCGGTCGAGCTCGGTCATGACACGATCCTAGCGACGAAGACAAAGAACGTCAACAGGCCGAGGGGCATCCCGATGGTGAAGCCGATGCCCATACCCCGATTGATCAGGTCGGCGCGCACGTGGGCAGGGGTGGCGTCCAGCGCAAACAGCGCCGCGGGCAGTCCCGAGCAGAAGGCCGTGACGCCGCCCAGGACAGTCGCCCAGGCGAGCAGGCCGTTGACAACGGACGTCCCCAGCGAGGGGCTGGCCTCGCAGAGGATGTGGATGACGGCCGGGCCGGACATGCCAGGCACCGTACGAGGGGCTTGGGAGGGAACTCTCGGGCGAGCGCTGGATCGCTCATGTTTTCGGGGCGTCTCGTCGGAAAGTTGGCGCGTTTGCGCTCTTGTCCCCGTATTTGGAACGCCGCAAAGGCGATTCAACCCAACCGGCTGCCACCCGTGCTGCCCCCCGATCTTCGCCACTTCAACCCACAACGCGTGCGTAGCGCCGAGCGCTCACACGCTCGACTCCCTCAAGGAGGAGAGATACCCATGATGACGATGTTCTCAGCGATGCGTAAGCGGATGCGTGTGAGTCCGACGACGATGATCGCGACGCTCGCGTTGGTCTTGGCGATGACGGGTGGCGCGTATGCGGCGAGTAGGTATGTGATCACCTCGACGAAGCAGATCAGCCCGTAGGTGCTTAAGGCGCTCAAGGGCAACGCCGGAACAAACGGCGCTGCGGGCGCCCAGGGGCCGGCCGGTCCGCAGGGTCCGGCCGGCCCGGGCGGCAGCGGTAAAGAAGGCGCCGCGGGCAACGAAGGCCCCGCGGGCAAAGAAGGCCCTCCGGGCAAAAACGGCAAAGACGGTAAAGAAGGCAGTCCGTGGACCGCCGGCGGCACCCTTCCGTCCGGGAAGACCGAGAAGGGCGTGTGGAACATCTACGGCACCGCGGCCACCGCAAACCAGCATTTCGGTACGAGCGCGAGCTTCGTGATCCCGCTGGCGGCGGAACCGGCGCCCCATTTCATCAGAGCAGACGGAAAGGAAAGCTTCTACAACACCGTCACGAAAGAAGAAGAAGAGCGCACCCAGCCAGCGTGTCCTGGCCTAGCTGTAGAACCGGCTGCCACGCCGGGAAACCTGTGCGTCTATGACGCACGCGAAGAAAACACCCTTAAGAACCTCGGCAGCTTCGGCGCCCCGCAGTTCCTCGTACCGGTGCTCTGCAGGACCACGGAAGGTTTCCCGAATTGCTTTCAAGGCAGGGTTACTTTGTTCGGTTTTGGCATCGACACCTGGGCCGCCAAAGCCGAAGAAATTACCGTCAGCGGCACCTGGGCCGTCACCGCGGAATAGCGGCACGGGACTCGGCGGGTGGCTTGATGAGATCGCGCTCTACCGCTTCCCGGTGCCGCATGGCGTTTCGGGGGTTGCTGCTCGCGGGCGTCCTGCTGGGCTTGTTGTTGGCTGGTGCGGTGCCCGCCCAGGCCACCTCCGCCCCGAGAGTCGACAGCATTTCTCTGCCGATGGCCCACCTAACAGCGTTTTCACCTGAGGGCGGGACTATCGAAGGGGGTGGGCTGGCGACTGACTGGCGCTTTGAATGGTCGGCGAGCAGGCAGGCCGTCGAAGAAGAAAAAGGTGCGCTGGTCGCGGGCTGCAGCGGCACAGTCTCGCAGGCCGAAGTCGAAGCCAGCCCAAACAAATTAAAGGTCAACTGCGAAACGTTTGTGACGGGGTTGACTCCGGAAACGACGTACTACGTGCGCTTCGTGCTCAAAAATGCAGCCGGGGGCGGTTCGCTTGTTGAGCCGGTGACGACGGGTCCGCGTCATCCGCTGATGGGGGAATTGAGGGGGGTGGACGAAAGCCTCGCGACGTCGGCGAGGCTCAGCGAAGATATCGCGCCGAACAATTTTGAAACGCATTGGCGTGTGGAGTACGCGACGAGCCGGGCGGTCGTGGAAGAAGGTAAAGGGACGGTTGGTCCTGCTGGGGTGATCTTGCAGGCGGAAGCGGATGAAGCGTTCCATAAAATCACAGCTGAAGTGTCGGGTTTGAGCCCGGAAACGGTGTATTTCGCGCGGTATGTCGCGGAAAACGAATTCGGGACGGCGGTGTCTGCGCCGGTCAGTTTTGAGACGGCGGGTGGGCCTGTGGCGGAGGCTTTTGCGGTGCACGCGTTCGCGGGTGAAGCGTTGCGGGTGTTGGGTTCGGTCAAGCCGCACGGGTATGACACCCACTATCACGTGGAGTATGTCGCGCAGGGAGCGTGGGAATCGGAAGGGTGGGCGGCGGCGGCGAGTACCGCGCCGGTCGATGCTGGTAGCGGCCAGTTGACGAACGGGGAGTTCCCGACCCAGTTTGTGGGTGTGGATCTGCCGGGGCTGACGCCCGGTGTGGCTTACCGGTACCGGCTGGTGGCTTCGAGTGCGGCGCCGGGGTCCCCGACGGTGGATAGCGCCGAACGGACGCTCGTGGTGCCCGTCGCGGGGAAGACCGAAGCGGGTGGTGAAGAAGGCCCGCAGCCGCCGTGTGCGAACGAAGCGGTGCGTGCGCTCGCGGGGTCGCGTTTGCCGGACTGCCGGGCGTATGAGCAGGTCACCCCGAGCGAAAAGTACGGTGCGCAGGACGTGTTTAAGTATGGGGTGCGGGGGGAAGGGTCGCTGGTTTCAGAAGATGGTGAAAGGTTCATGTTGCACGCCCCGGGCGTCTCGTGGGGGTCGAGCCCGGACAGTCGCCTCCAGAACTATTTCTTTACGCGTACCGTGTCGGGGTGGCAGATGGTTTCGGCGCGCCCGGAAGGCGAAACGGGCCCTTTGAGCTACCAGCCCTACCTGTTCAGCGCCGACCTCTCGCGGGTCGGGGTGGAAGCCGAATGGGAAACGTCGGAGGGGAGCCTCTCTGAAAACGTCGAACTGGAGAGCGGCCCGCCGGGTGGCCCTTACAGCACGATCGCCTCGCTCCCCCGCGCCCGGCTGAGCAGCGAGAAGGCGTGGGTCGCGATGTCCGCGGATCACGGCAAGCTCGTCTTTCAGACCTCCGACCGTACGCTGCTGGGGTCCCCGACCGGCACGCTCAGCGGCGAAGATCTGTATGAAGCCGCGGGCGGCGAACTGCGTCTCCTGAACGCCGGGATCGGCAAGTGCGGCGCCAGCATCGCCAGAGGCTTCGAAGGCTACGAAGGCAACGCCCGCAGTCAGAGCAGCCCGCACGCCATCTCAGGCGACGGCTCCCGTGTCTTCTTCGAAGCCATCCCGGGTAGCGACTGCAGCAGCGCCCGCCACCTCTACATGCGCGTGGATGGCAGCGAAACGACCGACCTCGGCCAGGCCACGTTCATCGCCGCCGACCCCGAAGGCAAGAAACTTATCGTCGAAAAGCCCAGTGGTGCACGTCACGAACTCGCTCTTTATGACACGAGCACATTGTCCTTCACTGCGCTGCTCACCACTAGCGAACCGATCACCCATCCTGGTCAGGGGGAAGGTCAACTGCCGGTCGTCTCCGCGGACCTCAGTGCCCTCTACTTCTTCTCGAGCGAGCGGTTGACGTCTGACGCGCCGCCGCTTGACCGCGCGATCGGCCCGGAACCGTTGAATATCTACCGCTTCGACGTCGCGGCGGGCCGGCTCGAGTTCGTCGCCCAGAGCGGAGGAAACACAGGCGCTTTCTTTACGGGTCATTCGACCAGCGGCGACGGTCGCTTCTTCTACTGGATCTCGAGCAGGGTCCCGGATGTCCCCGGCGGCGCCGGTGAAAGCAACCAGACCTACCGTTATGACAACGCGGCGCACGTCGTGCAGTGCGTGTCTTGCGCGTCGCCGTTCAACGGCACCCCGAAGCTCTCGGCGACGTTCGTGGAACCCGGTGCTACGCACGCCAACGGCGGGCTGCCGGGCTTGCGGGACGCGTCAGAGAACGGCAACTACGTGTTCTTCGACACTCCCTCCGCGCTCGTCGGCGAAGACGGCAACGGCGAACTTCAGGTCGAAAATGTTGGTGGTGTGCATCCGAGCTCCGCGTATTCGCCGTCGAGTGATGTGTATGAGTGGCGTGCGAATGGTGTTGGCGGTTGTGCGCATGTGCAGGGGTGTTTGGCGTTGATCAGTGGTGGCGCGGGGGGTTATATGACGGTGTTCTTGGGTGTTTCGGCCTCGGGCCGTGACGCGTTCTTCGCGACGCATGAAGCGCTCGTGCGGGGGGATACTGACACTGCCGGTGATGTGTATGACGCCCGCATCGGCGGGGGGTTCGCGCCGCCCGCCCCGGGTCCGGTGGAATGCCAGGGTGACGCGTGCCGCGCCCCGGCGCCCCCACCGAACGACACGACCCCGGGCTCGCTCTCCTACTCCGGCCCCGGGAACCTCGTGGTCTCGCCGTTCACCCCGCTGCCGCTGGGCGGATCGAAGCCGTTGGTGAAGCGCTGCCGGCGGGGGACTGTCGGGCGCCACGGCCGGTGCGTGCGTGCTCGACGCGCGCACACCGGCTCGCATGCCCGGCGTGCGCGTCGTGGGGGTCTTCACCGATGACGAGCCGCTCGATGTTTCTCGCGCGTGTTGCCTCGCTGGCCGTGGTGGGTATGGTGCTGGTTTTGGTGTCGGCTGGTTCGGCGTGGGCGAGGCCGGAACCTCCTGAACCGTTTCAGATCGTGCCGGGTAGCTTTCATCTGGAACCGTCGACGTTGCAGGCGGGTGCGCATGCGGATTGGACGTTGACGTTCGATCTCGCGCATGACGCGCAGGGTCATACCTACAATGATTTGCGTTCCACGACGGTGAACTATCCCGCGGGGTTTGTGGGGAACAACCTGGCTGTGCCGACGTGTTCGATCACGCAGCTGTTGGCGCAGGGTCCGCCGCAGGCGTCGGGGACGCTGTGCCCGCAGGGTAGCCAGGTTGGGGTGATCAGCCTCGATTTGACGATTCACACCAAACCAGTGCGGGAGACGTTTCCGGTGTACAACATGGAAGTCACGACGTTCGGGATCGCGGCGCAGCTTGGTTTCAAGACGGCGATCCTGACGCAGCTCCTGGCGGTCACGGTCCGTCCCGCTGAATCGGGATTGACGGGTGCGAGCCCGAACGTGAAGGAGCTCGCCGAACCGCGCAACGTCAAGCTGACGCTGTGGGGTGTTCCGGCGGCGCATGAACATGACGCGCAGCGCGACCTGGTGTGCGAAGAATTCAGCAAAGTGAACGAAGCCCAGTGTGAGGGTGGTAACACCCAGGCCGGGATCCCGGAAAAGCCGTTCATCGGTAACCCGACGGGTTGCGGTATGCGCGCGGAGAGCATGGAAGCGAGCTCGTGGGAGGAACCGTTCGCGGCGCCGTCGTTCGCGGCCGCCGAAGTGGGGCCGTTCGTCGAATGCGAACGGTTGCATTTCGAACCGTCGATCCAGGTCACGCCGACGACCGGCTTCGCGGAATCCTCGAGCGGCCTCGATGTGACGCTGGAAGTGCCGCAGACGTGGGATATCCCGAACGTGCTCGCGACCGCGAACCTGAAGGACACGACGGTCGCTCTGCCGGTGGGCTACACGATCAACCCGTCGGCGGGGAACGGCCTCGCGGGCTGCACGCCCGCGCAGTACGCGGCGGAGACGGCGTCCTCGGCGCCCGGCGCGGGCTGCCCGCCCGAATCGAAACTCGGCAAGGTCGATATCGAAACGCCGCTGCTCACCGAGCACATCAAGGGCAGCGTGTTCCTCGCGACCCCTTATGAAAACGTCGCGTCGTTCGATGATGAATCGCACCCCGGCGGCTCGCTGCTCGCTTTGTATGTCGTGGCGAAGGCCCCGGATCGCGGGATCGTCGTGAAGTCCGCGGGCAAGGTCGAACTCGACCCGCTCACCGGCCAGCTCGTGACGACGTTCAAGGAAACGCCGCAGCAGCCGTTCACGCGCTTCACGCTCGAGTTCTCCCAAGGCGCGACCTCGCCGCTGGTGAGCCCCCCGACCTGCGGGCCGTTCCTCACGCACGCCGCGCTGACCCCATGGTCCGCGCCGAGCGAACCGCGGCAGCTGACCGAAACCTCGCAGATCGAACACGGAGTCGGGGGCGGCCCCTGCCCCTCCGGTGGGACCCCGCCGTTTCACCCGCAGGCGATCACGGGCACGCAGAACAACGCGGCCGGCAGCTACAGCCCGTTCTACCTGCACCTGCTGCGCCGCGACGGTGAACAGGAGCTGACGCGGTTCTCGACCACGATGCCCCCCGGCCTGACCGGCAACCTGACGGGAATCCCGTTCTGCCCCGACGCCGCGATCCAGACCGCCAAGGAACGCACCGGCACCCACGGCGGCGGTGAAGAGCTCGCCGCCCCCTCCTGCCCCGCGGCCAGCAAGATCGGGCACACCGTCGTGGAAGCCGGCGTCGGGAGCGTGCTCGCGCAGACCCCCGGCACCCTCTACCTCGCGGGCCCCTACCACGGCGCGCCGCTCTCGCTCGTGTCCGTCACGAGCGCCGTCGTCGGCCCGTTCGACCTCGGCACCGTCGTGATCCGCTTCGCGCTGCGGATCAACCCACTCACCGCCCAGGTCGAAGTCGACGCCACAGGCTCAGACCCGATCCCGCACATAATCAAAGGGATCGTCACCCACGTGCGTGACATCCGTGCCTACATCGACCGGCCGGCGTTCATCAAGAACCCCACCAGCTGCGAACGCCTCCAGATCCAGAACCAGGTCGCCGGCGCAAACGGCGCCACCGCGAGCCTCACAAGCCCGTTCCAGGCCGCCGACTGCCAGAGCCTCGCGTTCAAACCCAGCTTCAAAGCCCAGGTCACCGGCAGAGCCACCAAACAGAACGGCGCCGGGCTGAAAGTCAACATCGCCTACCCCAACACCCCGCAAGGCACCGAGGCGAACATCCACGCCGTCAAAGTCGAACTCCCGATCCAGCTCCCCTCACGCCTCACCACGCTGCAGAAGGCGTGCACCGCCGCGCAGTTCCGCACCAACCCCGCGGGCTGTCCCGCCGCCTCGGTCGTCGGTCACGCCCGTGCAATCACGCCGATCCTGCCCGTCCCCCTCGAAGGACCCGCGTACTTCGTCTCAAACGGCGGCGAAGCGTTCCCGAACCTCATCATCGTCCTGCAGGGCTACGGCGTCACGATCGACCTCGTCGGCGACACGTTCATCAGCAAACAGGGCATCACCTCGAGCACCTTCAAGACCGTCCCCGACCAGCCCGTCACGAGCTTCGAACTGACCCTCCCCCAAGGCCCCTACTCCGCACTGACCGCCAACGGCAACCTGTGTGCCCTCACCCGCACCGTGCTGGTCAAGAAGAGGGTCACGGTCAGTACCAGGGGTCGCAAGCGCACGATCACGCGCAGGGTCAAGCAGACGCTACCCGCCTCACTGTCGATGCCCACCGAATTCGTCGCCCAGAACGGGATGACGCTCCATCAGAACACTCCGGTCGGCGTCACCGGCTGCCCCAAGATCGTCAAGATGGCGACGAAAGCAAAGAAGCGATCCAGGCATCACCGGTAGGCGCGAGCCGCGAACCGCCGCCCACGCGCAAGAGATACGGCCGCTGCAGAAGGCGGGCAAGTAGACGGTGGGGTTCGGCGCGGTGCTAGTATGCGTGTATGAGGCGCACAACACTGTCCCTGCCGGACGATCTGGCCGACGCGCTCACGCGCGAGGCTCGTCGTCGCTCCACGTCGGCGTCCGCGATCGCCCGCGACGCGCTGGCCCGGCACCTGCACCTCGTCCCGACCGAGGCGCGCCCGCTGCCGTTCGCCGCCGTGGGGCGCAGCGGCCATCGGAGCACGGCCCGGGACATGGAGGATCTGCTCGCGCGCGAGTGGGATGAGCCGGCTCGCGATCGTTGACGCCGGACCGCTCTACGCGGCGGCCGACTCCGACGACCGTGACCACGCCGCCTGCCTTGCCACGCTCTCGCGACCGGACCTGCGGCTCGTGATAGCGACCCTCGTCATCGCCGAGGCGACCTACTTCGTCGGACGACGCCTCGGCCCCGCGGCCGAGCGGGCCTTCCTCGACGGTCTCGCCGATCTCGACATCGAGGGACCCAGCGGCGAGGACCTCGCGCGGATGGCGGAGCTCGTCGAGCGCTATGAGGACTTCCCGCTCGGAGGAACCGACGCCTCGGTGATCGCGCTCGCCGAGCGCCTGGGAGCGCCCGTCATCGTCACGCTGGACCGCCGCCACTTCGCGGCCGTACGCCCCCGCCACCGTGAGGCGTTCGAGCTGCTGCCCTGAGCTTCTCCCGGGAGGCCTGGAGCCCAAGGCCAGGCGCGGCCTCCTGCGAACGCGCCGCGCGCAAGCAGTACGGCCTGCTCCAGAAGAGAGGGAAGAAGGAGTAAGCGCGCAGCAATGGGTCCGCTGAAGGCGGAGAAGAAGATAGGATCGCGTCGTGAGGTCAAGCTGGCTTCCGAGCCGTATAAGACGCGTCGTCGCGTCATCTTCCAAGCACGCCCTTCTGCTGCTCGCCGCCGCTGTATCGGCGGGCGGCCTGCTCGCGTGCGGCGAAGGCAGCGGCTCGACCGCTTCGACTGCGACCCCGAGCGTCGCATCGACCCCCGCCACGACGAGCGCTCCCGCGGCGAGCACGCCGACCGCGACCACGCCCACCACCACCGCCACGACCACGCCGACGAGTACGACGACGCCCCCCACCACGCCTCGGCCCGGATCGCCCTCCGGCTCCGCCTCCACCGGCTCGGGCGGCGGCGCCGCGAGCTTCCGCGCGCCGCGCGGAGACAACAGCATCCCCGACTTCGGCGCCGAAGCTCCCGCCTCCGAACGCGCCCGCGCGACGGCGGCGCTCGCCGCGTTCCTGCGCGCCCGCGCGTCCGGCGACTGGTCGACGGCCTGCTCCCAACTCTCGGCCACCACGCGCAAGCAGCTGGAAACCTTCACCAGGGCCTCCAAAGGCAACGCCAAGGGCTGCGGGCCGGTCCTCGCGGCGCTCTCCACCGGTCCCGCCGCGTCCCGCGCCGACACCCTCACGGGGGGCGTGGCGGCCCTGCGGATCAAGGGCACAAGCGCCTTTGCCCTCTTTCACGGCCCGCACAACAGCAAGTATGTGATGCCGCTGGTCGACGAAGGCGGCGCCTGGAAGATGGGCCAGCTCGCCCCGCTCCCCTACCCGCTCGGGACGACCGCCGCCGCGCCCTAGGGGCATTCCGGCGAGGGTCCCCCGATCTGCGACCATGCTCTGAGAGCATGGCCAGCGCGATCACACACCCCGGGCCCGTCGGCCTCGGCGAGGAGCCCTCCCCGCGGCGATCGTTGCCGCCCGGGCCGCCGCGAATGGGGCCGGTCCTGCAGACGCTCGTCTGGACGCTCGCGCCGACCGCTCTGCTGGACCACTGCTTCGCCCGTCGCGGCGAGGCTTTCACGCTGACGTTCTCACCGAGCGGGCGCCGGCTCGTGATGATCAGCGACCCCGCCGCCGTCAAGACCGTCCTCACCGCCCCGCCCGAGCTCGCGCCCTCGGCCGCGGGCGACACGCCGATCGCCTCCGTCCTCGGGCCGCGCTCGGTGATCACGCTCACCGGTCCCGAGCACATGCGCCAGCGCAAGCTCCTGCTGCCGCCCTTCCACGGCGAGCGCATGCGCGCCTACGAGCACACGATCGCGCAGGCGACCGCGCGCGACATGGCGACCTGGACCCTGGATCAGCCGATGCGCCTCAGCCGGCATACCCGCAACATCACGCTCGAGGTGATCCTGCGCGCGGTCTTCGGCGTCGAGGCCGAGCGCATGAGCGGGCTCGCGCGCGCGATCGGCGAGCTGATCGAACCCGTCCGCACGTTCGCGATGCTCCGCTTCGCCCTCAGCCGCCCCTCCAGCGACCGCCCGCCGGGAGATCTAGGCAAGGCCCTGGACCGCCTCGACGCCTCGATCTACGCGGAGATCGCCCGCCGGCGCGCCCAATCCGACCTCGGTGAGCGCACCGACATCCTTTCCCTGCTCCTGCAGGCGCGCGACGAGGACGGCCAGACGATGACCGACGGCGAGCTGCGCGACGAGCTCGTCTCGCTCCTGCTCGCCGGCCACGAGACCACGTCCACCGCGACCGCCTGGGCGATCGAGCGCCTCGTGCGCAACCCCCACGCCCTTACGCGACTCGTCGCCGAGATCGACTCCGGCGACGGCGAGGACTACACGCAGGCCGTCATCCACGAGACCCTGCGCACCCGCCCCGTCGTCCCCGGCGTCGTGCGCCTCCTGACCGAGCCGCTCACCGTCGGCGAGCACGAGCTGCCCGCGGGCACGCGCGTGATGTGCTCGATCTACCTCACCAACCGCAACCCGCGCATCTACCCCGACCCGAACGAGTTCCAGCCCGAGCGCTTCCTGCACACGCCCCCCGACACATTCGCCTGGATCCCCTTCGGCGGCGGCATCCGCCGCTGCATCGGCGCCTCCTTCGCGCTGCTCGAGATGCGCGTCATGCTGCGCACGATGCTGCGCGAGCTGCACCCCAGCGTGCCCAGGCGCAGCGTCTGGCGCCGGGGCGAGTGGAACCGCAGGCGCGCGATCACGCTCGTGCCCGCGGCCGGCGCGCGCGTGGTGTGGACGCGCCGCGGCTGACGACAGCTGGTTTCGGTTCGGCGGCATGACCGCGGTGGGTGGCGATTATCGCAGTGGATGGCGGTCCTGCTACGCAACCGCTTCGCATGGCGACACGCGGCTCGTGGCTTGCCGGCGATTCGTTCTTCTGAGTAGAGGTCTTGACGATGTTTGTCGCCTGTCTGCGACCGGCCGGATTGATGAGCGGCAAACGGGAGCGGGCCTACGCGTCGACGGTCCGGGCTGCGTTTGTCAGTGGGGATGAGATCGGTGTTGAAAGCGCTGTCTTTGGCGCACGCGATCGACCGCGGACATCGGCCGATCGACTCGCCGCGCCGCCTGGGCTCGAAACCCCTCTCACCGGCCCCGAGGATCCCCTCCGAAGCGGTGAGTAACTTCCTCGGGATGACGGACTCTCCGGAGACACTGCTGCGCCGTTTCGGGCTCTCCGCCTTCCGCCCCGGGCAGCGCGAGGCCGTCGCGGCCGCGCTCGCGGGACGCGACTCGCTCGTCGTGATGCCCACCGGCGGCGGCAAGTCGCTCTGCTATCAGCTGCCCGCGCTCGCCGGCGACGGCCTCGTCCTCGTCATCAGCCCGCTGATCGCGCTGATGGCCGACCAGCTGCGCCGCCTGCGCGACGCCGGCGTCCCCGCCGCGATGCTCGCCTCCGGCATGGCCGACGGGCACAACGCCGCCGCGCTGCGCGGGGTCGCCTCCGGCGAGGCCCGACTCGTGCTCGCCGCCCCCGAGCGCTTCGCCTCCACCGCCTTCCGCGACGCCCTCGCACAGCGCTCCGTCTCCCTGTTCGTCGTCGACGAGGCCCACTGCGTCACCGAGTGGGGCCACGACTTCCGCCCCGACTACCTGCGCCTGCACGGCGCCATCGCCGCGCTTCACCGCCCCCCCGTGATGGCCGCCACCGCCACCGCCACCCCGCGCGTCGCGCAGGAGATCGCCGCGCGCCTCGGCCTGCGCGAGCCGGTGTCCGTCCGCGCCGGCTTCGACCGCCCCAACCTCGCCTTCGACGTTGTCTCGCTGGAGGGCGCCGGCGCCGTCGCGCGCAAGCGCGCCGCCCTGCTGCACGTCCTCTCAGACCCCGCCGCGCGCCCGGCGATCGTCTACTGCGGCACGCGCCGCGACACCGACTCCGTCGCCGAGCTGATCTCCGGCGCAGGCATCCGCGCCGTCGCCTACCACGCCGGCATGTCCCCCGACGCGCGGCGCGCAAGCCAGGAAGCGTTCATGACCGACGCCGCCGAGGTCGTCGTCGCCACCAACGCCTTCGGCATGGGCGTCGACAAGGCCGACGTGCGCACCGTCGCCCACTGGGCGCTGCCCACGAGCCTCGAGGCCTACTACCAGGAGGCCGGCCGCGGCGGGCGCGACGGACTGTCCGCGCGCGCCCTCCTGCTCGCCGCTCGCATGGACCTCGGCCGGCTGATCCGCTTCAACACCCAGCGCACCACCACCGTCGCCGACGTACGCGCCCACGTCGCCGCGCTGCGCCGCCGCGCCGGCGCGCAGGACGGCGTCGCCACGATCGGCCACGCAGAGCTCGACGACCGCGACCGCGTGCTGCTCTCGATCGCCGAGCGCGCCGGCGCCGTCGAACTGCGGCCCGGCGGCGCCCGCGGCCTGCTCGCCCGCCCCACCGGTCAGGGCAGCCCGCGCCTGGCCCACGCCGCGATCCAGGCCGCCAAGAACCGCGGCTGGGAGTCCTACCGCTCGATCGAGCGCTACATGTCCGGCGCCTCCCTCTGCCGCCGCCGCCAGATCCTCGACCATTTCGGCGACCCCACCCCCGGCGCGCCCTCCGGGCGCTGCTGCGACGTCTGCGACCCCGACCCCGCCCTCGCCCAGGAGCTGCTCGCGACGACGACAGCCCCCGTCGCGCCCTCCGCGCGCCGGCGATCCACATCCGCGGGCGCCGGCGCACAAGATCCCATCTCCGCGCGCCGCAGCCGACCCAACGGCCGCGCCTGCGCCGACCCCGAGCCGCCCGCCGAGCCCCTCGCGCCCGTGGACGAGCGCGAGTTCGAGCGCCTGCGCCGGTGGCGCTTCGCGCGCGCCGAAGGCAAGCCCGCGTATACGGTCGCCGCGAACGCGGCGCTCGAAGGGATCCTACGAGGACGCCCCGCCACCATGGATGACCTGCGCGCCGTCCACGGCATCGGCCCCACGTTCTGCGAGCGCCACGGCGACTCCCTGCTGGCCGAGCTCGGCGAGCTGTGGGGGACGCCGTCCAGCGCGGCGACGGCGATAGCATCGGTGTCCGCGCCGACGTAGCTCAGCTGGTAGAGCACCACTCTCGTAAGCGCTCGTCGGGAGGGGGAGGAAAACCGCGAGCTAGAGCAGTTTTTGGCTCGATAGCTCGAAAGGCACCCCTTCCGTGTGCGGTCATGTGGGGACGTCTGCGAGAAGTCGCCGATTGGGACACGTGTCTGCATGCTTGGCTGAGTATCGACTCTTCCCTAGGGGGAGAGTCAAGCGCCACGTTCACTCTTGACTCTCCCCGGAGCGGAGGCCTGAACCTATCATCGCCACCGCAAGTCGCGGGCCGGCGAAACCCACAAACAGGAGGCGTTTGCAATGAGCAAGCAAACCATCGCCCTCGACGGCGTCGTCGCTGAGCTGTTCGCGGCGATCAATGCGTTCGACACCGACGCGATCATGGGCACGTTTGCCGACGACGCGCTGGTCAACGACGTCCAGCGCGAGTTCTGGGGCAAGGGCGACATCCGCCGCTGGGTCGAACGCGAGATCGTCGGCGACAAGGTGACAGTCGAGGTCGCTGATGCGATCCAGCACGACGGACTGACGATCGTCGAGGGCGTGTACGACGGCGAGTACGACAAGACCGGCTTGCCCGATCCGCTGGTCCTGACTAACTACATCACGGTCGCTGAGGACACGGGCAAGATCGCCAACCTCATCATCATCCACAACCGATCGGTCCAGTAGGCATGGACCGGACCCCGAGGACCCCGAGCGCTGCGCTCGGGGCGCTTTCGCGCGATAGAAAGCGCCACCGATTTTGCGCGGACGGCGCCGCCTGCAGAGGGCGCAAAACGCTTGCTCAGAGGCCGTGCGGGAACTTGATCACGTCGGGTGCCACCAGGGGGCGGCCGACGTCGAGCTGGATCTGCGCATGTGCTGTGAGCGGGATCTGGCGCGGGTCTCCCAGATAGCGCTGCCCGTTGTAGATCGCGGTCACCGGGCCACTTGCGGGTCCAACCTGGCTGGGGCTGAGTGGTTGCCCCCAGACGTCGAAGAAGTTGCCGAGGGTGTATATGCGCTGGATGGGCGACTCGATGTGGATGATCCCGTCCGCGGCGTGGGTGTGCAGCCAGTAGAAGCAACTGCCAGAGCCCACGAAGGGTCCGGCGGGCGTGTTTTCGGCATGAGCATCCGGGATGCCGATCCCGTACGGCACGCGCTTGGCCACGCCGTTGACGAAGATCGTCAGGTGCGCATGGATGTGAAAAAGCGTTTGCTCGCTGCTCGAGCATTCGATCCCGTCAACGGGCTCGCCCGCCGCCTTGGACGCCGTGGTCGCTGCCGGTGGTGCCTCGGGGATCGGCACCTCCTCGGGCCCAAGCGGGCCCGCTTCGCCGGGTGGGTGAAGCGCGCCGAGTGAGGCGAGCGACGCAAGCCTGAGCTGCGCCTTCGTGAGCGTCGCGCCCATAGGGGCTCGTTCCCCACGCAACCCCAGCAGCGCCAGGGAGACCACGGCCAGGAGCGCAACCGTCAGGCCGCCGATGAGCTTGAGGCGACGCCTGGCCACGGCCGAGCGCCGCTGCGCGGCTTCTTTCACACGGCGCGCAGCTCGCGCCCGTTCACGCCGCTGCTTTCGCGTCTGACCTGACCCGGCTGTCGGATTGGGGCTCATGTTGTGGAGACGGCCGGCAACTCACGGTGCACGGCTCGTGAGATCCCGCGGAGCATCCGCCCAAAGACCCAGCGGTGCACTGGATAGAGCAGGTACCAGTAAGCTCGCCCGACGTATCCGGCGGGGTCGAAGATGGTGGTCTGGCGCAGCAGGATGCCCTGCTCGGTTGCATTGACCTCGAACTGCAGCCACAGCCGACCGGGCATCTTCATCTCCGCGGACAGGCGCAGGAAGCGTCCCGATTCGACGCTCTCGACGCGCCAGAAGTCGACCGCGTCGCCGACCCTCAGCCGTCCGGGATCGCGCCGGCCACGCCGCCGGCCGACACCGCCGCGCAATGTGTCGAGGAAGCCTCGCAGCGACCAGAACCAGTTGTCCGAATACCATCCGGTCTCGCCGCCGATTCGCTCGATCGGCCTGAACGCGTCCTCGTTTCGGCGCCTCACGGGCACTACGCGCGAGGCGACCAAGCGCCGCCCGTACGCAAGGCCGCCGAAGCGCTGCAGCTGTTCCTGGCCGAGCGCCTGTGACCAGCGCCGCCGCGCGAACTCGCGATCCTCGTCAGCGAGCGTGTGTGCGATCGCGACCGAGACGCCACTGCTCTGCTGGGGTGAAGGGCCAATGGGTGCCTGCTTATGCACAACCGTCTCGTTGCGAAGGCTGTCCACCATCGCAGCCGCGATCCGACCGTGGCCAGGAACGAGCACCGGGAGCAGCGAGCGTGCGATGCGAGGCGTGACGAGCGCAGGACGCAGGACGCCTCGGCGCAGTCCCCGCTGGCGTGCGTACTCTCGCATGAGCTCCGCGTACGTGAGGCGGTCGGTTCCTCCGATCTCGTACGTGGCGTCGACGGGATGAGCGAAGCTGAGCGCGGCGACCAACAATGCGATCACGTCGTCAATGGCGATCGGCTGGGCCAGCGTCTCGGTCCAGGGCGGCGCCACGATCGCCGGCAAGCGCTCGACCAGGGCGCGTACGGTCTCAAATGACGCGCTGCCCGAGCCGATCACGATCGACGCGCGAAGCTCCACCGTGGGTACCCCTTGCTCGCGCAGCAGCTCCCCCACCTCATGCCGGCTCGCGAGGTGTGGCGAGAGGTCTCGAGCGTCACCGAGGCCGCCGAGGTAGACGATCTGCGACACGCCCGCTGCCCTCGCTGCGACGCCGAAGTTGGTCGCGGCCCGGTAATCGAGCTCCTCGAACTCCGGCCCGTGCGCCATCGAGTGCACGAGGTAGCAAGCCGTGTGCACGCCGCATAGCACCCGGCGCAGCGAGGGGCGGTCAAGAACGTCGCCCTCGACTACCTTGGTGCGCGCTCCGACAAGCTGCTGCAGCGTCTCGGGCCTTCGCGACATGCAACGCACCCGCCTGCCCGAGCGCCCCAGCTGGCGCAGGAGCTGTCCACCGACGTAGCCCGAGGCGCCGGTGAGCAGCGTCACGCGCTTCGCGAGCTCGGCGTCGGCTGCGCGGATCGGTGCACAGGGCGCCGTGGCCACGGGTCCCTCATCGTGAACTTGAGAGCTGGTCATGCGCCTGTAGGTATCGCTATCCGATATCTACTACAGATGATAGTAGATTAGGGGCGCACGGGATGCGGGAGCTCATCCGCCGGCTCCCTAGCTCCGCGCGGCGCTTGGCCGCATCGCGACGCGACTTGGCCTCGTCCGCCTGCGGACACAGAGGAGGCCCGCAGCCGCCACGCCGGCAGGGATCAGCGCGAGCATCACGATGCAGGGCTGCGCGGAGACGAGCGGCAGCGCGAGTGTCGCCGAGCCGCGAGCCGCTTCGGACACGAGCACGGCCAGCGTGACGAGCGACGCGAGACAGAAGCACACCACGAGCAGGAGCGCGAGCGGGAAGCGCCAGCTAGGACCCTCGCCGATGAGGTAGTCGATCCGCTCCGATGCGAGCCCAGCCGCCTCGGCCCCGCTCGCCTCTGAGAAGCTGAGCATCGCGCTTGCGAGCGGTGCTCGGTCGCCGCCGGCGGCGGCCACGGCCGCCTCGTCGGCGCCGATCTCGGCGAGTGAGTGCTCTCGCCGTATGAGGTCATGCAGAGGCGGGACGAAGAACAACGCATCGGCGAGCACGCGAGCGGAAGCTAGCCGCAACGGATCGTGGCAGAGAGCATGGTGGCGCTCGTGCGCGAGCACCGCCGAGAGCTCCTCCTCGCCGAGCATCTCAAGGGTGCCACGAGAGACGTAGACGCGCGGATGGAGCAGCCCCGCGCAGAAAGCGTGCGGACGGTCGTCGTCGATGATCCGTGCACCCTGAACCGTTGATGGCGCCTGACGCGCCATCGCGCGGCGGAATCGAGCATCCGCGCGCAACTCGCGCGCCGTCGCGCGAGCCCCAGCGATGAGCACAATCAGTCCGGCCCCTGCGAGCACTAGGACCGCGATCGCGCCTGCGTTGGCGACGGGATAGCTCAGCCGCTGCCCAAAGATCGAAACCGCATGCGGCGCGCGGCCAGCGCCGATCCGCCAGCTCTCCGCGACACGGCTGAGGACGACCACCACCGAGGCGAACGCCAGCGCCCCCAATGCGAGGTTGACGGTGAACAACCGCGCCACCTCCCTCTGCCCGGGCATCTGGGTCCCAGCCGCTACCGGGTGGCCGCGCCGGCGCATGCGCGTCGAGTCGACGAGCCCAGAGATCGAGGTCGAACGCATCGTGTGCCTGCGCAGATTGTAGGCGTCGAAACTATCGCGCGCCGAGGCAGGCCCATGTGAGCTTGTCGCAGAGGCGCTCACGGGCGATCCCCTTGCCCGGAAGCAGCAAGGCTCGCTGCCAGCCCCCGAAGAACGGCGTCCCCGACGGCACCCGCATGTCCGAAGCACGCGGTCCTCGCCGGCTGGGATCGCGATACAGAGCTCAAGGTGCTCAACACGGCAAACATTCTACTACACAGAGTCGTACATATGATCGATCGGCGAGCCTGCTTCGGCGCGGCGCCTCCCGGTGCCGCCCGTACGAAGTGCGGCGCCAAGCGTTTGCTCATGTGGAACGCACGCCGCCGGAGGTCGGTTCCTCGGGCGGGTCGCTTGATAGGCGACAGACCGCGCAGCGCTCGCGGCGAGCAAGGCGAGTGCCGCGAGAACGAGCATCGCCGCCGCCTCGGATGCGATCGCCACGAGTACTTCCGGCCGGTAGTTGTACTCCATGAACCCGAACAGCTTCGTCTGCTCGCTCACGAGCAATGCCAGCAGCGAGGTCGCGGCGATCCCAGCGCCGCTCGCAGCCGTGACCGCAAGCAAGGCGGAGCCGAAGCGTCGAGACACGCGCTCGAGGGGAGTGAGGAGAGCGAGCCCCACGATCGTCGCCGAGACGAAGTTCAACAGGAATAGTGTGCCTATGGTCGGAATCACGGAATAGTCGCGAGCGGCGTACTCGTAGTAGTGGTCGGCGCCAACGAACAGCAGCAGCGCCGCACCGAGGATGCGCAGCGCGAAGCGCGCGTGCGGTGATCTGAGGAAACTCATCGGTACTCCTTCCGAGGTGGTGGTGGTCGCACACTTGACGTCTCGTTGGGCGGCCTCAGATGGCGCCGTCGCCGTCATCCGATCCGCCGTTGTTGTCGGGGTCGCTGTCGCCACCGTTGCCCTGAGGCGTCCCGGCTGGTGGCTTGTTGACGGCCGCGGCGGGCGGCACGGTTTCCGTCTGAGCGGGTGCCGTCTGCACAGGAGCCGGCTGCGCCGGTGTCGTGTGCGCCGCGTGTGCCTGCGCGTTCGCGCCACCGCCAGCGGCAACCACAGAGGGCGCGGGGTGGCTCGCGCCGCGATGAGCGCTGCTGCCGCCCGAGAGCGCGACCACGCTCACGACGATCGCGGCGAGCACGAAGGTACCGACTGCTATCGAGATTGCACGGGTTTTTGAGGGAGACATGACTGTCCTTTCCGCATTCCGGTCGCCGCCTGTGCTTCTCGGGAGGCGACTGGGATTGCTTGCTTGGCTGAGGAATGGTTCTGCCTAGGTAGATGCTGTGAACAGGTGATCCTGCCCGCTGACTACGACATAGTGTCGTAGATAATAGCAGTCATCCCAACCAGTTGCTACACTGCGTCGTAGATGCCACGTCGCTCTCGCCGCACACCCCCAACGCCACCGCTTCACGAACTGGAGAGCGAGATCATGGAGCAGCTCTGGTCCGAGGGCGAGGCGTCGGTGCGCACAGTCATGGAGGCCCTCAACAAGCGCGCACGACCTCAGCGCGCATACACGACCTACATGACGATCATGGCGCGCCTGTACAAGAAGGGCGTGCTCGACCGCCGTCGCGAGGGCAAGACCGACTTCTACACACCGAAGCTCAGTCGCGAGGAATACATGGCTTCACGCGCACGCGACCAGGTCGACGAGCTCGTCGAGCAGTACGGCGAGGTCGCGCTCACGCACTTCGCGAGACAGGTCGCAAGCCTGGACCCAGCGCGGCGCAGAGCCCTGCAGCGCCTCGCGCGCAAATCATAGAGTGCCACCGCGAAGCTAAGGTCGGTTGCGAGGCGGCGTTCTCGCAGCGCGATTGCCCGCTTCAGGGGTGTCATGGCCTGCGCTCGTGTACCTCTTGTTCAGCATGCTCCCAGATCGTCCTAAAGCTATGGGACCGTCGGCGCCGGTCCGACCACGACGCGCCCGAGCCCGATGACCTCCATCTCTGTCTGGGGGGCGCAGACGGCGATCGCGGCGGACTCGCGGCGCAACGTTCGCCGTAGCGAGACGAAGGCGGCGGAGCCGAGGATCGCGGGGACCCATAGCGCGATCGCGCGATAGGCGAGCACCGCGGAGGCCGCGGCGGTGATCGGCACGTTGTAGAGCACGAACGTTCCCACGAGGCCGGCATCGACGCCGCCGATCCCCCCGGGGACGGGGATCAGTCCACCCAGCTCGCCGATCAGGTAGGCCATCCCCAGGATCGCCAGCGGCGGGGAGGCGCCGAAGGCGCGAAACGTCGCCCACAGGATCATCACGTCGAAAATGAGGTAGGCGAGGATCCCGCCGATCAGCCAAGCATTGCCTTCGCGCAGCAGCGCGACCGCCTCGTTGACGCCGTCAGCGATGGCCACCAGCGTCTTCAGCGCCAGTGTGGAGTGGCGCGAGGACCCGTTTGCTTCGTTGCGATCCAGTCGCCGGTGCAGGCCCGCGGAGGAGCGTCCGGCGAGCAGCGACCCGACGATCGCGGCGGCGGCGATCGCGGCGGGCAGGAGCGTCAGCGCCAGGTTCGTCTCCCCCGGCAGCACCCGCACGGCGAGACCGACTCCGATGAGAGCCACGCCGGCGACGTTCGCGACGCTGGTCAGCATGAAGAAGGCGGCGGTGCGCCGCGCGATCTCGGCCGTCGGCATCCCGCCCCGTTTGAGCGCCCAGGCGCCAAGCGCCAGGCCACCGGCGCCACCGGTCGGCAGGAGCGCGTTCGCGCCCAGCTCCGACATCCCGATCTGGTAGCTGACGCGCCAGCTCATGCGCCTGCAGAACACCATCCGAAAGATCGCCACATACCCCAGGCCCGAAAGCACCTTCAGGCCCGCTCCAAGCACGAGCCACACCGGGTCGGCGTGCGAGAGCCGCGTACGCAACCCCTCGAGGCCCGGAAGCAGCGTCACGACCGCAACGACGGCGAGGACGACCCCGGTCAAGAACAGCAACTGCTTGCGCACCTTGCGACGGCTCAGCTCCGCGGGAACCCGCAGATCGTCTGGAAGAACGCTCGCTGTCATGCGCCACCCCCGCAGCCCGCGCTAGGTCGTACGCGGTTTGGGTCTGGAGGGGCGTTCCCTCTGGAGTTCTTGGTCGAGCCTGATCGCGGCGCTGATCAGCCCCAGGTGCGTGAACGCCTGGGGAAAGTTGCCGAGCAGCTCGCCGCTTGAGCCGATCTGCTCCGCGTAGAGCCCGAGGTGGTTGGCGTAGGTGAGCATCTTCTCGAATACCAGCTGGGCCTCTTCGACGTATCCAGCCCGGGCGAGGCACTCGACGTACCAGAAACTGCACATCGAGAACGTCCCCTCCGCGCCCTCCAGTCCGTCTGGGGCCGTTGCGGGGTCGTAGCGATAGACGAGGCTGTCGGAGACAAGCTCGCTGCCAATCGCGTGGAGCGTCGAGAGCCAACGCGGGTCGGTGGGCGCGATGAAGTGAACGAGGGGCATCAGCAGGAGCGACGCATCGAGCACGTCGGAGCCCTCGGCCTGTACGAACGCCTGCCTGCGCTCGCTCCATCCGCGCGCCATGATCCAGGCGAAGATGTCGTTGCGTGCCTCGGTCCAGCGGGCGAGGTCCGCGGGGAGGCCGCGATTCGTCGCGATCCTCATCGCACGATCGACCGCGACCCAGCACATCAGGCGCGAGTGGGTGAAGCGCTTACGGCCGCCGCGGGTCTCCCAGATGCCGTCATCCGGCTCCTGCCAGTGCTCGCAGACCCAGTCGATGAGCGGCGCGAGGCTCATCCAGTCGTCGTAGCCAATCAGCTCGCCGTGCCCTTGCAGCGCCTGCTGCTCGGCGAGGTAGATCGAGTCGAAAAGCTCGCCGTAGATGTCGAGCTGAAGCTGGTTCGCGGCGCCGTTGCCGATCCTGACCGGGCGCGAGCCGCGATAGCCCTCGAGGTGCCCCAGCTCGCGCTCGTCCAGACAACGCAGGCCGTCGATCCGGTACATCACATCCAGTGGGCTGCCGCCATCGCTCGTCGCGGCGACCGTCGAGACCTTGCGGCGGAAGCTGTTGAAGGCAACCGCCTCCGCAGCGAAGCCGAGCCGAGAGAGGGCGAAGATCGAGAACGCGAAGTCGCGCAGCCACGCGTAACGGTAGTCCCAGTTGCGCACTCCGCCGATCCGCTCCGGAAGGCTGGCTGTGGGGGCAGCGACGATCGCACCGCTCGGCTCGTAGGAGAGCAGCTTGAGCGTCAGGGCCGACCGACCCACCATCTCGCGCCAGCGGCCGCGATACGAGGACTGCCGTAGCCAGGAACGCCAGAACCTGACCGTCTCGTCGCCCAGCTGCTCCGCCTCCCGCGCACCGAGCCGCACGGCCTCATCTCCAGCCTGAAGGACAAACGTCAGCCTTTCCCCCGCCGCGAGCTCGAACTCGGCGCTTGCTCCCCCATCCGTTGCTTGCAGCGCGACCGGTGAGCCGATGGCAATGGCGTCACCCTGAGCGCGAAAGACGGCGCCGGTCGGCTCGATCATGACCTCCGGCTCATGCAGGCCATAGCCGAAGCGCGGCTCGACCTCGAGACGAAAGCGCAGAGTGCCGCGTGTACCCACCACGCTTCGGACGAGCCGCTGCGGGCCGCCGCCCACAGGCATGAAGTCCTGAATCTCGCTCACGCCCGCCGGGGAGAGAAAGCGGGTGATGAGAACATTCGTGTCGGGAAGATAGAGCTGCTTGGTGCTCGCGAACGGGTCCGTGGGTGCTATCCGGTAGTAGCCGCCGCGGTCGCGATCCAGCAGCGCCGCGAACACGCTCGGGCCGTCGAACCGATCCGGACAGAACCAGTCGATCGTCCCGTCGCTGCCGACCAAAGCGGCGGAGTGCAGGTCGCCGACGATCCCATGCTCGGCGATCGGCAGGTAGCACGTTCGAGGATCCGACGCCGCGGCCGGAGGCGCTGAGGTCAGAGGCGCCGTCTGGCGATCCTCAGTCATGAGCCCACACCTCCGGCGCGCTGTACATCGGTCATGCGGTCGTAGTCTGGCGGTAGCTCCCCTCGCGGAGTTCGTCCGCGAGTCCCGGCTGGGATGGAACCCAGTCGAGCTCGGTGCGAGCCCTGGTCGCCACCGTCCTCTGATCCAGCAGCAGCACTTCGGCGAGATAGTCGCCCAAGCGCTTGCGGGCCTCATCTTCGGAGCCGGGCACCGCTCCTGGAGCACCGACGGCGACGGCGGCCGCCTGGGTCAGCTCTGCCACCGTGGGGGTCAGTCCGTCGCCAACGATGTAACGACCGCGAGCGCCGTCGTCCTCCAGCGCGCGGCGAAAGAAATCAGCCAGGTCGGCGACGTGGACCGTCGACCAGTGCTGCTGCCCCGAGCCGATCATGATGAGGTTGCCGTCGCCGTCGCGGGGGGAATTGAGAAGCAGTCCGGGAATCCCTCCCGCACCGTCGCCGTAGGCGGTACTGGAGACGATCACAACTCCGCGCACGTCGGCTGCTGCGAGCACTCGGTTCTCGATCGGCTCCTTCCACGCCACCAGCGGCGGCGCATCGATTGGGGACTCCTCGCTGATCGAGGGGTTCGATCCGTAGATCCACCCACCGCTGATGTCGAGGAAGGGCTTGCCGCTGCCAGCGAACGCCTCCAGCGCCGCATCGACAACGGCGGCGTCCAGGTCGGCGCTGGTGGCGTCACCCGGACTCGCGGTGTGGATGGCTGCGTCGGCATTGCTCAGCAACTGCACTACCGCGGGACGATCGTAGAGGTCGACCACGGCCGGGGTGGCGCCGCTGCCGGCAACGACGCTCACCTGGGACGGCTCCCGCACCAGCGCCGTCACCTCGTGACCGTGCTCCTGCAACTCCGCGAGAATATGGGATCCGATGAACCCCGTTGCACCAGTGAGCGCGACTTTCATGACTCGTATCCTCCTGTATTCAGTTTGTGGGTGGTGAAAGAGTTGGCGGAGGGTTGGCCGGTCTGTGCGGCGGATTGAGCGTCGCCGAGCAGGGTGAGGACGACCTCGTGGACCTCTTGCTCGAGGTTGGGCTCGTTCAGGCGGCCGTTCTCGTCGAAGCGCTCGGCGGCGTGGCCGACGGCGACCTCGCCTTCGGATACGCGGGCGCCGATCGCGCCGAGCACCTTGCGCAGCTCAGCCTGGGCCCAGACGGCACCGAACATGCCAGCGCTTGCGCCGATCACGGCGACCGGCTTGTAGCGCAGGGGGTTGGTGGCAAACGGGCGCGAAATCCAGTCGAGCGCGTTCTTTAGCCCCCCCGGGATCGAGGAGTTGTACTCGGGGGTGACAAAGAACACGGCGTCGGCGTCCCGGACCGCCTCGCGGATTCGCGAGACGGCCTCGGGAGCTCCCTCGGTGTCATCGTCCTCGTCGTAGGGCGGGACGTCGCGCAGCCCGTCGTAGATCCCAAACTCCGCGCCCTCGGCCTCGAACAGCTCGCCGACGTGACGCAAAAGCGCGGTGTTGTAGGAGCCGCCGCGCAGGCTGCCGCTGATACCAAGGACCCGCATCGTGCTATGCCTGCTTTGACAGCTGCAGCTCGGCGATGATCGTCACCTCGCTGGCGAGCGCCGGCTCACCACTGGGTAGCGGGTTGTTCCAGCTGACGCCGAACTTGGCCCGGTCGACCACCGTCCGGAGCGTCAGGCCGAAGCGTTCCCCGCCGTAAGGGTCGGCGATCGGGTCCGAGATTTCGCCGGTGATCTCGGCGGTCTC
>Ga0210408_10000760_pt1 | contig 37134 bp, 33 predicted proteins | sample IncBWH4MmetaG_FD_155471 | JGI IMG/M metagenome (GOLD analysis project Ga0210408, IMG submission 155471) | Forest soil microbial communities from Barre Woods Harvard Forest LTER site, Petersham, Massachusetts, United States - Inc-BW-H-4-M | ecosystem: Environmental > Terrestrial > Soil >... | reverse complement strand
TCAGCCGCGATGAAAGAGGCCGTGTTGTCGCGTGATGCGCAAGATGAGGACGCTCCTTGATCGACGCCGTCAATCGGCGGTGTTTCAAGGAACCGGGTGCGCTTGGCGAAGCGCGCGAGACGTCGCCGAGGGCCTGATATCATCGAGCCTCTGGCGCGAGCGACTTCCGCGAGCGCCGGAGGGCCGTGCGATGTGGGGGAACCTGCAGGGCGGACAAACGCTTTCGACCCTCCAAGCTCCTGAGCCACCACCTACTTCGCGAAGGCAGGAAGCGCCGGTAATTTTTCCACGTCTCGCGCGTCATGCTGAATGATGACGGTCGCCTTCAAATTTGCTGCGATTTTCTTCAGTCGCTCGATCGAAGCCACGGTCTGGGCGCGATCAAAGTTGAACGCAGGCACGCCGTCCGTATCGTAGTTCTCGCGAAAGTGGACCGCATCACCGGTGATGATGACGGGGCCCATCTGGGCGAGCGTTACCAGCAGGCTGGAATGGCCCGGCGTGTGCCCAGGCGTACGCAGCATGATCACCGAACCGTCACCGAATACATCCTTGTCGAGGGCTTGCGGCTCGACCTTGTTCTCGCCCTTGATCCAACCTTCGAACGGCTTGAAGTTCACGCCTTGGGCGGGCTTGGGGCTGGTGATGGCTTCCCATTCCTTGGCGCCGATCAGCAGGGTTGCTTTCGGAAAGGAGTCGATCTGGCCAGTATGGTCGGCATGATAGTGGCTGATGCCGACATATTTGATCTGATCGGGCTTGACGTCGATCTTGGCCAACTGATCGACCACGCTCACCTTTGGCGCAACGTTGGGCGCCGTCATGGAATGACCGGTATCCCACAGCAGGTACTCGTCGCCATGCTTGATGAGATAGCAGCTGAAGACGAACTGAAGCTTCAGGCCTGGGAAGGCATAGGTATCCGAGAAGCGCTCATTGACGACCGTTGGCGCCTGTGGCGTGCCGCAATCGAGACGAGCCAATGTTACGTCCGCCGCCTGCGCTGATGCCGCAAGACCTGAGAACAGGCTGGCGCCAAACGCCATCCCAATCAGTATTCGGTTCATTGTTTTTGCTCCCTGGGAAATGGTAGATCGTCGTCATGTTGCCGGGAACGAGGTTCGAAGCATCGGACGCCGTGGCCCCCGCAAAATTCAATTTTCGCGCTGTGCGGATTTTTTTGACCCTTGCCAGACCCGCGGACCTCTCCACGGACAACGTCCCATCGCCGGCGTGCCGGCCATGGACGGTCCGATCACCGCAGGCAACAGCCGAAAAACGATTTTCCAAACGCTTCGGTGAAGCCGCACGGACCGAGCATGCGCCGCGACATTTCCGCTCGCTCTGCCTTTATCGAGAGCAAGCTACGCCGTGGATGTGGGACTAGGCAACGCTTCGATCGTCAGAAAATTTCTTGCATGCCGATGGAATAAAAATGGCTGCTTCGCTCCAAATCTCAACCGAAGGTTATCGGCGGGAGCGGCCCGCCCGGCGCCGAATAGCCCTGCGAGCGCGCTGCGGCCTGGCGAATGGCCCGCATTCACTCCTCCATGGCGCGCGATGATCGAACGCCGCAGCCCGGGCTCGCGGCATGGCCCAGGGCGCGCCCGGGAATTGACGCTGGCGAGAGCGGACCAAGCTTGTGACGCGGTCGGACTAGCCAGATGAACCGCCGCTCTGCAGCATCGCCGCTTCGCGCAGCACTTCGAGCGGCGTCCACGGCTTGGCCCAGAACTTTGCGCCGTCGGGCAGCGGCTGGCTTAGCGGCCGGCCCGAGGTCACGATGATATCGAGGTTCGGATGATGCTGCCGCGCGACGAAGGCGAGTTCGACGCCGTTCATCCGGCCGGCGAGGTTGACGTCGGTGATCAGCAGTGTGAGCCCCGGACCCAGCTCGCGCAGGACGAGCGCGGCGGCTTCCGCGCTCTGGCATTCCATCACGACATACTGGCTCTCTTCGAGCAGCACCGAAAGCACCTCGCGTTGTGACGCCTGGTCTTCGACGATGAGCGCGATCGGGCGCACTGGATTCAATTGTCCCACAGCCTATCCCCCAAAGTTTTTCCTGCTCCATCAGAGAAAGAACGGTGGATAGCGTTGATAAGTTTCTCCGTGAAAAACCGGGGCACACGCATCGCCGCGCAGAACTGATCGTTTGCGATGGTTTACGCAAATCATGTGCAGATGATTTTGCGGGCATCCGTCTCGCAAATACAACCCTGGCATGTTGTTGCGCGCCAATCCCAAGTCAAGTCGGAGGCCGGGTCGCCCTGTTGCCGACGGACTGCAATCTATGATTGTGTATACAAGCGAGGCCGCCCGACACCATCCACCGCCTTGCAGCCGCATCGAGGATTTCACGCTGGCGGTATGATATGCTTCTCGCGAGCAGCTCAATTCATCGCGCTTCGAAGTCGTGGCGTCGATTGCGGGCCCCCCGCCTGCAGTCCAGGCAGGCTCTTAAGCCAGGGATAGCCGCGGCGGCCCATGTCGTAGCCGCGGTCGAACAGCGCCGACATGTATCTCTGGTCGAACGGCTCGTCCGTCTGCTGGTTGAAATCGGTGGGGATGCTGGCGAGATTGAAGTCGACGCCACCCTGCTGCGCCATCGAATAGATCCGGTAGAGGTCGCCGATGCTCTGGTTCTTGATCAGCGTCGACAGCGAGCGTCGGGTCACCGACAGCACATTGGGGCTGACCGGCTTGAACTGGGGATCGATCCGGCCATTGCGGATGACGTAGAGCCGCGACCCGCTGACCGTTTTCCGCCCCGGGCCGCCGGACACCAGCCGCATGATCGACGGCGCGATGAAAACCTGCCGGGTCACCCCGCCGTCGACGTGCAATTCGTCATAGTCCTGGTTGCCGACGCGGACCTTGATCCGGACCGGCGCGAACACGCCGGGCAGCGTGGCGGACGCCAGGAGCACCTTGCGAAACAGCTCGAGGGCTTCCGGCGTGTCGCTCGCCGCGATGCGGCCCATGTCCCACAGCACCGGCCGTTGCGCGTCGAGATTGGTGGTGCCGATCAGGAGCACGCGTCCCTTGCGCCGCTCGCGTGCGACCTCGCGAATGAACTCCTGGTCGATATATTTCTCGATCAGCTGCGCCAGCGGCGTATCGTCCAGCAGCGCCGCGCCCTGCACCAGGTCGGAGACGTTGTAGGTGAAGATGTCCTTCCTGCCATATTTGGTGAAAATCTCGCGCAACTGGTCGTCGCGCTCGCGGCCGAGAAAGACGAAGGGCGCAATCAGCGCGCCCGAACTCACGCCGGTGACGAGATCGAATGACGGCCGGTTCCCGGCATCGCCCCAGCCGGCCAGAACGCCGGCGCCGAACGCGCCGTCTTCGGCGCCGCCCGATATCGCCAGCAAATTGAGCTGCCTTCTTGGTTCACTTCGCGTGAACGAGACCGCCATCGCATCCGCGTTGCCCGGATCGGACCGGCCCGCGTCCAGCCCGGTTTCATCGCCCCAGTAGCGGATGCTGTGAAATCCCGCGGGCTCGCTGCGCGCCGCCGCGGCCTCCGGCAGGGCATTGCGCGGCGTAATCGCGCTACAGCCCGCGACCAACAGCAGCACAAGCAGCATCAGCGCCCGGCTCGTCAGGGCGCGCATGATGGGAACTGCCCATTGCAGGCGCCGACGGCGAAACATTGCTTTCATGCCCAATCGAACGCCTGCCTCTCCACGATCCGTCACGCGTTATGACCCAGAACATGGCATTTGAGCGACGCGACGCGGCCGGTTCCACACACCGTGTTGATCTCGCGTGCACGAAAAATTGCGAATGACATTCAGGGGCACGATCCGCGGATCGTTCACATCTGGTTGCAGATCTCGCTCGCTCACGGTTGTGCCGCCGCTCCCTTGTCGGTCCAATCTGGCGGCAGGCCGATGCCGTCGCCGACCATTCCGATCAGGCCGGGCGATCGTCCGAACGCTTCGCAGGCGGGATATTTCGGCGCGCCGCCGAGCTGCGCGCCAAGCTTCTCGATCGATGGCAGCGAGGGGAGCTTTCCGAACGGCGTCTCGCCCTTCACCAGGAGCTTGCTGAAATCGTCGCCGAACGCTGCTGCCAGTGTGTAGGCATCGCCGTTCTCGGCGACCCGTCCCGAATCGGTGAGGGCATTTGCCGCGCGCCCCCAGATCATCGCCGCCTCTTGCCGGCCCTTGACATCACGCGCCTCGGCTTCGAGCGACAGGCTCCCGAGCCCGATCGGAATCCGTGGCACGGGGACCGGCACGCCGGGAAGCAGAACGGTTTTCGCAACGGAGGCGCCCTTCGAGAAGCCGACCGCAACGGGATCGGTTGCCGCGGCATGGGTCACGACGGCGTGGACCGTGAGATCCGCCGGCTCGGCGGGACCGACCACTTCAAAGCGCTCGGCGAGGCCCGCGCACAGCGCGCGGTCGGCCGCGTTGGCAACGAGGCTGCGCTGGGCCGGCGTGAACGGCCCGTCGCCGGCCGCATCCGAAAACGCCGTCGGGACGATCTTCACGGTCTTCGCCGCCAGCACGTCATCCTTGGCGACCTTTTGCAGCGTCCGCGTGACCAGCCCGTCTGACGGCGTCAGGTCATCATAGGCCTGCAGCGATCCTGCGCGGTCCAATGGCGCGACGGCGCAGCCCGCCGCCGTCAGGGCCACCAGCGCAACGGTCGCGCCGATGGTGAGCCAGTCCGCCCACGAGGTCCGGTCGCGGTTCGCACCGCGGGGTTTTTCGACCTGCTGGCACCTGTGAGCGGCCATGGGAGCATCCGCGTCCTGCGATTTATAATTGCACCTAGTGCACATCTTACATCGAGTGTAAATATTTGATGAGGCGGCTTTGTGGCCTTTGGGGAAGCGCCACAGCCTTGACTGAGGGCGTGTCCCGATGATGTCCTGCATAGGCCCGATTGTTACCGTCGGTAACCTCGCCCCGCGCGCGCAACACGCGGTTACAAAAAATGCTTCAATGCGCGCCTTCTTCTCCGGCATGGAAGTGGAGTTTTGGATTTTGACGGTCGCATCACGACATGACGGCAGGCAGGGTCGCGAACCTCAAATCCGGTCCACGAAAGCAGAGGGCCTGCGCGAGCGGAACAGGCGCGAGACGCTGCAACGCATCGCCGACGTCGCCATGGAGCTGTTTGTCGTGAACGGCTATGAGGCGACGACGCTCGACGAGATCGCGGCCAGCGCCGGCATCTCGCGCCGGACCTTCTTCCATTACTTCAAGAGCAAGGACGATCTTCTGCTCGCGCATCTGGAGGGCTATTCCGAGGCGCTCAAGGCCGCGGTTCTCAAGCACTCCACCACGGCTGCGCCGATCGATGTGGTCCAGGACGCAATCACGGAGCTGTCGGCGCGGTTCGGATCGGCCAGGACGATTGCGATCGTGCGGGTGATCCGGCAGAGCGAGACGCTCCGGGCACGCAAGCAGCACAGTTATCTCGGGCGCGAACAGGTTCTGTTCGAAGGCTTGTGCGAGCTGTGGCCGGCGAAGGAGCGCCGCGAGCGGCTACGGCTCGTTGCGATGGCCGCGATGGGTGTGGTCCGTCTCGCCGTCGAAGCCTGGCTCGAGCAGAACGGCAAGCGTCCGCTCGCGAAATACATTCAGGATGGATTCAAGAATCTGAAGGCCGAGATCTGAGCGCACGCCGCGTCGCTGCGCGACTCGAAGCGGTGGAACGATGTCGTCTCCGAGCGGTTGTACAACTCTGTCGAGCTGTATCCCGAACGAGCACGCGTCGCGTGCTGTTGTAATTTAGGCGCAACGGACGATTTTGGCGCGCGCCACATCGGCATCGGATTGGATTGCCACAATTGAGGCGGAAGGTTCCCGCCGATGTAAATGGCGGCCAGGTCGTGTTGCAATGACAGGTGGAGCGGACAAGCCGGGACGGACCAGAGGTTTCGGCCTTGGTGCCCTGCATGGCGCGCGGATGGTCGCGCTGAAATTCTCGTTCGGTCTCGGCAACATTCTCCGAAGACCCGACCGATGGACCTCGATCGAAGACGCCTCCGCCCGCGGTCTGGTCAAAAATCCCGCCGCCGCGGCCTTCGCCGGCGCCGTCCTCGGCTGCTTGACGACCTTGTATCTCTGCGCATTCGGGATTGCGCCGGGCATCGCCTCGGCGCTCGCGACGTCGCTGATCTGCGGCCCCTTGCTGATCATGCGGGCGGCGAACCTGCTGCCAGCCGATTTCTTCACCGCCGTCTATGGCGGATCGTTCGGCGGCATGACGCCGGTCCTCTTGCTCTATCAGGGCGGGCCGGATCACCGGCTCATGGTGGCAAGCGTGCTGTTCATGGCCTTGTCGATCGTCTCCGGCCTCGTGTTCGGCCTCGTCGCCGAGATCGACACGCGCGCGGGCCGCCGGCTGGCGTCGGGCTATGGCGGACGGTCCGGCGCCATCGCAACGTTGTCGTCGTTCCTGTTCGTCGCGGTGGTGCCGGTGTTCGGCGCCGATGACAGGCTGTTTCGCAGTCTCTCCGGCGACGTGATCGAGCTTGACCTGACGTCCGTCGCGATCACTTGCGCCGCGTGCGCCGTGGGGCTGTTTGCCACCATGAGCATGCTGCGGTGGCGCAGCGTCGCGTTCGCGAACCAGGCGGACCGGACTTTTCTCGCCTCGGTCGTCGCGCTGATCGGCATGGTGGCGCTGCACCTGAACAACCCCAACGACGCGCACCTGTTGGACGCCTTCTATGCGGGATGCTTCCTGGGGATGTCGGCGCCCGAGCGGCTGGGCGGCTGGTTCGCCCCGCTGGTAGGCGCCCTGGTGCTCACCGCCATGCTGGTACTGGTCAGGATGTTCTTGCCCGGACTGGGCGGCAGCCTCGGCCTCGCCGCCTTTGCCACGGTGGTGGTGCTGGTGGCGCTTTCGACGCTCCGGGTGATCCCAAAGGGGCGCGTGGCGCGTCATGCCGCGGGCGTGATCGCTTACCCGGTGGCCGGAGTCTTGGCGCTTGGCTGCTTCGTCGTGCTATTGGGATCGGCGCCGCAACAGCCGGCCCAGGATCGCGCGATATCGGCGGAGGCGACCACGCAAGCCGTGCCGAGCCCGGCGCAGCCGCCATTGGCGCTGGCCGTCAGCCACGCGGCCAATGAGCTGCCGCCGCTCGAGGCGGCCGCGGCGAGCGCAGGCAGCGTTGATCTCGCCATCTCGCTGGACCTGCCGCACGACATGAAGATGGTCGAGCGCGCGCTGCCCGAAAGCGCCGAACAGCCTGCGCCGGCGTCGATGGCCGCGGAGGTATCAGCCGCGAGCCAGCCGGCGTTGTCGGGGGCCAGCGATGTGCCTGCGCGCGCAACCTCATACGCCGCGGTGCCCGCGATCGCCGGGCCGCTCGCCATCCGGGGGCCTGTCGATGAGGCGGCGGATACGGACGAAAAGCTGTTTCATGAATTCATGCAGTGGCGCGCGGCGCACGGCGGCGGGACGATTCAGGGCCGGCCGCAGCCTGCGAGGCCGAGGACCCGTCCGCCGCAGCTCGTCGGGCTGGTGACGCCGGCGGCGGTTCAGGCGCAGGTCCGCCCGGCGCGGCCGAGGCCACCCTCGAGCATAGATCCGACCGGCTGGCCTGCGAGCACGCGTCCTCCTCATCCGCCAAGAGCCGTCCACAACGCGACCGGAAATCCGGCACCCAATGCTACTCCTTGAGGGTGCGGGGCCCGAGGGATCATCCTACCTTGGGTGGCTTTCGCACCGCGGCAAGGACCGCTCCAAATCACCGGTGGAGCGCCTGACCGGGCGATAGTATAAGCGGGCGGAATTGGTTAGCTTGGACAGGCCGACGGTCCCGCCTTTCGGATCATCGGGGGTCGGACACGCCGCCGCCGGGACCCTCCAGGAACAGGACACCTGACCTTCAGGAATTGGAGCTGCGCGCGGGAGGCGGCTGCAGCGCTGTGCGTTTCTCTGGGGTTTGGGCACCGGATGAATTTAGCTGGGGTGGCCGCGCGGCTGTTGTGCGCGTGGCTTGTCGCGATACCTCTGGCAGAGGCCGCGGAGCGCGCACCGCGACCGATTTCGCTGCGCGAGGCGCTGCAACGCGCGCTATCGGCCAATCCGAGGCTCTCCGCCGCCGACCGTGAGGTCGGCATTGCCGGCGGCCTCAAGCTCCAGGCTGGCGTCCTGCCGAATCCCGAACTCGCCTTCGAGCTCGACAACGCGCTCGGCTCCGGCCGCTTCCAGGGCGTGCGGTCGGCCGAGACGACCCTGCAATTGAGCCAGCTGATCGAACTCGGCGGCAAGCGCGAGGCGCGCATCGCCGCCGGTGACGCGGGTGTCAGTGTCGCGGTGTGGCAGCGCCGCGCCAGCGAACTCGACGTGCTGTCGGAAACCGCGATCGCTTTCATCACCGTGATCAGCGCGCAGCGCCGCATCGAAATCTTTGACGAGCAGATCGCAAGCTTCGATCAGCTGATCCCGCTGTTGAAGCGGCGGGTCGAGGAGGGGGCTTCCTCGCCGGCGGAAACCCAGCGCGCCCAGGTGGCGGCCGACCTGTTCCGTGTCGACCGCGAACGGGCGCGGTCACAACTGGCCAGCGCCCGCCGCGACCTTGCCATCCTGATGGGCGAGAGCGTACCGCACTTTGGAGAGGCTGTGGGACGGTTCACGTCGACCGGGCAGCCCCCACCGTTCCAGAGCGTCGTCCAGGCCATTGAGGCCAATCCGCAGCTGATGCACTGGACCGCGGTGACGGCACAGCGCAATGCCGAGCTGATCCTGGCGCGGCTGAAGGCAGTCCCGGATGTCCATGTCGGGGCCGGCTGGCGGCACTTCCAGGATACCGGCGACAACGCGGTGCGGCTCGACCTGTCGATCCCGCTTCCTGTGTTCGACCAGAATACCGGAAACATTCTCGCCGCCGAGCAGACGCTGGCGAAGGCCGGCGCGGAGCGGGCGATCAACAGGCTGTTGCTGATCAGCCTCGCCGGCCGCGCCTATGATGCGGCAAGCGGCGCGCTTGCGGAGCTGAAGCTGTTGCGCGCGTCCATTATCCCCAATGCGCGCAGTGCCGCCGAGACCATCCAGAACGGCTATACCCAGGGCCGTTTCAGCTTGCTCGAACTGCTGGACGTGCGAGGATCGGTGCTTCAGGCCCTGCTCAGGGAGCAGGAGGCACTGCAGAGTTTCCACATTGCGGTTGCCACCATCGAAGGGCTGGTCGGCAATCCCTTTTCGCTCGCACGCGAGAGCTCGCGATGATCACTCGGATGTTGCGATCCCTGATGTTCATTCTGGTCGCGGCCGGGCTGATCCATGCCGGCTACCGGATGCTGACGCCGGCTACGACCAAGCCGGCCGTCGCGGAAAACATCCAGAAGGAGGAGCGCGCCGACGGCGTGGCGCTGAGCGATGCCAAAGTCGCCGCCGCCGGCATCGAGCTTGCGACCGCCGCGCCCGCGGTGCTGCGTGACAGCCTGCTGCTGAACGGCGTGGTCCAGGCCAACCAGGAAGCGCTGGTGCAGGTCACGCCGCGCTTTCCCGGCATCGTCAAGGAGGTGCGCAAGCGCATCGGCGACCGGGTCGAGAGGGGCGAGGTGCTGGCGATCGTGGAGAGCAACCAGAGCCTGACCCCGTATGAGCTCAAAGCGTCGCTCGCCGGCACCGTGATCGACCGCCAGACCACGCTCGGCGAATACGCCTCCGAGCAGAAACCGGCTTTCGTCATCGCGGACCTGTCGACGGTCTGGGTCGACTTCTCGGTCTACCGGCGCGACCTCAAGCGGGTCCACATCGGAGATCAGGTCATGATCGATCCCGCCGACGGCGGAGCGGCGATTGCGGCCCAGGTCTCCTATCTGTCGCCAGTCGGCAGCAGCGAGACCCAGAGCGCGCTGGCCCGCGCGGTCGTCGCGAACCCGGAGCAGCGGCTGCGGCCGGGACTGTTCGCGACGGGTCGTGTCACGCTGTCGAGCAAGACGGTCGCGGTTGCCGTGAAAACCTCGGCCGTGCAGACCCTCGAGGACCATCCGGCCGTGTTCGTCCGCTCCGGCGACAGGTTCGAGGTGCGCGAGGTCGAGCTTGGCGACCGCGACACGGATTTCGTCGAGATCACCTTCGGCGTGCTCGAAGGCGACGTTTACGCCGCCCGCAACAGCTTCATCGTCAAGGCCGAGATGGCGAAGGGATCGGCGGTGGACAATGATTGACGGCCTGTTGTCCTTCGCGATCCGCCAGCGCTGGCTGGTGATGATCGCGATCCTTGCCATGGCGGGGCTCGGCGCCTGGAATTTCCAGGAGCTGCCGATCGACGCCGTTCCCGACATCACCAATGTCCAGGTCCAGATCTACAGCCGCGCGGCGGGCTTTTCGCCGCTCGAGATGGAGCAGCGCGTCACCTTTCCGATCGAGACCGCAATGGCCGGCCTGCCGCGGCTCGAGACCACCCGCTCACTGTCACGCTACGGCATCAGCCAGGTGACGGTGCTCTTCAAGGATGGCACCGACATCTATTTCGCGCGGCAGCTGGTCAACGAACGCATCCAGCAGGCGCGGGACCAGTTACCATCAGGTATCGAGAGCGCGATCGGGCCGATTTCGACCGGGCTTGGCGAGATCTTCATGTATACGGTCGAGGCCGGGCCCGGTGCCGCCAAGGCCGGTGGAGGCGCATACACCGAGACCGACCTGCGGACGCTGCAGGACTGGCTGATCAGGCCGCGATTGCGGACGGTCGCCGGCGTCAACGAGGTCAACACGGTCGGCGGCTTCGAGCGGCAATTTCACGTGCTGCCCGATCCCGCGCAGCTGATGGCCTACCGGCTGACGTTTCACGATGTCATGACCGCGCTCGCGGCCAACAACGGCAATGTCGGGGCCGGCTATATCGAGCGCAACGGCGAGCAATATCTGGTCCGCACGCCCGGGCAGGTCACCGATCTCGACGAGATCAGGGACATCGTGATCGGCTCGCGCAACGGCGTTCCGGTGCGGGTGTCCGATGTCGCCGACGTCAGGGAAGGGACCGATTTGCGGATCGGTGCTGCGACCCTCAACGGCAAGGAGGTCGTGCTCGGCACCGCCATGCTGCTGATCGGCGAGAACAGCCGCACCGTGGCGCAGCGGGTGGCCGCGAAGCTGAAGGAGATTGCCACCTCACTGCCGGATGGCGTGATTGCGCGCACGGTCTACGACCGCACCAACCTGGTCGAGGCGACGATCGCAACCGTCGAGACGAATCTGCTCGAAGGCGCGCTCCTGGTCATCGTGGTGCTGTTCCTGATCCTCGGCAATTTCAGGGCGGCGATCGCCACCGCCTGCGTGATTCCGCTGTCGATGCTGTTCACCATCACCGGGATGCTGGAGAACCGGATCAGCGCCAATTTGATGAGCCTGGGCGCGATCGACTTCGGCATCATCGTCGATGGCGCCGTCATCATCGTCGAGAACTGCCTCCGGCTATTGGCCGTCGAACAGAAGCGGCTTGGCCGCGTGCTGAGCCAGGAGGAACGGTTTGCGACCATTCTTGCGGGCAGTCGCGAGGTGATCCGGCCGAGCCTGTTCGGGACCTTCATCATCGCCGCCGTCTACCTGCCGATCCTGACCTTGAGCGGTGTCGAAGGAAAGATGTTCACCCCGATGGCGCTCACGGTGCTGATGGCGCTGACCGGGGCGAGCATCCTGTCGCTGACCTTCGTGCCGGCCGCGGTGGCGCTGCTGGTCACCGGACGCATCTCCGAGCGCGAAAACCTGTTCATGCGCGGCGCGCGGGCGGCCTACCTGCCGCTGCTCGACGCATCGCTGCAAAGCAAGTTCGGCGTCGTGTCGATCGCCGTGCTGCTGGTCGCCGTTTGCGGCCTCGCCGCCGCAGGCATGGGCGGCGAGTTCATTCCGAGCCTCGATGAAGGCGATGCATCAATGGAGGTGCTGCGCATCCCGGGGACCAGCCTGACGCAGGCGGTCGAGATGCAGGAGATGCTCGAGAAGCGGCTGTTGACGCTGCCCGAGGTCATGGATGTGTTCGCGCGCACCGGCGCTGCCGAAATCGCCACCGATCCGGTCGCGCCGTCGGCGACCGACGGTTATGTGATGCTCAAGCCGCGCCAGCAATGGCCCGATCCCGCGAAATCGAAGGCGGCCATCGTCTCCGAGATCCAGGATGCGATGGATGATGTGCCCGGAAATCTCACCACGCTCTCGCAACCGATCCAGCAGCGCATGAACGAGACGGTCGCGGGCATTCGCACCGACGTCGGCGTCAAGATTTTTGGGGATGATCTGGAGGTTCTGCTCCAGCTCGCATCGCAGGTCCAGGCGATCCTGCAGAAGGTCGAAGGGGCGGCAGACGTCAGGGCCGAGCAGGTCGAGGGCCTGCCGGTGCTGACCGTGAAGGTCGACCGCCAGGCCCTGTCGCGCTACGGCATCAACATCGCCGACGTCCAAAACCTCGTGGAGATCGCGGTGGCTGGCAAGAGCGCCGGAAAACTGTTCGAGGGTGACCGGCGCTTCGATATCGTGGTCCGGCTTCCCGAACATCTGCGCTCGGACATCGAGGCGCTCAAATCGCTGCCGATCCCGCTGCCGCCGGTGGAGAAGGAGACCAGGACGACCCCGGCGCTCTGGGGCAACTCGCCGCTCGCCCAGATTCGCTATGTCCCGCTGTCGGAGCTCGCGCAGATCGGTCTCGCGGCCGGGCCCAACCAGATCAGCCGCGAAGATGGCAAGCGGCGCATTGTGGTGGCCGCCAATGTGCGCGGGCGCGATCTCAAATCCTTCGTGACCGACGCGCAGGCAAAGGTGGCGCAAAAGGTCAAGCTGCCGCCCGGCTACTGGATCGGCTGGGGCGGGCAATTCGAGCAGTTGGTCTCGGCCGCGCAGCGGCTGGCGATCGTGGTGCCGGTCGCGCTGCTGCTGATTTTCGTGCTGCTGATCCTGAGCCTCGGGTCGGTCGGCGATGCGCTGCTGGTCTTCTCCGGCGTGCCGCTCGCCCTGACCGGCGGCGTCGTGGCGCTGCTGCTGCGCGGCATTCCGCTCTCGATCAGCGCGGCGATCGGCTTCATCGCGCTGTCGGGCGTGGCCGTGCTCAACGGGCTCGTGATCATCGTGTTCATCGACAAATTGCGCGGCGAGGGGTTGTCGCTGGTCGAGGCGGTGCGCCAGAGCGCGCTGACGCGGCTGCGCCCGGTGCTGATGACCGCACTGGTCGCCTCCCTCGGCTTCATCCCGATGGCGATTGCGACCGGCGCCGGCGCCGAGGTGCAGCGGCCGCTGGCTACCGTCGTGATCGGCGGCGTGATCTCGTCGACGGTCCTGACGCTATTGGTGCTGCCGGCGCTCTACGCGCTGTTCCGGCGGGATGTGGCGAGACCAAATGAGCAGTTGTCGGTCGAGGGACGCGGAGGGCTGTGATGAGGTTCATCCTGGTGCTGGTGACGAGCCTGATGCTCGCCAATCCGGTGCTCGCCGAGGATTTCGAGAAGGGACCGAACGGCGGGTTGATGCTGGACGTCGCCGGCATCGATGCCGAGCTCCTGACCTCCGGCACCAAAGTCACCATCAACGTGTTCGATGCCGACAAGCCAGTGCCGCTGCCGACCAAGGGCTACACGGCCGCGGTCCTGATCGTCGGCGGCGGCGGGCGGGAGACAGTGACGCTGGCGCCATCGGGGGACAATTCGCTGGCCGGCGATGCGAAGGCCGCGATCGCGCCCGATGCCACGGTCACACTGACCATCCGGACCGCCGCAGGCAAATCCGGCCAGGTGAAGTTCAAGAAGTGAGCTGGAACGCGTTGCGCAGATCCGTACCCGCCTTGCGGTTCAGCTCGCCCAAAGGGCGAGGCGAAGACCTCCGGCGCCGCTCGAGTGAAGATCAAAGCCCGTCAGCGTCAAGCCGACCGCGCCGCCTTGTCGGAGAGCGCGCCGTCGACGATGTCGCGATAATGGCTGATCGGGTGCGGGCGCCCGATCAGGAAACCCTGCATCTCGTCGCAGCCTTCCTTGACAAGCGCAGCGAGCTGCTCGGATGTCTCGACGCCTTCGGCGAGCACGGGCAGATCAAGGCCGTGCGCGAGTCCGATCACGGCGCGGACGATGGCCAGCGAGCGCTCGGTGCGTCCGAGCGCCGACACGAAGGAGCGGTCGATCTTGACCCGGTCGAGCGGAAGCGCCTCCAGATAGGACAGCGACGAATAGCCGGTGCCGAAATCGTCGAGCGCAATGCGCACGCCGAGCGATTTGAGCTGGTTCAGGATGGCGGAGGTGTGCGTCACATTCTCGATCAGGACGCCCTCGGTGATTTCGAGCTCCAGCCGCGTCGCCGCGACCCCGGTCTCCTGCAGCACCCTGCCGACCAGCGCCTCCAGATTGTCGCGGCGGAATTGAACGGCGGAGACATTGACCGCGATCTGCAGCTCGCGGTCCCATGAGGCGGCTTCGCGGCAGGCCTCGCGCAGCACCCACTCGCCGATCGACACGATCAGCCCGCTTTCCTCGGCGAGCGGAATGAATTCCGACGGCGGCACCAGGCCGCGCGCAGGATGGTTCCAGCGCGCCAGCGCCTCGAAGCCGATGATCCGGCCGTCCCTGGAGCGCTGCGGCTGGTATTCGAGGTAGAGCTGCCCGTTGGCGACCGCCGACCGCAGATCGTTCTCCAGCGCGCTGCGCTCGCGCTGCTGCTGGTCCATCGCGGCGGTGAAGAAGCGGATCGTGCCGCGGCCTTCGTGTTTGGCGCGATAGAGCGCGGCATCGGCATTGGCGAGCAGCGTGATCTGGTCCTGGCCGTCCTTGGGATAGACGGCGATCCCGATCGAGAGATTGAGGTCGAACGAATGGCCCGCGATTTCGATCCTGTCCTCGAGGGCGTCGCGCAGCCGCGCCGCCAAAAGCTCGGCGGCGCCGAGCAGCGGCTGCTGCTCGGTGATGGCGACGAACTCGTCGCCGCCGACGCGGGCGAGGAAGGCCTCGGGACCGGAATCGACGAGGCGCCGCGTGACCATACGCAGCACCTGGTCGCCCATGGCGTGGCCATAGAGGTCGTTGATCTGCTTGAAGCGGTCGAGATCGATGCACAATACGGCGAAGCCCGAGTCATTTGCCCGCGCGCGCTCCCTCGCACCACTCATGTGCTCTTCGAGCGCCACCCGGTTGGGGAGATCGGTCAATCCGTCGTGGCATGCCAGGTATCGGATGCGCTGCTCGACCTGGTTGCGCTCGGTCATGTCGAACGCGACGCTCACATGGGCGTCGGCGCCATGATAGCGGAGTGCGCGGGATTCCACGACGAGCTCGATCACCCGGCCATTTTCGGTGCGGTGGCGGCACAGCTGGGCGCCTTCATCATCCGGCGGCGCAGCATTGGCGGCAGGCGAGGCATCCTCGCTCGAAACCTGCAGATCGCCCTCGCTCATGGCGAGGAGCTGTTCGCCGGAGTAGCCGTAGTGACTGCACATCGCCACGTTGACGGCCAGGAACCGGCCTGTCGCGGAATCGGCGACCCACATCGGCAGCGGATTCTCTTCGAACAGCAGCCGGAACGAGGCCTCGCGCCGCTTCAGATCGGTGATGTCGATCCGCACGCCGATGACGCCGCCATCGCCGGTGCGGCGCTCCTCGATGCGGACCCAGCGGTCGCCCGGGAGCTGCTGCTCGTGCGAGCTGTGGTCCTGGAGGTGGCGCGCGATACGCGTCCGCAGCCATCGCTCTTCATGGCCCAGCGCCTCAGGGTACTGGCCGCGGTCGAGCCCGGTTCGGAGGATGTCCTCGAACGTCGCGCCCGACGTCATCACGTCCTTGCTCATGGGGTAGACGTCGGCATATTGCCGGTTCCACAGCACCAGCCGGTCGTCCTTGTCGTAGATCGCAAGCCCCTCGGAGACCACGTCGAGCGCCTCGACCAGGCGCGCATGCGCCGCGCGCGCCATCAACTCGGCGCGCTCCGCGTCGGCCTTGGCGGCATTCAGCGCGAGCTCGGTCTGATGCCGCTCGGTGATGTCTTCATGTGTCGCCACCCAGCCGCCATCCGGCATCGGACGGTGGCAGATGCGAACGACGCGGTCGTTCGCCAGTTCGACGATGCTGTCGGAAGCCTGGTTGTTGATGATGGGACTGATGCGCCAGCGAAGATAATCATCCTGCGTCATCGCTTTCGGCGACGTTCCCGCCTTGTAGCGGAGGTCGACAATGTCCTTCAGCAGCAGGCCGGGCCGCACGTCCTCGGCCGAGAGCTCGTAGATCTCGCGATATTGCCGGTTGCTGACGATCAGCCGCTGCGTGCCGTCGAAGAAGCACAGGCCCTGGGACATGTTGTTCAGCGCGGTGTCGAAGCGCGCCGCGATCGTCTCGGCCCGCGCCTGCGCGCCCCGGGTGACGGTCTCGGCGGCGCGCGCCCGCGCGCTCTCGTCTTCGAGCTTCGCATGCGAAGCCACGAGCTCGACCATGCCGGCAAAATCGGCGTTCAGCATCCGCACCAGCAGGGCCTGGATCATCGCCAGGTTGGCGCCGATCCAGGCCAGCATCGTATCGCCCGACAACACCAGAAGCAGCGCGATCGGCAGCCCGGAAATCAAGAGGTTCAACCGCGCGGCGCTGGGCAGGCTGGCGAGGCAATAGGCGCTAATTGCGGACGCCGCGAAGATGACGAGCGCGATCGGCGCGCGGAGCTCGGCATCGACGGTAAAGAGCAGCGCCGACGTCCATATCAGAAATCCGATACTGAGGATCGCGGTCAGCGCACGTCCCTTGACCAGCTGCACGCGCGCCTGCTCGGGCGTCGGGACATAGCCCCGCAGCCTCACCCAATGGGTCATCCGGTAGATGCACGCGGTGAGCAGCAGGCCGGGAAACACGAAACGCAGCCACCACGGCAGGTTCGCAGGCGTCACGATGGCGATGCTGATGCTGTCGAGAACCAGGACGCCGTACAGGACCGGAGCCTGGCTGGCGAGGCGGCGGAACTGCTCGCACAGCAATGCGCGCTCGAACGGCGAGTTTGCATCGTCGATCGCGAACCATGCGCGGATCGTCGTCGCCAGGCCCTGTCCGGTGGTCGTCACGCGTTTCTCGCCCTCTCCTGGATCAAGACGATAGGGCCGAACGCAGAAAACCACGTAAAGATGCTTGGTAAGTGTGTAATTAAGGCCGCGGTGGGAAGCCCCAGCGACGGTTAACGGCCGGCAAACGCGGCTGCGTGCAGTGCGGGATGATTTCAATCAACGTCATATCAACCTTGCTGATCGAGCCTCGAACCTTATTTATCGTCGGCTTGCACAAGACCGGGCCGGGATCGCCACGGCCGAGACAGCGGACATGATCGCTTGATGGCCAATTCCTCGATCAGCTATCGAATTCTCTTTCCGTCCGCCTATACGATCGAGCTTTCGAAGCTGCGCCAGCAGCTTGAACAGGCGCATTTCGCCTGGGTACGGGAATGGAGACGACAGCAAGCCGATTTCAACATCGAGAACATTCGTTTCAAGCATGATCCGCTTTGGAATAAACGGATTTTCAGCCTGCAGGCGGCCCGCGATGGCGAGACCTGGTTCTGGCGGGCCACGCGATCAATCGTCTTGTTCGGCGACGTTTGGATCTGAACTGCTGCATCGCCTTCGCGCCTGCGGGATATCTCGATAGAAATACAAACCTTGGTTTAACCCTCTCATACCTTTTCATGCGCCCCGCTTACCCCCGGTACAATTGAGCGATCGGCCAAGGCTCGCCTACGGTGGGACAGTTGCTCGCAATCCGTTTGAGTTCACTCCCGGCGAGTGCCACTTTCCGAAGTCCGCGCTCCATCGCTGCAACGTTCTTTCGCGGACTTCGGAAAATCATGGCGCTCGCACTTCTATGACTGTCGTGCGGCTGTCGACCTGAAGTCCCTGAAGAGGCGCCGCGAGCGGGTCAGGGACTTCAAGATCGGCGGCACTCGAAACTGATTCTGATTCTTCACTGCCCTTGTTTAACATTGAGGTCAGCGCCCCGAATGTCAGCCAGCAACAGAATCGCGTTGTTTATCGACGGCGCCAATCTCTACGCCGCATCCCGGACGCTTGGTTTCGACATGGACTACAAGCGTCTGCTGACGGAATACCAGAACCAGGGAACGCTGCTGCGCGCGTTCTACTACACCGCGGTCGTCGAGGACCTGGAATATTCGCCGATCCGCCCGTTGATCGATTGGCTCGACTACAACGGCTATACCGTCGTGACCAAGGCGACCAAGGAATTCGTCGACGCGTTTGGCCGCCGCAAGGTGAAGGGCAGCATGGATGTCGAGCTGGCCGTCGATGCGATGGAGCTATCGGCGCATATCGACCACATGGTGCTGTTCTCCGGCGACGGCAATTTCCGTCCTCTCGTGGAAGCGGTACAGCGCCGCGGCGTCCGCGTCACGGTGGTTTCGACGGTTACAAGCCAACCGCCAATGGCCGCCGACGAATTGCGACGCCAGGCGGACGTCTTTATCGACCTCTCGGAATTGCGCACCAAGGTCGGCCGGGAGCCTTCCGAGCGCCCCGCTCCACGCGAGCAGGCACCTCGCGCCGCCGTGGAATTCGCGAAATGACGTTGTGCGCCGCGTCGATGCAGTGATTGTCCTGCTTGCGAACACGGCAGGGGCCTCGGCGACGACACGGTTGGAAGCAGCCTCTCCCCAAACTAGGCGCCTTTGGCTCCGTCACACGCCCCGACGCCACCGCGATGGCGCTCGAGCGCCTCGTCGAGGCACTTGATCAGGCTCGGTGCTGCGAATGGCTTGGCAAGGAAGCCGGTCGCGCCCGCCTTCAGCGCGCGGGCGCGCACGCTTTCATCGGGGAATGCGGTGATGAAGATGAACGGCGCGGTGCAGCCATGCATGCGGACGCTGGCCAGAAGCTCGAGGCCGTTCATCGCCGACATCTGCACATCCGCGATCACGCAGCATGAGTCGCTCAAATGGGGCGATCCCAAAAACTCCTCGGCGGAGGCGAAGGTATGCACGATATAGCCGCGCGAGCGCAGCAGGTTGTTCATTGCAGCGCGGACCGAAGCATCATCATCGACGACTGAAATGACCGAAGGCGTTGACAAGGAGCCCTCTCCTGGCGCGGGAGGGCGTCCGCAAACCATGGCCGCCCCTTGCGAAAATGGGCCTGCGCAGACGATTGTAAAATCATACTTAGGTTTGTACGGCGCCTCAGAAGTCTCCGAGCAGGCCTTGCCGCGACTTAGGTCTGAGGCTTCAGATCGGCTGCACTGGCTTGCCTCGGCCAACGCCAAGGGCTTCGGCCATACGGATCAGGTCGGCCAGCGAGCGCGCACCCATTTTCCGCATGATGTGCCCGCGATGGATTTTTACCGTGATCTCGGCCAGTCCGAGTTCGGCGGCGATCTGCTTGTTCATCAGTCCGGCTGCGACCAGGGCCAGCACCTCCCGTTCGCGGGGGGTGAGGGTCTCGAACAGCGATTTGAGGTTGGCGACGGCCTTCGCAACCTCGCGGCGCCTGCGGTCCTGCTCGATCGCCTTGACCACGGCATCAAGCAGGTCCTGATCGCGAAACGGCTTGGTCAGAAAGTCGACGGCTCCCCCCTTCATGGCCCTGACCGTCATCGGAATGTCGCCGTGTCCGGTAATGAAGATGATGGGAATGTTGATGTTGACCTTGGCGAGCTCGGTTTGCAGGTCGAGGCCGGAGAGCCCCGGCAGGCGGATGTCGAGGACCAGGCAGCTTGCGACGTCCGGCAGCTTGTTCTGCAGCATTTCCGGGGCGGAGCCGAAGGCCTCGACGTGCAAGCCCACCGACTGGAACAGGTTGGTGAGCGCCCGCCGCACCGAGAGGTCGTCGTCAATGATGAAGACGACCGGCTCTTTGAGCGCCTGCTCGGTGCCAACAGCTCCTTGCACTGATTTGGGCCGTTCACTCACGACATAGCCTCTTCATGCAGCGGCAAGGTGAACTGAAAGGTCGCGCCGACGCTCTCATTGCGGCGTGCCGACAACCGTCCGCCATGCGCTTCGACGATCGAACGGCAGATCGACAGCCCCATGCCCATGCCGCCGGGCTTGGTGGTGAAGAACGGGTTAAACACGCGGTCTGCGTCGTCCTCGGGGATGCCGACACCGCCGTCGGTCACCGCGACGACCACGCGTCGCGCGTCGTCTTGGCCTGACTCGATTAGAAGTTCGCGTGCCCGGCCCCTGACCGTCTGCATGGCTTCGATTCCATTCATCACGAGGTTGATGATCACCTGTTGCAGCTGGACTCGATCGCCGAACACCGCTGGCAGGGCGGGCGTCAGCGCCATGCGCAACACCACATCCTGGCTGGCCAGCTCGCGCGCGACAAGTGCCATCGCCTCCCTGACGACGGCATTGATGTCGAGCGGTGCCTTCTCGATATCGCTCTTCTTGGCGAGCGCCCGGACGTGCCGGATTACCTCGCTTGCCCGGCTGCCATCGTCGACGATCCATTCCACCGAGCGCCGCGCTGCGCCGAGGTCGGGAGGCGTGCGCGCGAGCCAGCTTAGACAGGCGTCGGCGTTGGCGGCAATGGCCGCGAGCGGCTGGTTGATCTCGTGCGCGATCGAGGCGGTCATTTCGCCGAGGGTCGTCACACGCGTGACATGGGCGAGTTCGGCCTGCGCTTTGCGCAAGGCCTGTTCGGCCTGCTCTGCCCGAATCACCGCGGTCACGTTCGTCGTCACGCCGCGATAGCCCATGAAGTTGCCGTTGGCGTCAAAGAACGGCTTGCCGCTGATCCGGACGCAGACCGGAGCCTCCTCCCGGTTCATGGTCGGGTACTCCAGATCGCGAAACGGAACATGGGCATCCAGCATTGCGCGATGCTGCCGCCATTTCTCGGGCTCTGTTTCGAGGTCGGAGGCGAGGTCCCAGCGAAACTGACCGATGACCCCCATGGCCTCGATGCCGGCCGCGGCGGCGTTCTCCGACAGGCGGGAGAACCTGTGGTCCGGCCCCGTCTCCCAGAGCCAGTCGGAAGCGGTTTCCGCATAGTCGCGAAAGCGCTGCTCGCTCTCGCGTAGCGCGTCCAGCGCCTGTTCCAGCTTCTCCCTGGCGTTGTGTTGCTCGGTCACATCCATGTGGGTGCCGACGAATTCGACGATCTCGCCCGTGCGCTCGAGTATCGCGTGCGCCACCGAGCGGACGTGACGTATCGTGCCGTCGGGCAGGTTGATGCGAAAGTTGAAGTCGAGTTTCATGGTCTTCTCGCGCATCGCCCGGCGCAACATTTCGCTGAGCTGACGAAAATCTTCCGGAACGACGCGCCCCTGGATCGCTGGTGTTGTCGCCTTGGGGTCATCGGGCTCGAATCCGAACAAACGATACAACTCGGCCGACGTGTGTGTGAAGTCACCGCGGACCATGTCCCAGGCCCAGCTCGAGGTGTGACTGAGACGTTGCCCCTCGGCGAGATAGGCTTCACTGCGGCGCAGGCTCAGTTCGGCCTCCCGGGCGGCCGTGACATCGGTGATCGCGCCGACGAATTCGATCCGGCCCTGAGCGTTCCTCGTGGCGTTGGCCCGGGAATGAACGTGCTTCACCGAGCCGTCCGGGAGAGCCAAGCGGTATTCGTAGTCGAACCTTTCGATGGCACCGCGGGTTGCCTGGTCGATCGTCCTTCGCACGGTGGCGAGGTCCTCGGGATGGGTGCGGTCGATCAGGAGTGCGACGGTCGGCTTCGTCGCAGGGTCGCATTGGAAGATCCGAAAGGTCTCCTTTGTCCACGCGATCTCGCCGGTGGCCGGGCTCCAGCCGAAGCTTCCGGTCCGGCTCAGTTCCTGCGCCCGCTCCAGATAGGCTTCGCTCTGCCGCAAGGCATTTTCCGCCTGCTTGCGCTCGGTGATGTCCTCGCAGGCGATCAGAATGACGAGCTTTTCGTCGGAGCGCGGCATGGCCTTGGCATTTTCGCGGACCCACAGCAGCGAGCCATCCTTCCTGACCTTGCGAACCTCCCAGGTGTGCGATTTGCCGACCGTTTTCAGGCAGACCGCGAGACATTTCCGCACGAACTGGCGGTCTTCCTCGAGAAACACGTCCAGCACCGCCTGGCCGGTCAGTTCCGCAGGCGAATAGCCGAGCTGGGTTGCGCCAAAGGTGTTGAGATTCACCACGGTGCCGTTCGCGTCGACCATGAAGTACATGACCGGATTGTGCTCGAAGATCTCCCGCCAGTCCCGCTCGCTGTCGCGCGATTCGGCCTCAGTGCGTCGCAGTCTCGCTGCGGCCTCGAGGGCGGCCATCTCGTGCGTGCGGGCATGTTTGATCAGCCGCGTCACGACCATCGAGGTCACGAAGAACGCGGCCAGCAGCACCGCATCCTGCGCCGCGTCGACCCTGAATTCGAACACCGGCGGCGTAAAGAAGTAGTTCAAGGCCGCGACCGCGGCGATGGAGAGCAGGGCCGAGGCCGCGAAGCTGCCGAGCAGCGCGAGCAGGACGATCACGACCAGGTAGGCGAACGCGCTGGGCGCGAGATCGGCGTGAAGCGGAAACAGCGCCAGGGTCACAAGCGCGAGCGCGAGGAGGCCGAGGCCAAGCTGCGTGGCGAAACCTGAGAAGTTCGTGGTCTGGTTGGGCGTCATGCGCAGACCGTCTCGTCGCTCCGGCCACCTTGGGTCGAACTCGCCGCTTGCAATGGTCCCTTGACGCCAAACTCGCAAACGGACCTCCGAGATGGCACGCGAATGCTGGAGTCGGCCACCAGCTTAGCGCATTTTGGACCGGAAGCAGTGATTCGTTCCGCTCGAGTCGGTCGCAAGCGGTCGGTTTTCGGGTCCTATGCTGCCAAAACCGCCAGTCCGGCCGAACGGCCCGTGACCTGAGCCGCGGAACAACAAACCTTCGTATAGGCCTTTCCGAACCTTTCGATAGCAACGATTTACCTCCGTACAATTGAGACGATGGTCGAACTCGCCCTAACGTCGCAACTGTTCGGGAATGGCCGATTCGCACCAACGAAGTACCCGGTCCCGGCCAGGATTTGAGGCCATCAGGGAAAACCGGGCGCGGGCGAAAGACGATCCCGACGGCCGGCATCGGCATTACGGCCAGCCGCCGGGTCAATCGATGACATCAGCTGCTGAGCTTTCCGGAGACGGCACATGAGAGTCAAACTCTGCGGACGGTGCCCCTATACGCCGCGCGACCTGGCCGGCCACTACGATGCCGACGCCGTGCTTTACGCATGTGCGAAGTGCGACGCGATTTTCGATCCACACTATTCACGCGAGGCCCATAGGAGACGGCAATGGTCACCAACCCACCCAACCATCAGCATGATCCCTCAAGGCGTTGCGCCGTTTGCGAAGGACGTTTTGGTCTCGTCCGCTATTACTCCTGGCGAACCGCCCTCTGTTCAAAGAAGTGCGTCGATCGCTTCAAGGCCCGAAGGGAGGGCGACAACAGATGGCTGTGCCGATTCCGCGCCGCCTGACGGCGGCTACCGGGTAGCCACGGGAACCTCTTGCGACACTGCCATTGGGAACAGGGAGCCCGCGGAGTGACTGCTCGTTGCAAATTTCCGCTCGCGACTTGCTTCTTTTGTTTGCTTTCGATGGGTGCGCTCGCCCAGGAAAGCGGTCAGGGTGGTGGCGGGGCGTTGCCGCCACGCCACCACCCTCCGCAGGATCTGATGCTGCACGAGCGATTCTATTCGACCTGGCGTATGCCGGACCATCCGAACCAGAGCTGCTGCAACATGGCCGACTGCTATCCGACCGAGATCAAGTCCATTGGCGGCCAGATCTACGCCAGGCGCCGGGAAGACGGCAAATTCATTCTGGTTCCGCCGGAAAAGGTCGAGCACAACCGCGACAATCCCGACGGACGCAACCACCTCTGCGCTCCACCGCCCAGTGGCTACGATCCCGCCGATACCGTGTTTTGCTTCGCTCTCGGAGGCGCGACATGAAGTTCGTCCTGGTGAACGGCCGGATGCCATTCCGGCAACACGACTGTGTCTGGTGTTGTACACCGATCTACACAGGCTATCTCCGCGACATCGCCACGCGACTCTGCTACTGTGATCATCAGTGCTATATGATCTATCGTGAAAGCTCCGCCCTGCTGCTCGGCGGCCGGGTTTGTGCATCGTGAGGCGTGTTGCGCGGCGATGGACTGGTGACGAGATTCAAGTGTGATTTGGTTCACAAATTCGCTTGAGCCGCCGCGAGACTGAAGCAATTCCTGATCACATTGCTGCGGCGCATCACCACGGTTTTCGAACCTGGCGATAGGTAAAAGCGACAACGGGACAAAGGCAGAGGACCCGGAGGAGCGCGCATGAAATTCGTGCTGGTCAATCACAGGACGCCGCTGGGCTCCGCGGCCTGTCTCCACTGTTCGCAGCCGCTGGGCGCGGGCTACCTGCGCGAGATCGCCACGCAGCGGCCCTATTGCGATCATGACTGCTACCGCCGCGATGAGACGAACCGCATGTTCAGTCCACTCAATTCATGGTTCGCCGTGCCGGGCGCCGGCTCAGGGCTTCTGGCGAACCATCCGCTCTCGCTCGGGATGATGATGTCGGTCGCCGCGGCGGCCTGCTGGGGTTATGCGCTGCCGCTCAGCGCACTCTCGGTCTCGCTGGTGCAGGCTGCACTCGGCATGCGCGATCTGATGGCGAAGGAGGTCGTCCTGGTCAGACTCCCCAGGTGACCGGCGCGGCCGGCACCGCTCAGCCCGCGCCGAAGATGCGGCGGAACATCAGTTGAGCCGCCGCAGCTTCTGTCCCCACCGCTCCCGAATATGGTCGATGGTTTGTTGCGATAATCTCTGTTTGGGGATCGGGTAGCTGACGGACTTGCTCAGACACAGCAGGAAGATTTTCCTGTTTTCTTTGAAGCCGCGGAGCTCCGACCAGCGATACCGCGCCGTGCTGCGAGCCCCCTTGAACTCCACACCATCCGCGTCCTCGATCAACTCCAGGTCGCCGAAGAACAATGGGTTCTGCCGGTGAAGGCTCGAGGTCCGCAGCGGAATGGCGATGAACCAGTTGAAGAGCCAGAAGCCGACGAAGAGCAGAAGGCCGCCAAAGACGGGAAACAGGACCAGGTAGGCATATATTGCGGGCGTCTTCGGAGCGGTATCCCAAGGTCCGGTGAAGGCCATGACGGCGAACATCACGGCCGCCGGCCATGCCGCGAGGGCGATCCCGTTTTGTAGACGGGCGGCCTCGATCATTGCGGCCTCGATCCTGCGGTCTTGGAAACATCGTATCTCAGTTGCGTTGGGGCCGACCCCGTGCGCACATCGTCCATCCTCACGCCTGCCCGAACACACGCCTGAAGATCGTATCGACGTGCCTCAAGTGATAGCCGAGGTCGAACTGCTCCTCGATCTCGGCGTCGGTGAGGAATTTCTTCACCTCCGAATCCTGCTTCAGCAGCGCCTGGAAATCGCCTTCGCCGCGCCAGACCGGCATCGCGTTGCGCTGCACGAGCTTATACGCGTCCTCACGGCTGGCGCCCTTCTGGGTCAGCGCCAGGAGCAGCCGCTGTGAATGCACCAGGCCCGACAGACGGTCGAGGTTCTTCTGCATGTTGGCAGGATAGACCAGGAGCTTGTCGATCAGGCCGGCGAGCCGGTTGAGCGCGAAGTCGAGGGTGACCGTGGCGTCGGGACCGATCATGCGCTCGGCGGAGGAATGCGAGATGTCGCGTTCGTGCCACAGCACGACGTTCTCCAGCGCGGGGGTCACATAGGCGCGCACCATGCGCGACAGCCCGGTGAGGTTCTCAGACAGCACCGGATTGCGCTTGTGCGGCATCGACGAGGAGCCCTTCTGGCCCTCCGAGAAGAATTCTTCCGCCTCCAGCACCTCGGTGCGCTGCAGATGGCGGATTTCGGTGGCGAGCCGCTCCACGGAGGAGGCGATCACGCCCAGCGTGGCGAAATACATCGCGTGGCGGTCGCGCGGGATCACCTGGGTCGAGATCGGCTCTGGCACGAGGCCCATCGCGTCAGCGACATGGGCCTCGACGCGCGGATCGATCTGCGCAAAGGTGCCGACCGCACCCGAAATCGCGCAGGTCGCGACCTCCTTGCGCGCCAGCACCAGCCTGTCGCGGGCGCGGGAGAACTCAGCAAAGGCAAAAGCAAGCTTGAGCCCGAAAGTGACGGGCTCGGCGTGGATGCCGTGGGAGCGGCCGATGGTCGGCGTCATCTTGTGCTCGAAGGCGCGCTTCTTCAGCGCGGCCAGCACCTTGTCGATGTCGGCGATCAGGATGTCGGCGGCGCGGACAAGCTGGACGTTGAGGCAGGTGTCGAGCACGTCGGAGGAGGTCATGCCCTGGTGTACGAAGCGCGCCTCGGGGCCGACGATTTCGGCCAGATGAGTCAGGAACGCGATGACGTCGTGCCGGGTCTCGCGCTCGATCTCGTCGATCCGCGCGACGTCGAATTTGGCATCGCGGCCCTTGGCCCAGATGGTCTTCGCGGCCTCTTTCGGGATCACGCCGAGCTCGGCCAGCGCGTCCGCCGCATGCGCCTCGATCTCGAACCAGATCTTGAAGCGCGTCTCGGGCTCCCAGATCGCGGCCATTTCCGGGCGGGTGTAGCGGGGGATCATGCGGCGGCTCCGGGCAAGGTGGGCAGGGCGTCCTTTTCCGACTCCCGGCCAGCAATTTTTTACGCCGTGCTTTAGCAGAGCGGCCCGGGCGAAACAAACTCCGCCGCCCGGCGCCCCCAAGGGCGGCGCCGCCTGGCACGCTCTCCGGATCACGAGATATTGAATGACAGATATTGAAATCTGTCAGCGCGATGTCTATGTCGGTTAGGTGTCGACTTACGGCGCCGGCCCTCCGGTCAACTTGAGGAGGGCTCTAAGAAACTGTACTGGAATACTGCCATGACCTTCGAAATCCTTCATTTGACCCTCCACCTCAAGAACTGGATCAATCTCCGCGTCGCCCGCCACCTGGAGGCGCAGGCTGAAAGGTTGACGCACTAACCGGCTGCGTCACACAAGAAGACGAGCCCAGCGGGGACGGAAACACATGGTGCGCGCATGAACGAAGCGGTGGTCCTGACGCCCGAGCGGATTCTGGAGGTGACGGAAGACGTATTGCGTCGCTTTGGGCTCGCCAAGGCGACGGTCGTGGATGTCGCCCGCGCGCTCGACGTCAGCCACGGCAGCGTCTACCGTCATTTTCCGAGCAAGGCGTCGCTGCGCGAAGCGGTTGCCAAGCGCTGGCTCGACCGCGTCAACGCGCCGCTCCAGAAGATCGCCGACAGCTCGGGGCCGGCGCCGGCCAGGCTCGAGCGCTGGCTGCGCACCATGTTTGCGATCAAGCACAAGAAGCTCGGCGACGATCCCGAGATGTTCGCCACCTACCTGACGCTGGCGCGCGAAGCCTGCAAGGTGGTGAAGGCCCACAAGGACGGTCTCATCGATCAGGTCGCGCACATCCTTGCCGACGGCGTGAAACAGGGTGTGTTCCAGATCGCCGACGTCAAGGTCACGGCGCGCGCGCTGTTTGAGGCGACCAGTCGTTTCCACCATCCGGCGCATGCCGAGGAATGGAGCGATCCACAGCTTGGCGCGCGGATCGACGCCGTGCTGGCGTTGTTGCTCAGGGGCCTCGAAGCGCCGCGCAAGCGTTGAATTTCTGTGTCACAATTGGCTCTATCTCCCCATCCCCAGGGAGCGCGCTCTTGCGCGCGTCTCGATGGACGAGGCCCGGAGAGGCCGCAGTCTGGGCCTCATGGTTCGAGACGCGCGCTTGGCGTGCTCCTCAGCATGAGGGTCTAGCGACGCCGCAGACTAGTTGAGTGACGCAGTCGACTAAAGATCGGCCAGGCCGGCTTCGACGGCGAGGCGGACCAGCAGGGCATCGGTCTTCAGCCCCGTCTTGGACCTGATCAGATAATGGTAGTTCTGGACGGTCTTGGTCGACAGATTGAGATTGGCGGCGATCTCATCCGTGGTGGCGCCCGACGCGAGCTGCCGCAAAATCTCGATCTCGCGTTCACCGAGCTGGTCGAGCTTTGAGCGCTGAGGATCGAGGCTCTCCTCGGCCAAGGCCTGGGCAACGTCGTCGCTGAGCGCGCGTTCGCCGCGCGCAACCGAGCGAATGGCGCGCAGCAGCACCGCGGGTTCGCTGCTCTTGGTGACATAGCCGCTGGCGCCGGCGTTGAAAGCCGCCTTCACCTGCATGGCCTCGCCATGCATGGAAAACACCAGGATGCGCGCCGCGGCGTCGCGGGCGCGGATGTTGCGGATCGCTTCCAGCCCGCTGGCGCCCGGCATCGAGATGTCCATCACCACGACGTCGGGACCGTGCGCCTTGAACGCACCATACGCGTCCATGGCGCTGTCGGCCTCCGCAACCACGCAAAAATCATCCTGGTGGTCCAGCACGCGGCGATAACCCTGCCGCACCACCGGGTGGTCGTCGACGAGAAGGATCGAGATGCGCTTTTGCGGGGCCGATGTCATGCGGCGATCGGGACGGTGATGGGAATCTTGGCGGCGACGCTCAGGCCCGCCTTCGCACGCGCGATCGACAGCGAGCCGCCGACCGCGGCCACGCGCTCGCGAAGGCCAGTGAGGCCGAAGCCGAACGACTGCGCCACCTCGGCGGCATCGCCGCCGCCATCGTCCTCGACACAGACGACGAGTGCATTCTCGTCTCCGGTGCGCCGCTCGATCCGCAGCAGGATCTTGCGCGCCGCGCCGTGGCGCAGCGAGTTCGTGACGCATTCCTGCGCCACGCGATAGGCGGTCGCGGCGATGCTGCCGGGGACGTCGGTCAGGTCGCCCTGCAGGTCGAGCTGCACCGTGGGCGCGCGCTGCGACCGCCAGCTCTCGACCAGGCTGATCAGGCTCGCCTCGAGCCCGAGCTCCTCGGCGGGCGGATGGCGCAGCCGCTTCAAGGTGCCGCGCAGGCAGGTCATGATGCGTTGGGTGGCCTGCGAGATCATCCGCGCATCCTGCGCGACGGCGTCCTTGTCCGGGCCGTCTGCGGCGGTGACCTCGATCGCATTGGCGAAAGCGAGGATCGCGGTGAGATTCTGCCCGAACTCGTCGTGCAGTTCGCGGGCCAGCAGGCGCCGCTCGTCATCGCGAATCTCGAGGAGCCGCCGGGTCAGCGCCGCGCGCTGCTCGGTGGCCTGCGCCAGCCGGCCGCCGAGATCGCTGACGGCCTGTCCGATCATCGCCAGCTGCATCGATCGGAAGCGCGGTAGCGCGATCCGGTAGCGGCCATGCGCCATCTGCTGCAATGCAGCAACGATGGACTGCGCCGGCGCCAGCGCATGCGCGATCGCGGCCGATGCCAGCAGGCCGATGGCCACCGCCATCAGCAGGGCGACGTTGAGGATGTCGAGAATATGTTCCCAGGCCAGCCGAATGGCCGCGTCGGGGTCGGGACTGGCCGATACGATGCCGGCCGTGGCAACGCGGGCGCTGATCGGCTCGGCGATCGCGCTGTGGCTGCCGAACAGCGTCTGCAGCGTCGCTGCGAACCATTTTGGCGGCTGCCGGCCGATGCCCTTGCTCTGGCCGCACAGCGGCGTCTCGAACGGACCCATCGGTTCGAAACGCACGCAAACCCCCGGCGAAATCAGCTTCATGGTCTCCATGGTGCGCCATTCGGGAAGCGGCAGCAGATGCTCGCGGGAGCGATTGCTGCGCAACAGGAGCTGCTGCCAATAGATCGCCTGCAGGGCTTGCGAGACGCGCTCGGCCGAAGCGGCGGTGGCGCGGTCGACGCTACGATAGGCGTCGATCGTGGTCCACAGCACGGCTGCCCCCAGGCATAACGCCACCACCACGAGCAGACGGGCAATGAGCTGAAGCATCAGGCGCATGTGACGACCCCATGCGTTACGAGTTGCAAACAACACCCCCGTTCGGCCGCAATTGCAAGCCGGTGGGCATCAGTTGGTCATGCGTCGGGAAAATTTCCCAACCACCTCTGGGCATATCTCTTTGGACTGACCCGGTCGGCTCAGCCTAAACTGCGGACCAAGACGAAACCCTCATCCTTCGAGACGCTTGCTCTGCAAGCTCCGCAGGGCGGGGAAGGCCTGTCTACGAGCGGCCGACCATGAGGAGCACGCCCAAGCAATGAGTTCCATCGGGAGCGTGGGAACCGCAGTGCGGTCATCGGAGACGCCGGAGCGCAGCGCGCTCCTGCAATGGATGATCTTTACCGGGATCTGCATCTTCGCCGCGGTGCTGCTCATCCATTACGGGCTGATCCGGCTGATGCTCAGCGCGGACCGCACCTATATTTCGAGCTTCATCATCGTCCTCTACGTGATCACCTGCGGCCACTGTTTCTGGCGCACACGGGCGATCGCGCGCGAGGCCGAGTTCGCCACGCGCTGCCGCGCCGTTCTGGCCGGGCCGGATGGTCCGAAGGCGCTCGACGGCGAGGCGGGCCTGCTTCCCGGCGGCCTCGTCGGCGATCACATCAGGAGCCTCGTCATCAAGGCCAGGGCGCAGGGCAGGGGGCATCTCGACCAGACGCTGTTGTTGCGCTCGCTCGCCGACCGGCTGCGCGGCTCGAACGCCTTCGGCGCCTTCGTCTCCGACACGCTGATGAAGCTCGGCCTGCTCGGCACCATCATCGGCTTCATCATCATGCTGGCGCCGATCGCCGGCCTCGACGCCGCCGACAAGGTCGCGATGAAATCCTCGATGGGGCTGATGAGCGACGGCATGGCGGTCGCCATGTACACGACGCTCGCCGGCCTGATCGGCTCGATCCTGGTCCGCATCCAGTACTACATGCTCGATGCCGCAACCCAGCGGGTGTTTTCCGATGCGGTCACGCTGACCGAGACGCGGGTCACGCCGGTCTTGGAACGCACCTCGGAGCGGGCGCATGATGGATGAGTACGGCCTCTATCCGCGCGAGGAAAACTTCGATCCGTTCAGCGTCATGCTGTTCAAGGCGCTGCAGATCGTCGCGTTCTTCTTCTTCATCGCGCTGCTCGCGATCTCGCCGGAATCGAAGGAGGGCAAGATCGATTCCAAGGCCGAGTTCATCATCACCATGGACTGGCCGGACAACCATCCCGACGATCTCGACATGTTCGTGCAGGACCCGATCGGCAACATCGCCTGGTACCGCCATCGCGAGGCCGGCTTCCTCACGCTCGACCGCGACGACCGCGGCGGCGCCAACGACTTCATCATGGTCAATGGCAAGAAAATTCCCTCGCCAATCCGTGAGGAGATCGTCACCGTGCGCGGTATCGTCGCCGGCGAATACACCGTCAACGTCTCGCATTTCGTCGCCAGGACCGGGCAGCCCGTCGACGTTACCGTGAAGGTGCAGAAACTCAATCCGACCGCGCAGGTCGTGTTCGACGATCATGTCACGGTCGACCATACCGGCGACGAGAAGACCGCGGTGCGGTTCCGCCTCGATGCCGAGGGCAAGGTGGTCGACGTCAGCCGGCGGCCCAAATCCCTGCTGGAGACGTTCCGCAGCTCGTGGCGCAACGGCGCGGATATCGATCCCAACACCGGTGTCAGGGTGATCCGCCGTGACTAGCTTGCAGTCGGTCATCCTCACGCTCGCCGTCAGCTACGCCGTGCTCGGCGCGCTGTTGCTGCTGGTGCTGGTCCGGGCGCGGCTGCCCTGGCCGGCCAAGGCGGTGGCCGTGATCGTGACCAGCGCGTTCTACATCGCAAGTTTCGTCGGCGCGCGCGGACTCCTGGGCTGGGCCTCGACCGAGACGCTGCCGAAAAGTTTCAAGCTGCTACAGGCGCGCATCGTCGAGCCGCATTCGGTGGAAGGCGATTCCGGCTCGGTCTATCTCTGGATCGAGGAATTGGACGAGGACAACCACCCGAGCGGCGTTCCCCGGGCGTTCCGCCTGCCGTTCACCGACCAGCTCGCCGACAAGACCCACACGGCGATGAACGAGATCAAGGCCGGGCATCCGCAGGGCGGCCGCGCGGCCGACTTTGGCGGCGGCGAGGGCCGCCTCATCGATGCGGTCCGGGAATACATCACGCCGAAGACGATTTTGGAGACCTCGGGCGGAGACTCCTCGACCGGCGAGTTTTTGGCCCCGCCGGCCGGCGCGCAAGGCGTGGTGTTCACGCCGCTGCCGCCGCCCCGCATGCCGCCCAAGGACGAGCAGGATCAGTAGACGCGGCGTTGGCGGGCCGACGCGCGGGCCGGCGAAGCCTGATTTGCTTGCGACCAATACGGGTTGGCATAGCATGTGGCTCCGAGCCCCGCGGCCGTCATCCTGCATTGGTCCAACGATGTATAGCTGCAGTCGATGATCATGCTGTCCCCCCGCTTCCCCTCGAAGCAAACCGGGTAACGGGGATCGTAGCGTTGAGCCGTGGCCGGGGTGACCACCAGGATCGTCGCGACCGCCAGGCTGATCCAACGAAGCATGCGCATCGCAACCTCGTTCATGTCGGGGCCATTGAACCTGAAGCCAACAACCCGCGCGAGGTGTAATCGCATGCTCCACACGTACGCGTGAAGCTGCGCTCATCGCACGCAGGCCGCATCCCACATCGCTCTGGTTTCAGCAGGTCCGGAATGAGCTTGCAGGGTTGGCGAAGCGACGTGCGACATGACAGCGTTTTGGCAAGCGCGTCATTTTACCTCGTTCCCGGGAAAGCTGATGTCGCTGGCTTTGTGGTAGGGTGGATGCCCGGCACTTCGGATGGGGGCATGAGGGCATGAGCTATTTTGATCTCGGGCCGTACAGCCGCAAGATCACCACGTCGTCGCCGGAGGCCCAGCTCTGGTTTGACCGCGGGCTCAATTGGCTGTTCGGATTCAACCATGGCGAGGCGATCAAATGCTTCCAGAGGGCGCTCGAGCACGACGGCGACTGCGCGATGGCGCATTGGGGCATCAGTTACGCCTCGGGGCCCAATTATAACCTGCCCTGGGTTCGCTACGACCCGCACGGGCGGCAGATGGCGCTGGCGGCCTCCTACGACGCCATGCAGGGCGCGCTCGCGCATGCTCCGAAGGCGAGTGCGGTCGAGCGGGCGATGATCGAAGCCCTGCCGGCACGCTATCCGCAGCGCGAGGCGGTCGAGGATCTGGCACCTTGGGACAAGGCCTTTACCAAGGAGATGCGCAAGATTTTCGATGCCTTTCCGGCTGATCTCGACGTCCGTTCGGTCTTTGCCGAATCGATCATGAACGAGACGCCGTGGCAGATGTGGGACCTGCCCTCCGGCAAGCCCGCGGAGGCAGCGGGCACCGAGGAATGCAGGATGGTCCTCGAACACGCTTTCGAGACAATCCCGGCGGCCTGGGATCACCCGGGCCTGCTGCATCTCTATGTCCACTTGATGGAGATGTCACCCTTCCCGCAGCGGGCGCTGCGCGCGGGTGACCGCTTGCGCGAGATCGTTCCCGAGTGTGGTCACCTGATCCACATGCCGACGCATCTCGATGTGCTGTGCGGACACTACAATGACGTCCTCGTCTACAATCGCAAGGCGCTGGCGACCGACCGCGCCTTCCTCGCCTATTCGGACGATCCGGGCGTCTACCTGGTGTACGTCATTCACAACTTCCACTTCGCGATCTACGGCGCGATGTTCCTCGGCCAGTACACGCCCGCGATCGCGGCCGCCGACGAGCTGATCGCCACGGTCCCTGAGGCGATCCTGCGTATCGAATCGCCGCCGATGGCGGATTTCCTCGAGGGCTACCTGACGATGAAGCAGCACGTCCTCGTGCGCTTCGGCAGATGGCGCGACATCGTCGCACAGGAATTGCCGGCGGACCGGGACCTCTACTGCGCGACTGTCGCCATGATCCACTACGCCAAGGCGGTCGCTCATTCGGCGCTTGGCAACGTCGCCCACGCCGAGGCCGAGATGGCCTTGTTCATGGCGGCGAAAACCCGGGTGCCGGAGAGCCGGCGGGTGCATAACAATACTGTCGTGAGCCTGCTCGGCGTGGCCGAGGCGATGCTGAACGGCGAGCTGGACTACCGCAAGGGCAACCATGACGGCGCCTTCGCGCACCTGCGCCGATCCGTCGAGCTCAGCGACGCGCTGCCTTATGACGAGCCCTGGGGATGGATGCAGCCGACCCGGCATGCGCTCGGGGCGCTGCTCCTCGAGCAGGGACGGATCGAGGAGGCCGAGGCGGTCTATCGTTCCGACCTCGGTCTGGACGGCAAGCTCAGCCGGGCCTGCCAGCACCCCGACAACGTCTGGTCGCTGCACGGGCTGCACGAATGCCTGGTTCGTCGCGGAGAGAAGGTCGAGGCGGCGCTGATCAGGCAGCGGCTCGATCTCGCGCAAGCGCGGGCGGAGATCCCGATCAGGGCATCCTGCTTCTGTCGCCGGACGCAGGTGGCGGCCGAGTAGTCGTTAGGTAAACGTCCGCCGCTGTCGTTTGCCACCAGCGAGCGAGGACGGATTTGAATTTTCACAAGCCCGAGCGCATGTTGCTTGATGTTCCTCAAGCTGCGGTGCAATGCCGCCGATAAACTTCGAGGCTTTGGAGGAAGCGCGTGCTGCTGGCGGTTTTTGCCGATATCCATGCCAACCGGCCGGCCTTCGAGGCATGCCTTGCGGCGGCGCGGGCGCGCGGGGTCGAGCGGATGATCCTTCTTGGCGATTATGTCGGCTATGGTGCCGATCCGGAATGGACGATCGAGACCGTCATGAGCCTGGTCGAGAGCGGGGCGGTCGCGATCCGCGGCAACCACGACAACGCGGTCCTGACGGCGAGCGAGACCATGAACGCCGAGGCCCAGGCCGCGATCGAATGGACCCGCGGAAAGCTCAGTCTCGCGCAGCGGCGCTTCCTCGGCGATCTGACCATGGCATATGAGGATGACGACCGGCTCTACGTTCACTCCGAGGCGTCCACCCCGTCGCGCTGGCGTTACGTCCAGTCGACCGCGGACGCTGCCCGCAGCATGATCGCGACCAAGGCTTTGGTCACGTTCTGCGGCCACATCCACCAGCCTGCGCTCTATTCGATGTCGGTTACCGCCAAGATGACGAGCTTTGTCCCGTCGGCGGACGTTCCCGTGCAGCTCCTGCGCGGGCGGCAGTGGCTCGCGGTCGCAGGCTCGGTCGGCCAGCCGCGCGACGGCAATCCGGCCGCCGCCTTCGTGACCTTCGACACGGCCTCGCGCGAAATCACCTATTGCCGCGTGCCCTACGACGTCGACGCGGCGGCGCAGCGGATCCGCGACAACGGCCTGCCGGCGTGGCTCGCCGACCGCCTAGCGATGGGACGATGACGTGATGGCGAGCGGCCTGGTCCAGTCCGGCGCCGAGATCGACGGTTTCACCGTCGGCGAATGCGTGCATCGCGGCGGCATGGCGACCTTGTGGACCGTGACCCATCCCGGCATTGCGGTGCCGCTTCTGATGAAGATCCCGCGGGTCTCGGAAGGCGAGGACCCTGCCGCGATCGTCTCGTTCGAAATGGAGCAGATGATCCTGCCGCGTTTGTCGGGCCCACATGTGCCGGCCTGTTTCGGGACCGGCGATTTCGCCAGCCAAGCCTATGTCGTGATCGAGCGCATTGCGGGCGATACGCTCTACAGGCGCCTGCCCGACCTGCCGCTTGCTTACGAGGAGGCGAGGGGAATCGTCACCCGGATTGCGCGCGCGCTCGTCGACCTGCACCGGCAGAACGTGATCCATCACGACATCAAGCCGTCGAGCATCATGTTCCGCGCCTCGGGCGAGGCCGTGCTGGTCGATTACGGGTTGTCGCATCACAACCAGCTGCCTGATCTCCTGCAGGAGGAATTCCGCCTGCCTTACGGCACCGCGCCCTATATGGCGCCGGAGCGGCTTTTGGGCGTGCGCAACGATCCGCGCAGCGATCTGTTTTCGCTCGGCGTGCTGCTGTATTTCTTCACCACGGGCGTGCGGCCGTTCGGCGAGACCGAGACGCTGCGCGGCATGCGGCGGCGGCTGTGGCGCGATCCGCAGCCGCCGCGCAGGTTGAAAGCCGATTATCCACCGTGGCTGCAGGAGATCGTGCTGCGCTGTCTGGAGATCGAACCGGTGTGGCGCTATCCGACATCGGCGCAACTCGCCTTCGAGCTCGGCCATCCCGGCCAGGTCAAGCTGACGGCGCGGTCGGAAAAGCTGAAACATGATCCATGCAGCACGGTCTTGCGCCGTCGTTTCAATCGCGACCTCAGCACGCCCAGGCCAAAGCTCGACGTCGCCGCGCAGCTCGCATCGAGCCCGATCGTGGCAGTTGCACTCGATACCGAGGAGGGCTCGTCCGCGCTGAACGAGGCGCTGCGTGTGACGGCGGAGCGCATTCTCAAAACCCTGCCCTCGGCACGGCTTGCCTGCATCAATGTGCTGAAACTCGGCCGCGTCACCATCGACCGCACGCTCGATGAGCAGGGCCACAACAAGCATATCGACCGCATGGTTCAGCTCAGGCATTGGGCGCAGCCGTTGAGGCTCGATGAAAGCCGGCTGACCGTGCATGTGCTGGAAGCGATCGATCCGGCCGCCGCGATCACGGAATTTGCGCAAGTCAACCAGGTCGACCATCTGATCATCGGCGCGCGCCAGGACTCGATCAAGCGCACGCTGCTCGGCAGCGTCTCCGCAAAAGTCGCCTCCGAAGCGGCCTGCACCGTGACCGTGGTACGGCCGCCGCGGCTGGCGGTGCTCGCCAAGCAGGACACGGCTGGGGATGCGGACCGGAGCATCGGTCCACCCGGCGTCTTCTGATCGCGAGGCCCGTTTCGCGATTGCGTGGTCATGACATACGCATATGCGGCCGACGGGGTTCCAAGCCGCGGGCATCTGGACTAGGCTTGCCCGCTCTTCTGGCCGATGCGGAGCGTCCCATGCAAAAGCGTAGTCAGTTTGCAGCCGCGCTGGCTGCCGTCATAGCGGTGTCAACGCCAGCGAGCCTGAGTTGGGCTCAGAACGCCCCGACCGACGCGGCCTCGCCGGCCGCCGCCGCGCCGCCGGCAGCGGAGCCGGCAACGCCAGCTCCGCCTGCCGCGACGACGCCTGCGCCGGCCGCTCCCCCGGGATCGGCGGCGACCGCGCCGGCACCTGCCGTTTCGTCCGCGCCGACCGCGACGGCGCCTGCACCGGCACCTGCCGCTTCGTCCACGCCGACTGCGCCGACCGCGACGGCGCCTGCACCGGCCGCGTCGCCTGCTCCGACAACGGCGACACAGTCGGATACCGCGCCGTCGAAGGATGCGGGCGCGACGGCGTCAAAGGACAGGAAGAAAAAGACCAGG
>Ga0210408_10000759_pt1 | contig 37156 bp, 35 predicted proteins | sample IncBWH4MmetaG_FD_155471 | JGI IMG/M metagenome (GOLD analysis project Ga0210408, IMG submission 155471) | Forest soil microbial communities from Barre Woods Harvard Forest LTER site, Petersham, Massachusetts, United States - Inc-BW-H-4-M | ecosystem: Environmental > Terrestrial > Soil >... | reverse complement strand
TTCGGAAGTTGCAACTCTGACTCCGACGCCGGTCATAACAGAGTCGGACCTTCCCGGACAGGGAATGACACGGTAGAACATCAATAATTCCTGTCACCTTCGTTCTGCACATTTCAAGTGATCACTGGCCCCGTGATCCGTTTGTGATCCGTTAGTACTGCTTACCACTGTCTTCCTCTGCTTTACGTTGCCCGCCGTGCGCTCTATGTAGTTGAAACAACGTTTTCGAGTAAATTCGAATCCCACTCTCTCCGCCATGTTATTAAAAATAAACAAGTTGCTTAAAATTATGAACCCACTCTCAGGGGCCTGTTTCGTCTTTGGAATGATCGACATGCAGTTTTGCAAAGTCTAGGTGCGTGCCGTTAAGGCCAAAACCGACTGATTGGGAATCAGTTTTTCGATCTGCGAAGGAGGAATTTTGCAGTCACTGCGTAGCCATAGTCAAGGTGCGAGTGAATGCGGTGCGTTCCTGTCTCCCGTTGCCTTTTGTCCCCTTGCACTTCTACAGCAGCTGGTGTAGCTTCTTGTAGAAGCAATAGGGGGAACCTGATGCCATCTCGATCCATTGATCTTCCGCAGGGCACGCTCGACCTGCTCATCCTCCGCACCCTGTCGCTCGAGCCGCTCCACGGCTGGGCCGTCTCTGAACGGATCCAGCAGATCTCGAGCGACGTCTTGCGAGTCCAACAGGGCTCGCTTTATCCCGCGCTGCATCGCCTGGAGCGCCGCGGCTGGATCAAAGCCCGCTGGGGCACATCCGAGAACAACCGCAAAGCAAAGTTCTACGAGCTCACCAAAGCCGGACGGCGCGAACTCGAGATCGAACAGAACGCATGGCAGAAGCTAACGGTAGCTGTGGGCCAGGTCCTCGAAACCGCTTAGGAGGTCGCGCGTTGCTACACGACTTACTCTTCCGCCTGCGAACCTTGATGCGGCGCCCTGCCGCAGAGAACGAACTCAATGACGAGTTGCGTTTTCACATCGAGCGACAGACCGACAAATATGTGAAGTCGGGGATGAGCCATGCCGAGGCCCTGCGTCGCGCCCGGCTGGAGTTTGGTGGACTCGATCAGGTCAAGAACGAGTGCCGCGAGGCTCGCGGTGTCAGCTTGGTTGAATCGCTGGTGCAAGACTTGCATTACAGCGCTCGCACTCTGCTTCACTCGCCCGCGTTTACCGCTTGCGCTGTGCTGACGCTGGCACTCGGGATCGGGGCCAACACGGCGATCTTCAGCGTGGTGAATCAGGTTTTGCTGAATCCGCTGCCATATCCCAACCCGCAGGAGTTGCTGGCTGCACGGGAGAATGATTCACTGCCGAATCTTGAAGACATTCAGCGACAGACCAAATCGTTTGCCAGCAGTGGTGGAATCAACATCGAGCCTATGGACTTCAGTGGCACTGGTGAGCCGGTGCGCGTGCACGGCGCCTATGTTGATGTGGGCCTGTTTACGACACTCGGCGCACAACCGGTGTTGGGCCGTTTGATCTCAGCCGATGAGGATGTAAAGGGCGGGCCGCGGAATGTCGTGCTGAGTTATCCGTTCTGGCGGGATTTTCTGGGCAGCGATCCTCATGTGCTGGGCAAAGCGATCCGGCTGAGCGACAACAGTTACACAGTGATCGGCGTGATGCCCAGAGATTTCACTCTACCGAAGGAGCTTGCGGATGTCTTCGTTTCGTTGTGGGTGGGATATCCCGATGCGGCAGCCGAGCGTGACGTGCATTTCATGCACACCTACTGGCGGCTGAAGCCGGGCGTGCCGCTTGCACAGGCGCAAGCAGAGATCGCACGGGTGGACCGCCGGCTTGCGGAGGAGTTTCCCCACACCGAGAAGGAGCGCGCGACCTTACTGATACCGCTGCATGAGTGGTTGGTAGGCGATGTCCGCCCGGCGTTGCTGATTCTGTTCGGAGCGGTTGGGCTGGTGCTGCTGATTGCCTGCGCAAATTTCGCGATGCTGCTGATGGTCCGGGCCGTGGCACGCCAGCGCGAGTTGGTGATTCGCGCCTCGCTGGGAGCACGGAATCGCCGCCTGATTCGGCAAAGGCTCACCGAGAGCACGCTGTTGGCACTAGTCGGCGGAGCAGCAGGACTGATCGCTGCGAAGGCGGGCACAACTTTGTTGCTGGCGTTGAGACCGGCAGAGTTGCGTCGCTTGGACGCAATTCCCATGGACGCGCGGGTCTTCCTGTTCGTATTCGCTATCTCGCTACTGACGGGGCTGCTGTTCGGACTTCTGCCGGCTTGGTCCGCATCTCGCGGCGATATCGCTGAAGCGTTGCGGGAGAATGCACGCACCACAACTACGGGCGTTTCGCGCAGTCCTTTGCGCAGTTTCCTGGTGACCGCGGAGCTTGCCCTGGCGCTCATTCTGCTGGCGGGTGCGGGATTGCTGATCAAAGGCTTTCTGCGCCTGCGATCCGTCGATCCGGGATTCAATCCCGCGAACGTCATCACCATGTACCTTCAACTGCCGGGAAGCCGCTATCCGCAGATTCCCATGCAGACGAATTTCCGCAGAGAGTTGCTCGCACGGATCAACGCCTTTCCCGGGGTGGAGGCCGCGATGATAACTGACCTCCCTTTGGCCGGAAATTATGTAGGCCATCGCGTCGTGGTCGACGGACAGGCGACCCGTGCCGAGGGAACCGAACCAGTGGTGCAAACACTATCGGTGATGGGTGAGTACTTCGGCGTCATGCAGATACCGATTCGCAACGGACGCGACTTCAGTGCGATGGACCGCGAAGGACAACCACGAGTCGCGATCGTCAACGAGGAGTTTGTGCGGCAACTTCTTCCCGGCCAGAACGCGATTGGAACCCGCATTGACTGGACCCGATCGAGCGACCCCCACGAGTGGATGACGATCATTGGCGTTGCGGGCGACGTGAAGCATTCCGGACTGAACCAGCCAGTGGATCCCGCCGTCTACGCCCCGTTCAGCCAGAATGACGAGGCGTGGCGGAAATTTATGACGCTGGTGATCCGTTCGCGAGTTCCGGAAGCAAGTCTGGTCGAGGACGTGAAAAAGCAGGTCTGGAGCTTGGATAGCCAGATTCCCGTCAGCGGAATTCAATCCATGGACGATTTGTTGGCGGTCTCGGTAGGGCAGCAGCGCTTCAACATGTTGTTGCTCGGGAGCTTTGCCGCGCTGGCGGTGGCACTGGCCGGAGTAGGCATCTACGGTATGGTTGCGTATCGCGTCACACAGCGAACGCAAGAAATCGGGGTCTACATCGCTTTAGGGGCGCAACACCGAGATGTCCTGCGGCTGGTAATGAAAGATGGAGTGAAGCTCGGGCTGCTGGGCATTGTGCTCGGGCTTGCTGGCGCAGTCGCGCTTACTCGAGTGATGGTCAGCGTGCTCTTCGAAGTGAAACCTACCGATCCCGCAACACTGATTGGTGTAGCGTTGTTGCTTGCTGTAGTCGCTATGCTGGCCTGTTACATCCCGGCACGGCGGGCGTTGAGCATCCATCCTATGACCGCCTTGCGCCGCGAATAAGGAGCCGCGCACTGGACAACTTGAGGTGATCTGCAGATTCAATCGGATCAGCTGTCGGCAATCCGGAGGTTGGAACTCTGACTCAGATGCAGGCCATACAGATTCGACCTGCCTCCCAAGAAATGACACGGCGGAACATCAATGTTCCGGCCAACCAATCACTGAGCCGTGATCCGTTTGTGATCCGTTAGTACTGCTCACCATTGTCTTCGAACTGCCTTACGGTGCCCGCCGTGCGCTCTATGTTGTTGAAACTACGTTTTCGAGTAAATTCGAATCCCACTCTCTCCGCCAGTTTTTTACCCGCATAAACACTGGCGATTATCATGGCAGCTTGCGTCTTGTGCTAGCGTCATTCTCGTGGGGTTCGGAAAGGCGTGTATATGGAACCGCTGCACCTCTCCGATCAAGAAAAACGAGCCCTCCGGGAACGACTCCGCAACCTACGCAGGACGACAGCTCCAATCATTACCATTTTTGTCCGCCACTCTGCAAATTGCAAATACCGCGGGGATGAGTTTTGCAAGCGGTGCAATTGTCGAAAGCACCTCCGGTGGAGCTACGAGGGCAAGCAATACAGGCAGTCAGCGGGCACGCGCTCGTGGGCTGAGGCCGAGGACAAAAAGCGCGAAATTGAAGATCAACTCCACGGACGCACGGCCGAGGAAAAGCCCGAGCAGGAACTCCGCGGAATCCAAGCCTGCATTGATGTTTTTCTTCAGGACAAAAAGAACCAAGGAATCACCGAAAAGGTAATCGCCAAGTACACCCGCGAGCTGGCCCGGCTCAAGGCGTTCTGTGAGTCCCGGACGGTTTACACAGTGCAGGGAATCACGCGGGAATTGCTCACGGGTTTCTGTGTCACGTGGCCGGACCACTACCCATCCACAACGACGCGCTCCAAGGTGCGCGAGCGCATCCGGTCTTTCCTACGATACTGCTATGAGGCGCAATGGATACCCCGCATTCCCGCTCTGCCTAAGATCAAAATTGATGAGCCACCCACCATGCCGCTCACGGCAGCCGAGTACACCCGGTTGCTTGATGCTGTGTATGGCACGGTAGCTGACCCCACGCAGCGGGCGAAGGTGCACGCGCTGATTCAGCTCATGCGGCATTCGGGCCTAGCCATCCGCGATGCACTCACACTCAAGCGGGCGGAGATTCAATTCGACAAAACAAAGCAACTACACCGGATTGTGACGGCGCGTCAAAAAACCGGCGTGCCAGTGTCCGTGCCCATCCCGCCCGATGTCGCACAGGAGTTGCTGACGGTGGCGAATGGAACCCCTGATTACATTTTTTGGAGCGGCAAGGGCGAAGAGGAAAGCATCACGAAAAATTGGGCCAAGTATTATATTGCGCCCTGTTTCAAGGCCGCCAAGATCCCCAATGATGGACACATGATGAGCCACCGGCTGCGCGACACATTCGCCGTTGACATGCTGGAGAACGGCGTCCCGCTTGAAGAGGTTTCCAAACTACTCGGGCACGAAAGCATTCGGACAACTGAGCGCAGTTATGCAAAATGGGTGAAGGGCCGTCAGGACCGGCTAGACAGTCTCGTTACGGGTGTGTGGGCTAAGAAGAAAAAACGCTAAACCCTGGAGACAGCGGAGTGGAACCCGCTCTGAGCCAAGATCAGCGTCCCTTCAATCGCCGCAGATAAGAGCGCAAATGGGGCGGAACAAAGCCGGGTCTCGTTGCCCCAAACTGCATCGGGCGTGAATCACCAAAGCCTCAGGATCATCTGGGCACGGCGGGATTGTTCGTCAGCAACATGCGAATTGCTTGATGCGCTGCGACGGAATCGCTAGAATGACCGGCCTTAGAATTATGAGCAAAATTGCACGTGTTCTGCCTTTCACGTTGGTCGCAGTTCTACTGATGGCTGGTCATATGGCGGCCCAAGAGTGGACGAATTTCTCCTCTACGGAGGGCAGATTTTCGATCCTTATGCCTGCCAAGGCAGCCGCAGGAACCTTCGATCTGCAAACCGGCAGCATCAAGGTCACGGCACACGCCTTCACCGCACTGAGCCAGTCGATTATGGTGATGTGCGGGTACTATGATTTTCCCTCGCCTCCGCAAGACCCCGAGAAAGTATTCGACGCGACGAGAGATGGTTCCATCAGAAACGTTCACGGAACAAGGCTAACGGAGGAGAAACTAGCCAAGGACGGTTATTCGGGACGTCGTTTCCGGTCAACCGGATTGGGGAACGCATTCGTAGATGAAGAAATGTATCTGGTCGGTCAGCGCTTCTACTTGGTCACTATTACGACCTCAACGAAGATCCCGAACGCGAATATCAAGAAGGTCTTCGATTCGTTCCACTTCACGGTGAGTCAATAGCTGTTGAACGAAGTCGCTGGCGCGACGGACGCTTCGCGTGAGGCGGGGGGCAGCAGTTGTCAAGGGTGTTGAGAGATTGAGATAAGTGGGTCACAGAACTTAAGGAGGTCACTGTGACCCAACTACGAAAACGGATGCTGGAGGAACTCCAGCGTCGTGATTATTCACAGTCTACAGCAAGAATCTACCTTCACGTCATCAGCGATTTCGCCAAGCATTTTCGGCGCTCACCAGATACGCTCGGACCGGAGCAGATCCGGCAGTATCAGCTTCATCTATTTCACAGGAAGTTGTCCCCATACACCATCCGCCAACACACCGCCGCGCTACGTTTCTTCTATTTCAAGACTCTCCACCGGAACTTCCGCGCTGAATATATCCCGTTCCCCAAGTTCCGCAAACGACTCCCTACCATTCTCAGCCCCGAGGAAGTAGCTCGCTTGATCGACTCCGCCAGTAACCTCTTTCACCGCACCTTGATCATGACTCTGTATTCCACCGCCATGCGGCGGGCTTAACTGTGCCGGCTTAAAGTCCGCGACATCGACAGTCAGCGCATGATGATCCGCATTGTCCACGGCAAGGGCGGCCGCGACCGCGAGTTTCCTTTGAGCCCCAAGCTGCTGGAGACTCTGCGCGTCTACTTTCGCTGGATGCGGCCCACCACCTTTCTGTTTCCGGGCACCGTGAATGGAGTTCGCGCCGACGTCTCCATCAGCCCCAATATGGTGTGGTTAGCCTGCCGGCAAGCCGCCCAAAAGGCCGCTATCACGAAATGCCTTTCTCCTCACAGCTTGCGGCATAGTTGTGCTTCCCATCTTCTGGAAGCCGGCCCACTTGTCGATAGGGATCTAAGATTTAGCGACAACTACGGCGCAGTGCCCTCGCGTTGCGAAACTGCCCGTTGAGACGACTGATTCAGTCTCCCTGATCGTGAGGAACGGTCACCGCGCTCGTCTTCGATCCGCTATTGCCAGCGTTGTGTTTTGCTCGGACAGTAACCGTATAGCGACGCCCATCCAGGTCCGAGCCGCGCCGTGAGGCTCGCAGCAGGACAGTGAACGAGTACTTGCCTGCAGAGCTTAAAGTTATGGCTCCCGTGGGCTGAACCTCGCCGTATTCATCTTTCACAGTATAAGCCGCGCTAGTTAGGTTCACTCCGAAGCCGGTGTCGGTGATTGTGCCGGAGACGGTTACTGGCACCATTTTGTCGTTCGGCGGCCACAAAACTTTCGGCGTAGCAGAAATTGTGATTACGGGTGGAGTGGTATCTACCGGTGCGTGCAACAATACGCCTACTACGCCGTCGCCCGGACAATTCTGGTTGTCAGTGGGCAGGCACGAATTGGCCACTAGTATGTCAGGCGCGCCATTTCCATCGACATCTGCCACCACTAACGAGTGAGGCCGAGACCCACCAGAGTCGTAGGCTACGGCTGGCTGAAAGGTCCCGTCGCCATTTCCAAGCAGGACGCCCACGGCACCCGAAGCCGTGCAATTAAAGCTTTGGCAGCTATCTGCTACGACCAGATCCAGCTTACCGTCACCGTTCACGTCTACAACCGCCGCCTGTCGGCCGACGGTTCCACCCGAGTCGTAGGTCACCACGGATTGAAACGTGCCGTCGCCATGCCCCAACAGCACGCCGACTGTACCGTCAAAATTCGGAAGCACTAGGTCGGGCTTGCCATCCCCATTCACATCAGCGACCGCTACCGAACCCGGATCTACTCCACCCGCCCCGTAGGTTACGGCGGGCATGAACGTGCCGTCGCCGTTGCCCAAGAGAATGCCTGCTGACCCGTTGCAAGCGGTCGGACATATGTTCGCCGCCACTAGGTCGGGCTTGCCGTCTCCGTTTAGATCCGCAACCGTTATTGAGTTCGGTCCCCCACCCGAGCCATAGGTGACCACCGCCTTAAAGGTGCCATCGCCATTCCCTAACAAGACGCCTAATAAACCGCCGACATTTGCCACTAGCAAGTCGGGTTTCCCGTCACCATTCACATCCGCCACCGCCACTGACCCGACTTCTCCGCCTGCGCCATATCCCACTGCCAGACGGAAACTGCCGTCACCGTTGCCCAGCAGGACGCCCACCTGGTGGGAGGCCCCATTGGCTACAACAACGTCGAGCTTCCCGTCACCGTTCACATCCGCAACCGCGATTGAGAGGGCGCCCAGACCGCCCGAGTCATAGGTCACCGCCGCCTTGAACGTTCCATCACCATTTCCCAACAGCACATCCACAGAACCATTCACCAACCCGAAATTACAGGCGTTGCTGTTGTCGCTGATAGCGCAAAAGGTTCCTACTATTACATCAGGCACTCCATCACTGTTCACATCCGCGACTGCGACCGATCCGCTAGAGACAAAGGAGACATTCTCCACCCCGCCCGAGTCGTAGGTAACAGCGGGAAGGAAGAGAGGAGTCTTCGAGGCCATGGTCCCCGGTCGCGTCGCCGGAGCGGCAGCCAGAAGGAATACGGCCAGCAAGAATGGCACTGTGATGAAGAGTTTTTTCCACTGCGAAGGAATCCGCATGAGGATCTCCTCTGCTCTCATTCACGGTTTAGCGAGCGGAAGCGTACCGTGGCAGAGCACTCGACGGTTTACGAAAGGACCTACTCTCAATCAGAACAGCTCAGGTCTTCCATCGAGGAGTCTGGTGAGGTGAGGGACGCAGACAGGAGCACAATGGGCGCAAACTGACGGATTGTCAAGCGAGTGTCGGTTGGTGGCGAAGGTTGGTGGTGAAACCATTTCACTCAAATTTCGACTGCTTTCGATTCGATTCACATCGGAGGCGTTTGCCCGTAATCGGAAGATGAGATCCCGGTAGGGATACCACTCACGTGATACCCCCCGGACGGACCCGGACGGGCGCTGGTTAGCGCATCCGGTTCTTATCTCGGATGACTGGCGGCAAAGCGAACCGCGGGGTAAGGATGGAGGACCTGCGGTTGGGGAAACCATCGGTTTGCCAAGGCGAGAGTGCGCGTCCAGTTGATCGGGTTTTTCTGGCTACGGCGGCGAAGTGTACGCCACCATTGCCCGATTAACCGGTGGCGGAAGGCGCCGAGGCTATCGAGATTTCCAGGTACCGCATAGTAGTTGAAGTGTCCCTGCACGATCGACTTGAGCCATTGGCCGGTTTAGCCCGGCGCACCGTAATCAGGATTTTGCGACAGTTAAGGGTCAGGTGTCGCAGGCGACAATGCTGATTCGCCGCTTAGCGCGATCCTCATCGGGGCACCAGCGTAGTGCTGAAGCCGCTGCCGGGCTAAGAATGCTTTCTGTCCGGCATCTTGAGCTGGACTCGCCTCCCTGATCTAGGCCGTCAAGGGCAACGCAGCCCCTCTTGACCATTGGAGAAAGGTAAGGGCAGAGGCGCTTTGTAGCAGGGTTGAATTCATGTATACTGCGCGGCGACCACGAGTGCCACAACCCTGGAAGTCCTCGATCAAAAAGGAGAAAAAGATGGCATTGGACGCTGCCAGAAAACAGCAGATGGTGGACATGGAGATGGGGTCGTTTTATGGCGTAACGGCAACGGCAAAGGCTTTTACAAACGAAAGTGCTGTGTACGGCGGGCAGATCTACAGGATCTTCAAAGATTGCGGAGATAAAGGTGCAGGCGCAAAAGCTGCGGCCACACATGATGGAGTCAAAGCCATCAAAGACGCAGGAGTGACCATCCCTACCGACTTACGCATCTATTGCATCGGCGACAACAACGCTCAAAATCGCGCCTTTCACCGGGGTCAAGGGTGGGTCAAGATCGCTTTCGTTGTCCTGGGAGGCAAGGCCGTAGTTGGGGGAAGAGCTGATGCAGTTTCAGCGACCAAGCTCGGGGGTTATGCGATACCCGCCATAAGTTGTATCCACGAAATTGGGCACTGTTTACACGAGACCAGCGCAGGCGATGATCTCTATTTTGGCACTGGCAGCATACTGAGCGGCGCTCCAGTCAACGCCAACCAGGTGAGTGGATACGCTGCAATGACCAAGAAAGAGTTTGTGGCCGAAGTGTTTGCCAGCTTGATACTCGGTAAGACATTTAATCAAGCGGTGATGGACGAGTATCGGCTTTACCACGGACCAGTGGTGCCCTGAAGCAGCGAGTGCTATGGGGATTTCGCGACAACTAATTGTGCCCTTCGTGCGACCTGCGTTGCCAATACTGGCTTTTCAGGCGACTTTCAGTCGCCGCGTTGTAGAGAATTTCGCAGTCACAAAATGCTCCCTGTCCCATCAGCACATGGAACACATCGGACCAGTCCGATTTTTCAAACCCACAAAGATGGAGCGCTTCTTTTGCGTGACGGAAATCGCCAGAACATTTTTGCGCCAGTGTCGCTTTGCTCTGGGGACAGAACATCTCATCCAGTGCCGCGAAGAAGCCTTTCCCTTGCAGCACAGCCATAACGTCTCGCGTGATGGACGCGACAAACCCCTCATCAGGGTCGTCCTCGACCGTTTGAGGACGCTCGTCCGGCGTAAGCTCGAACCACACTGTATCCGCTAGCATGGAATCGTAGTAGTCCTTGGGAATCAGGTGCACGAGGTAGTGATACCTCTGACGCCGATACAGAGTCCTGAACCGCTCGTCGATGAAGAATAGCGCGATTCGAGACGGGTCTTTTGCCCAATATTCCGCGCGGATGGTCATGTCCGGGTACGAAGCTTGAACAAAGCCTCGGATGTCAGACTCGATTTTGGCGAGGCGACTATCGTGCATCACCATGACATCCTAACCAGTCCCAAAGGCAATGTCATCGCCTGCTTACGTCAACCCTCCCACCGTGCCGAATTACTATGATAACCATCTCTTGCCCAGTTGGCTCTTTGGGCTCCGGTAGCCGAGAGCAAATTTTGCGCCCCCAACGGCGGCACATGCACCGGTAGAACAGTCGGCCTGCTTGCCCGTAGGCATATCGGCGCCGGTGATTTTCATTACATCGGCAAAGAGGCATCTACGCGCTGGGCGGGCGGGCCCGATCCATCCATGTTGGCTGAAGCGGGCGCACTGGACCCGGCGGACGAGACTTGCCGCGAGTACGAAAGAGGTGTTGACCCGAGTTATCTTGATCAAATCCGGACACAAGCAAAGCAATTTTCTACTCGAAGTCTTTCTCGCCAGTCCGGAGTTGCCAAGTGCGCAATAATAAACTTTAAGAACGGAAGGAACACGATCAAGCCGCGCACTTTGCGAAAACTGACAAAGGCCATCCATGACCTGCAAAACAAGGACGTAAAGAACTGAACAGATGCAGGAAAGTGTGGATGATTTCCGATTTGCGCGTTATACGCGCCTAAAGAGTTCGATTCTCGCAAGCCCGCGGTTTTTTACCGTTGCAGACATGGTTCTGCGCTGCCTGGACTTCACGATTCGAGCATGCTACAACGGCGGTTGCGATTCCGAGAAGTGGCCCGTTTCGAGACGCTTTGATCACGGGACTGGAATCCGATAAAGATTTCGGTGCATCGTAGTTTTCACGTAGGCGAACGTCGAAGGGTCCGGTCCGGGCGAGAGGAACCAGCCGTCCAGGAGGCGGGTGCCTGGAACTGCCTTGGCATCTTCTGGTCCTCGAATTCCCCAAGACGGCAGCTTGGGGATCGTCTCTCCCGCGGCTACGGGAATCGCGAGCGTTGTGCCTCGAGTTGTGTGCGAATTCGGCGACAGCCCCATATAGAAGATCTTGCCGTCAGGACTCCAATCCACAGAGCACCAAGTGCAGATCCGTCGCGAAGGACCTCCTCTAATCGCAATCGCCACGATGACATCGGAATTAGGCAACGGCACATCCGCGGCTATCCAGCGCCGGTCCGGCGAAATCGCGATAAGCGCCGAGATCGGATCTGGGAATAACTTGAAGCGCTCTGAACCATCCTTTCTGATCTGGCCGATATAGTTGGCTTTTCCGTCCGTAAACTGGAAGATGATTTGTGCGTCAGGACCGAAATGGGGCGCGCGCTCCCCGGTCGAGGTGATCAGTCTGGGAGGCGAACTCCCGTCCAAATGAGCTAGCCAGAGCTGGGAGGGTATTCCGTGCGGTTGCGTTGAGAAGACAACCTCCTTGCCGTCGTTCGAAACGTCATATTCCGCCATTGACAACCCCGGCAGAACCGCCTCGCTTTTCCCCGCCTCGAGATCTTTGCGCCACAACTCGCTCGAAGACGAAGACAAATCATGTCGCATCAAGTAATAGAGCAGCTTGCCATCCGGTGAAAATCTCGCCGATCCGGGGCTCACATAACCTTCGGAAGACAAGGCGCGATCACCCTGTTTGTCGTGAATCCATAACGCACTCTCGTGAAGGCCAATCGAAGTGATAATGGACCGCCCATCTGGCGCTATGGCTAGTCCGTCCTCCTCGGTAGGACCGAACGTGAGTTGCTCAGGCTGGCCTTCAGGAAAACGTTCACGCCATAAATGATGACTGCCCTCCACTTCAGCGCCGAAATACATCCACTTACCATCCGGCGACCATGCGGCCGAGGTACATTGCCCTTGCGGGCCCACTTGGCGGCTCTTCGTGGTGCCATGGAGTGAGATCAACCGGCATGGTTGCCAGACCGGATCCATTTCGACGACTATCGCCCGCTGACGATCGGGCGAAGCATAGGTGAAGTGCGCCATCATGCGCTGATGCTGCGGGAAATAAAGCTTGCGGTATTCCAAGCGATTTACCAATGCCGTGACAACTCCCATGTGAACGCCCGTTTCTATTTCCGAGAACAGGATCCGCCGTTGATCTAACCAGCTGAGCCCCGCGGCATTCGACAAAAGCAAAGTCGGTTCGCCTCCCAGCGGAGACACCGTGTATGTTTTCCACTCGTCAGTAAGCTCTGCGCTATAGGTGGTGTATGCGATGCGTGAACCGTCTGGAGAAAATGCCAGCCCGTATTTAAGCCTGGGATCATTCGTAAGCTGAACTGGGTCGCCGTTGGGGAGCATCTTCACGTAGATCTGATCGGGAGTGAGAAACCAATTGTCACTTTTGTAGAACGCAACCATTCGGCCATCGGGCGACAAAGCAGGCGCAACTGCTGAATCTGTGAAGTTGGTGATTTGCGTGTAGGTGACTTCCCGGCGTTCGGTTGGCTCTTTCCTCGGATCGGATTTCTGTCGCAGCTGCCAGATCGTCGTTGGGACGAGTAGAAAAGCCACTAACACAAGCACGATCCACTTAACCTTGTTCTTGCCCGCGAATTTCTTGTCGCCTGCCGCAGTCACCGGACCGTTGGCGGCAGCTGCGGGCACAACCGGGTCCCTCTTGGCAAGGGTCTCATGCCCGTTATCGGAAACCATCTGCTGCGAGATCGACTCAGGTTGGTTTTCGGAGGACAGGGATACTGCAGCGATAAACCTATATCCACGGCCTGACACCGTCTCAATAAATCGAGGATGTTCAGGGTCATCCCGCAGAGCTAGTCTTATCTTCCGTACGGCATTGTTAATACTCCGATCTGTTTCGACGAATACGTTGGGACCCCATAAAGAGTCGACAATCTCTTTTCTGGACACCAGATTGCCGCGTTTCCTCAGGAGCAGCAGCAGGAGATCGAAAGGTTGCTTTTCAAGGCGTACCCGCCGGCCTGCTCGTCTGACCTCGAACTTGCCTAGGTCAATCTCCACGTCCTCGAACTGAATAATTGGGGCTGCCAAGGTGGGCTCCCGGCGTCCAAGGCGCTATATCTTAGCAGGTCCTTTTCGTCCTGTAGCGCCCAATATTTTCAGGCACTTGGGCCGCGATACGTTCGTGACATAAAAATTACCTTTTATCGATTGCGGCACTACTGAGAAATCAGGAGTATGTCCACGCGCTACCCACACTATCTGAAGGGATGTTCTGGGCGAGGGCGCAGCATCGGGAGTGCAGAAATACGCGGTTCCGATTCCGTTGCGAGGAGGTAAGTTGCAATGAGATGGAGGCTCGGATACTTGATCTTTGCGGTTCTGGCACTCGGCACCACGCTGACGGCCCAGATTCAGCCGATTCCCAATCTAACTGTCCAACCAATTCCTATTCGCGGTGGCGACCTCGTCCCTGGATACGGAATTGCGAATTCGTTCGTTCCCGGCCCGCCGGGCCAAAGTCCACCCTTTGATCCGATCGGCGCCGATCCGCAAGTCATCACCAACTTCAGGGGTCTGACCGCGATGGGCTACACGAGCGGGTTGGCCACTGACAACAAGAGCAATCAATACGTTGTCATCACCGACATACGCGTCTACAAGGGCAAATATATCGGAGGCGCAGCGGCGGACCCCGCTAATACGGCGGGAGCCACGGTGTCGGAGGAGGCGGATGGCATCTTTGTCGAGATATGACTCGACCTCTGGGACCTCGGTCTGAGGACCCAATTGCATGATTTCAGCCCGTGGACGTTGCCGAACGGTCTGTTTTGGACCGTGAAGGTTGACCCGAGTGCCGTAAAAATCGATGGCGATACCGTGACCATTCACCTGGTCGATGTTCCGGTGGTGGATGCATTCAGCTTTCCTCCACCTCAGCAAGCCGTACCCGGCATTTCCCCGTTCCAGCTGATACCAGCTAAGTTGTCGCTCGACATCACCTACAAGAGAACCGGCAATCCGCGCCGGGTTCGACCAACATCGCACGATCCGGTCAGTCCCTTTAACTGGGCGGGGACGATGTGGGATTCCTCCAACTCCGGAACGTTTTCATTGTCTTATGATGACGGATCGTTTTCGGCATCCGGCAGCTTTGACTCGACTGGCAATTTCGGCGAGATGGGATTCGAAAGAAACGGGGTATTTCTCAGGGATGGCGAAGGAGACGACAGCCAGAACGCAGAAGCTCAACCGGAAACCCTGCCGCATCCAAACGCCCCAACTCCTGAAATTACGGCGAAGGTTGCAGGCAGCATCCCGGTCCAGACAGCTAGGACTGTGCTTCTGAAGGGCAGAGCCCCGGTGAAGGTTAACTTTTAGTCCCGGCTCTCGGGTGGGTTGAGAACTCGAACCAGTTGTTAGCCGCCGACAAATTACACCATCGGGGAGGAAGGGATCGGTGCCCAGTTCATCGTGGTTCCCTTCCTCCACCCGTTTGATGTCCTGATCCACAGAGCGCAAAAAACGGGAAACAGCAGTAAGCCTCCCGCTCCCCGTTTGTCGGCGGAAACTGCTTCGAGGCTGAAGACCCCCAGCTCTTCACTCCACGCTTCACGCACTCAGTACAACTCAAACTCCACACATCTCCACTCCTCGCCCCCGGCGCCCCCGCGCGCACCGCGAACGACAAACAAAGGGACGCACGATCTGGACGCGAATGAAATTGGATCTCCCGAGTGGTGGAATCGTATTGCAAATGGGGATTCCGTGCATGACCTGGCTGGATGTTGCTTGGCGAATGACAAGATTGATCGCTGACGCTCTCCCCGACGGCTCATGCGAGAATCCGGCGTGTCGCAACACGCTATCGAGCGATATTTGGATGGCAAACGCGTCCATCCCAAAACGCGAGCAAAGCTGGAAGAGACAGTAGAAAAACTAGAGCAAGAAAGATTAGTTGTCGATCGATGATCTAATGCTAATTCCTTGTTAAGCCCAGGGGCACCGGTTTCTCCGGCAGGACGAGCGTTGGTGTTTTACTTCGCGCTCCCGGAGAGACCCAGGCTTTGCGGACTGTTTCCTGCATTGTCCTTAGCTGTTAGAGTCCCTTTGAATGTGCCACTCGCCAAAGGATGGAAAGTGACCGTCAGAGTGCAGCTCTTGAAAGCGGCGATGCTGGTTCCACAGCCCGCTGCGGAGTAGCCAGTCGGAACGGAAAGCGAAGAGATGTCGAGGGTCTTATCTAGGGCGTTGTTGAGTTTGACAGTCTTGCTGGTGGAACTCCCTACAGCTTGCAAGCCGAACGAGAGACTCTTGGGGGCGAAGAAGGCCGGCACGAATTCGTACGCACCCATGTCGACGATGGCGGTGGGGCCGCCGTAGCCGTTGATAATCCGTGGATTGCCGGCGAAATCTTTGCTTGGCAGGTCGGGGGCGGAGTTGTCACCGGCGTCGATGGCAGGAGAGCCGTCCCTTAGCCGATAGTTTGATTTGGAAACAAATAGCGGGTCGACGGAGATATTCCCATTTGTCCCGGTCTGGTCGGCGCAGAATCCTCCATAGGTCGTCCCTGAGGGTGCGTAAACGTCGTTTGAAAAGAAAACCGCCACCGTTGTGGTGTTGAAATTGTCGCAGTAGAGTGCGGTCTCACCGCTGAGACCAATGACGATGTTGTTGTAAATCCGAGTCGGATCGCCGGTATAGCTATTCGTATAAATACCTGAACCGATTCCATTGCCGCTCTGGTTGTTGGCAACCGTGTTGTTGGCTATTGTCGGAGTGCCGAGATTTCCAAAAGAGTAGATGCCGCCTCCAGATGTACCAGCAGTGTTTCCAACAATCACATTTTGAACAATAATCGCGTTTGCGCAGCATCCTCCGATCCCGATCCCGCCACCCGCGCTCTGAGTGTTGTTGTTGGCGATTAGGTTGTTCGCGATGTACGGCGAACCGGCCGCAAACAAAGAAATTCCACCACCGGAGAAGCCGTTGCCTCCGTCATTTCCGGAGATTACGTTTCCAATTATCTGCGCCGCACTACTCGGTCCACCCACCGACATCCCCCCGCCACCAGAGCCACCGCTGCACAAATCGTGAAAGTTACCTCGAATAGTATTTCCTTTAATAACAGGTGAGCCTCCATTCACGGAGATACCTGCGCCGTCACAGGAGTGATTGCCAGTAATTATGTTGCCCAAAATCGTGGGTGATGAGTCGATGACGATTCCAAAGGTATCGTTAGCGCCCTGTATCGTAAATCCTTTCAGCACGGACGAACTCGTCTCAGCATGATTGAAGGTCACTCCAAAACTCGAAGCGGGAACAGCGATTGTGGTAACAGATGCTCCGTTTGAGCTTTCGACGGTAATTGCTTTGCCGTTGAAATTGATGGACTCGGAATAGGTGCCGGGAGCGACGAGGACAGTGTCACCGTTCACGGCTGCGTTGATTCCCGCCTGGATCGTAGGCTGGTCGGCCGGAACGTGGATGATTGAGGCTAGGGTGCAAGGGACGAACACGAGCGTCAAAAGTAGGAGGGACAGAGTACGGGACATGGGTTCTCCGCAGCAGCGCGACATTTGCGGTCCGACTGAGAGGAGGGAGCCGGGGCGCAGACAGTGCGAGTCATTCTCGTCTTTCAGGCGCGAAACGTCAAGCCGCCGTAAAAGCCGCCGTAAAAGCAGATTCCTCGGCCACCCAGCCCAATTTTGCTCGCCCGAAAATGGGGGGGTAGCCGAATTTTTCCCGATAGATACTACCCCTTCTTCGGCTTGATGGGATAGGAGATAGAGATGATGAAACGACACATCATGTTAATTAATTGATAAACATGTGGAGACATTTGGGACGATGTGACGCGCGCGTGGATTTGGCGTGACGCGTGGCATACGCCGAGTGCGATTCGATATGAGAATGTTTTCGTCGGGGACTGGGGAAACCTTAAAAAGCTTATCGGGCACGATTCGTGGCAGTCGTGGGCCGTTGCGACCTGCGGTTCGTTAATATACTCTGCCACGAAAGGCCTATTTCTGCGAACAGCAACGTAGCCAGAAGCAGCATCCAGCCGGTTGCCATTCCGAAAGAATCCGGGATCGGGACCGCATTCAGTACTCTCGCGGTTATGAAGACACTCGTGAATGCGTAGTTCCGCGCCATCCACTGTCGATGTGCTTCAATATTGCCGTTGCGAACGGCTGCGAACGCCATCCCTCCAGTTATAAGCCATGTAGCGGCGAGAGAGAATACCCACAGTCTGTCCTGTAGTTGTTGGTGAATAGAAGAGACATAGAGTGCCATGATTGCAGATACGGCCACCGCGGAAAGATACACTCTGCCCATAATACGGTGCACGCTCAAGTGCTGTTGACGAAAACGCGACGAGAACTGAAAAGGCCCGATCAGAAGTGCGATCAATCCTCCCAATACGTGTGGCAAGACTAGCCAGCGCACAGGGAAGTAGTATGCCCATTTCTCATCAGAATGGATGATGATAAAGCGCTCATCATGCCAGAGGACAAAAAGAAACAGTGGTAGCAGCACCGCAAACGTTACATGCCTGAGGCGAATCGGACTGCTGCGGACGGGAATAGCGGATGAACTTGCCATTGGGTGTTACTCCCGCGAACAAGTAACTACATAGCCAGACATTTTTCCATCACTGTTGGTAAACAACTGTTGCGCTCATTGATCCAGCACCGAAATGATCGCCATCCGCAAAAAGATCTGTCGAACCCTTCTGCTTCGCGCTCCTTCCTGAACAGGAAACCGTCGATATGACCATCGGCTCCGTAGTAGCGCAACGATTGCATCCTCATCGGAAGCCGCTCTGGTCGAGTTGAATGATCTTGCTACCACACACTACCCTAGCTCCCTGTCATCGCTATTAGTTGTTGGGTTGTGGTCTGAATCCCAACTTCAGGTTTCTGGCTAGGTTAAGCAGTCGCCGCGCATGCTCTGAGAGGGACGGCGCAGTCCGGGACACTTCTGTCGATGCGACAACTCTCCCGACCGCATCTGAGGGCATCGGCTTCAGGAGGGCCGCATGAATGTTGCCGGTACTCAATTGAACGGCGCACACGACGATTTCTCCGCGTGCGTTTACATCGAAAGCCTTGATCAGGTTATAGCCGGAGCCCGGCGGAATTAGCGTGTTGAGGTCAATCATCTCGCCGTTCTGCCACAAAAGCGCGCGGTCTGGAGAATAAAAAATGAAACCGACGCCGGCGTCTCCGACGATCTGGCCACGCTCGTTTAATGAGTTCGCTTCGCTATTGTCGTCGCCGGCGGGGACACCCAACTCGCGCATGACACCCGCTTCCCAGAAGTAGGCATGCCCAACTGCACCTTCCTTCGGGTCAGGGACTGCGATTCTGCCGACCACTTGGCCCTTGTTGTTGATGCTATATGCGTCGCCACCAAAGGCATAACTTGGCGCGCCGCCGAGTTTAGCGACGCTGCCTCTATCCCAGAGTGTCGGGAAGAAAGGCGGGAATCCCAGGAGGGGATTAGAGATAGTGTCTTCCTGAGAATCGCCCACGATTTGACCCTGGTCGTTAATACCGTTGCCGATGCTGGAAGTAGAGCTACCCGGCCCACCTAGCGTGCCCAAGTCGCTGATCGCGCCATGACTCCAAACGACGGCGTGAATCGTTCCGTCCGCGGCTTGGGAAGTGCCCACGGCTTGGCCTTCGTTGTTGACCTGTTGCGCTTGGCTGAATCCGCTGGGACCAACGAGCGTGCCGAGATCCGTGACCGCTCCGTGGTACCAAAGCAGGGCGTGGTTGATGTTGTACGAGTTATAGCCGACTGTTACGCCTCGGTTGTTTCCGCCTAAGCCGGAACTATCAATGTCGCCGAGCGTTCCCAAGTCCTCCATGACCCCCTTGCGCCACTGAAACGCATGGACGATAGCATTGCCAAACGCGTCGACTTGCCCGGTTTCCGAAGCGCCGATCACGTCTCCCCTGTTGGTTATCCAACTTGGAACGCTATTATTGCCACCGAGCGTGCCAAGGTCGGTGATGCCGTAATTGGTTTGCGCCATGGCGGGCGTGCGTGTCGCCAGGCTGAAGGGCATGCATACCAAGGCGAGCACTGCGATATTCTTCCAATCGATTCCGTGTTTCGTGTTCATATGTTCTCCTGATTCGGATCGGCTAGCTATGGCACGCGCAGCCGGATGCCCATAGAGGTTCCCTAGGACCACCCACAGAGGCGCAATACCCTGTTAGCTGCGCCAGTGCTCGCGTCGAGTTCTTCTCAGCGCGAGGAGCAATCGCGCGAACTGTTACACACCCTAGTGAGATCGCCAGAGTGGGGTCAATAAATGCAGCCTGCGCTTTTGCTGAATTTTTTATGAATGGGCAACCTGCTCAGGCAGAACAACTTAAGGGATCTCGTGCCGGCTTGCCTCGACGACGATATAATGCAGCGATCCGCAGGAAGGACGTTTCCGTGCCTGCACCCGCCGATAACTCGCTCATCTTGCGGTTTGGTCCCTTCCAACTCGACGCCGAGGCCTGTGAGCTGAGAAAAGGCGAAACCTCACTTCACCTCGCTCCGCAACCTTGCAAGGTGCTCGTCTTGATGGCCTCCAACCCTCACAAGGTATTTACCCGGCAGGAGATTCAGCGCGAGATCTGGCGCAGCGATACGTTCGTCGATTTCGACCAGGGGCTTAACGCCGCCATCCGGCAAATTCGCGCCGCGTTGTGCGACGACGCAGAGTCGCCTCAGTATATTGAGACAATCCCTAAGCGCGGCTATCGATTCATTGGCCAAGTCACCGAAAAACCGGCGCGCCCAATTGCTCCGCTCGCTGGGCCCCCGCAGTCCGTAGTCCTTTCGCCCCCCGCAAATCCTCGCACGCGCGCCCATCGCCGCCCCGTGGTTGCGATGCTCGGTCTCGCCTTGGTTGCTGCTGCTATTGCGTTCGTTTGGAGAATCGGCCACGGAAGACCAGGGCGCGCAGATATTCGGCCGAGCATTCGGGCTATTGCCGTCCTGCCGCTGGAAAATCTTTCGCATGATCCAGAGCAGCAGTACTTCGCAGACGGAATGACCGACGCACTCATCACCGACCTGGCAAAGATTCACGCGCTGCGGGTCATTTCGCGAAATTCGATTATGCAGTACAAGAACCAGCCCAAACCGATGCCGCAAATCGCACGGGAGCTGAACGTGGAAGCCGTCGTTGAGGGGACCGTAATGCGGTCGAGGGACCGAGTGCGAATCACCGCCCAGCTGATTGAAGCGGCGCAGGATCGTCACCTTTGGGCCGAGACCTACGAGGGCGATTTACGTGATGTCTTGAGCCTGCAGGACCAAGTGGCTAAAGCGATAGCAGGAGAAATCAAGGTCACCCTGACTCCTCAAGAACAGTTGCACCTGACCAATGCGCGCCGCGTGGATCCGCAAGCGGAAGATGCTTATCTGACGGGGCGATATTACTGGAACCGCAGAACGACAGAATCAATGAGAAAAAGTTGTGACTATTTCCAGGCTGCGATTGATAAAGATCCCACCTACGCCGTCGCCTACGCGGGCCTCGCCGATTGCTACAACGTTCTTGGGTATTACGACTATCGTTCGCCAGCAGAGACCTTTGCAGTGGGCAAAGCTGCCGCACAAAAGGCACTAGAGATCGATGACAGTCTGGCGGAGGCTCACGCCTCCCTCGCCTATGCCAAGCATTATTTCGATTTCGATCAGACCGGTGCCGAACAGGAGTTTAAGCGTGCAATTGAGCTGAATCCAAATTATGCCACTGCTCACCACTGGTATTCCTTGTATCTATCCGAGATCGGTCGTTTTGAGGAGGCCAAGGCCGAGATCCGGCGGGCACTTGAGCTCGATCCGCTTTCGCCGATCATCAGCAACACCATAGGATGTATTTACTTTCGGAATCGCGAATACGACGCGGGAATCCAAAAACTGCGTAGCCTTTTGGAGGCCGACCCGAACTTTGTTGTCGCGCACGATATGCTCGGCCAGATTTACATACAGAAGAGAATGTATGACGCCGCCATCGCAGAATTTCAGAAAGCGAAGACCCTCGACGCCGGTGACGCCCCCAAAATGCTGCTAGAGATCGGAGAAGCCTATGCGCTGGCGGGGAGGAAAGCCGAAGCGAAGAAGGTGCTCAAGGAGGTCAAGAGTATTTCCAAGCAAAAGTACGTACCTCCTTACATTGTGGCGCAGTTCTACGCCTGCCTAGGTCAGAACGACATGGCCTTTGAATGGCTCGATCGCGCGTTCCAAGTCCGCGACCGTTCTCTGACTTCGTTGGGGTTTGACCCTCAACTCGACAATCTGCGACCCGACCCCCGCTTCGCCGAAGTGTTGCATCGCGTCGGCCTTACCCCTTAACGACGGCTCATATCCTTGGCAAAGTGATTAAACAGAATGCCGACCCTCAAACGCGTCGCCCGGCGCTGGCGGATTCAGCAGGAATTCATCTCGGATTGAATGCGTGCTATCCGCAAGGTGTCTCCATTTGTTCGTTGCGACGTACTGCTATCCATTTGTCGGCTATAAGGCTGCTCGTCCATGATGAAAATCTCGATCACTTCAAAAACTTTTTCAATCAGAGGTCATTTCGTATCGCACTCGACAACTTTGGATTGATGGAAAACAAGGCACATCCGCGCGACACTAGATCACTCCAAGCCGGCGGAGCACTGACTTCAGCAGTTCTTGATTCCTCCGGCGTGGCCGACTGCGCCCAGCCAGTGCTCTTACGAGCATCGAACGGGATCTGCCGCTGAACCTCATTACGGCCGTTACTGGGATCTTCTTCAGTAAAGGCAGAATCTTGGTCTGCCACTCTTCTCGGCGCGGGTCTGGATATTCTGTATATACGCTCTCAGGGGAATGAATTACTCCCGCTTCGATTTCTTCGAGCCGGTTCGACTCTTTGCCGATGTAGATGATTCGTTCTACCCGTACATGTCGCCGGCGCAGCAGCCCAACGGTTTGCTTGCCGCTGGGCTGTCCCTTCGCATCTGCGCTCTTCGCGCCGGGATGGTATTCGTACTCGCGCAAAACTTCCGCGTACGTCTTTACCCGTGCGACGCCCCGGCTGCCATGGAAGCCCTCCGTCGTGATCTCATATTGTTTTCCTGAATATTGGTCGATCCACGGCAAATCAACCCAGCATTCCGGATCGGGTACATAGGGCGCAACGAGATGAAATCTTTCCGGATCAACGTCGGGTGGATACCCGAACTGTTTCACATGGCACGACAACAAGAAGTCGAACGGCTTTATCCGATTGCGGTACTTCTTACCGCGATTGAGCTTTGCCAATGAACACTTCGCCGTCGGACTCGTAATCGGCACCCGTCCAATAGCAGGCAGATGCTCAAACTCCGGCGGTTCGACAGGCAAACCTAGCGTCACACGAAGGATGTTGATCCAGGCCTGGCGAATCCAGTCACGATCTTCACTCACAGGGTTCATCGGATTTCTAAGGTGACCGAGACCATGCTCGGACCAGCGGTCTTCATGATTGTTGACACCCTTCTGAAGCAGGACAGGATAGCCATCCTCATCGCGCAAGAAAAGCGCATACCGTTTCGACGCAATTGCCAGACAGAAAACCTGTCGCTGTTTGCCAGTTTCCGGATCATAGTTGTCGCGTTCTATTTTGAGGATTGATCGCGATTTGTCCGTGTAAGGATTGAGTTTCACAAAACGTGCAGCGATCTCGTCGACTTCTCTCCATGACAGAGCCATGACGGCACTGCGGCCATCTGGCATCTTGAAGGGACCTCCCGGACACGGAACTAACCCGCCATGCTCCGTGGCGACAATTGCCATCGAATCGGTGTCTTCCATGGACGTACGAGCCGTGAAGCTCCGAAACGCGGTGGTCAAGTAATGCAAGCATCAGACGGGCCCCTGCCGTGATCAACGAACCCAGTGGCGCAAACCAGAATTCACCTGGGAACTCGGGGTGAGCGACTTTGCACTTGTATGGATCGGGATCGATGCCATGGCATATGACCTCAACTTTGTCGTCATCGTCCTTCCGATCCATCTGCGCATAGATGCCGAAGCAGGTTGCGCTTGCGAGGATCAGTCGTTGCACCCGATCCGGCACCGCAGTCGAGAGATGCGGCAGGACTTGGTGGTGCTGCGAGCGCGGGAGGCGTTGGTGGCAGCACGGACCGAGCTGATTAACGCCACACGAGGTCTGGTGAAAAGTATGGGTACACGGTTACCCAAGTGTTCGAGCCCGAGCTTCCGGCAAAAGGTAAAGGATGTGATTCCGGAAAAGGTACGGGAAGCCCTGCTGCCGTTGGTGCAATTAGCAGATGCACTGAGTGATTGCATTCGAAGCTATGACCAGAAGATGGAAGAGCTGGGCAGCGAAAAGTATGGGCACACGAAGTTATTGCGCCAGGTGAAGGGGGTAGGGCCGATCACCCCACTTGCCTACGTATTGACTTTAGAGAATCCGGAGCACTTCGCCAAGAGCCGAGATGTGGGGCCCTATTTGGGATTAGTGCCGAAGCAGGAAGACTCCGGAGAGAGCCAGCCGCAATTGGGAATCAGCAAAGCTGGAGACACGATGGTGCGCAAGCTGTTGGTGGGGAGTGCGCACTATATCTTGGGACCGTTTGGACCCGACAGCGACTTACGAAGCTACGGGCTGCGGCTGTGCGAGCGTGGGGGAAAGAACGCAAAGAAGAGAGCCGCGGTAGCGGTAGCGCGGAAGCTGGCGGTTTTGCTGCATCGACTTTGGGTGAGTGGCGAGGTCTATGAGCCGCTGGGCTACGCCGCCTCGAGGGGGATCGTACAACAGGCGGCTGCGTAGACGGAAACAGACGTGACAAGCAGGAGCCGGGTCCAGGGAGCCATGAGTGGAAGACGCGAAAATCAATCGATCGCCAGAAAGTTTGCCGGCAATGACATCCACCGCCTTGTTCAGGAGACTGCGCATTACACTCGGGTCAAGAAGACCGCTTTTGAGATAGCAGCCCCTAACAACCCAGGTCCGTCACCGTGGTGATGGACCTGGGCTTTAAATCGAACCCCAACATGCACCGAGGCCCAGAAGTGGCCCATTTAGAGTGCGGATAGAAGCAGGGCAAATGTGGGTGGCGCCGGCAGGTTTTTCTGGGAACGCTTGAGAGACGCGAATCAACTTTATGTTCTGTGGACTGCAATACCGAAGTCTAAGCAGATTGGGTGAGGACCTGTTGCTCGTCCAACAAAAACAAAACCCAAACCCATCAACTAAGGAACGAAGCTCAAATGAACTGCGTTTCGCTTCGTTCGTCGCTCGATTATGAAGTGGCGTGGAGACCTGTCAAGGGTCGAGGTGAACGCCCAAAAACGGCGCCCTTGACAGCTCTCCACGCCACCCAACGCAGCATCGTTGATGTCGGAGGAAAAAAATATGGAGGGCCGCCACGTCGGCCTTGACTTTTATGACCTTCTCATAGAAGTGTAATGGATTTTTCGCCAATCATCCGCAAAAGCCAAATCAGGGTCAACGCCGTGACCGGGCAAAAGCCTCCTGCTTGGCTGCCAGTCCGTAGACCCCGAGTGCTTCGAGACGTGCGACCGCGCGTCGCGGGGAGTGTAGCCAGTCAGAACCGTAGCTCGGATAGCGATCGACATCGTACCCTCCGTCCCAATCGGGACGATACAGTTCTCTGAAATAGACTCTCGCCTGCTCTTCCCCTTCGGCATTTGCCCGGTCGGCGATGTAGTCGACTCGCCATTGCCGGCGGGTTTCGCCGCCAAAGCTGGCGTGAAACAGATGTTCATCGAAAACGATGATGTCGCCAGGTTCGGTCAAGATGGCGTGTGACGGCAGTGTTTCAGCAGGCTTCCCCGCAATCCCTAGCGAACGAAGGGCGGTTGCGAACTCCGCACGATGTGAACCTGGTAAGACACACAGTGCGCCGCTTTCTTCTCCGAGCGATTCGAAATAGGTAACAATGCCGAGACTCGCAATCGGAAGATTGGAGTCGGTGTGCCATGCGGTGTTGCCCGAGTAACGTGCGCCTTTGGCCCGAGTCGGAAGTACCGGGCTATCGAACAAGGTCGCGGCGATCGTTTCGGTTCGGTCGAGCAACGCCAGACTAGCCGGCGTCTCTGCTGTCATCATTGGCACATATTGAAAATGAATTTGAGCACTCGGTGAAGGTTCAAACGACGACTTTCTCCCATGCTGCATTACGTGGTCGATCTCCGCCGCGATCAGCCGCGCGTCGAAGAACTGACGTATCACCACAAAACCGAATGTCCGAAAATGAGGTACATCGAGAGCCCACTCCGAAGGCAGCGCTGGAGCGGGATAGGTTATCTGGCTGTGCGCACCTGGGTTTGCCATCATGCTCGTTGAAAACGCATCGTAACGGAAATAGGATGGGCGGCACAACTAGACGAGGCCGCCCACGGGCTACCGTCACAACCCAAACGGGGCCTTAGGCTGCAAAACCCATGCGACACAGAAGGTCATCGAAGCGAGGATCTTGATGCAAGCTACTTAAGTCCGGCGTCTGCCCGACATAAACGAGCGAGCTTGCGCGTCCTTGGTAGGCCCTATCCAACCAGACAAAAGCCTGTTCGCGCTCGCCTAGGAGCGCATGAATCACGGCGCAGGAAAGTGTTGTGGCAGACTTGGGGTTGTGTGACGCTTGCTCCAATTCACCCAGAATGTTCCGTGCGTCGTCTTGTTTCCCCACCATAGCATTAACAATTCCAACTGCAGTTTTGTCGCGCGGGCCATCTCCAGAAAGGGCAACAATCTTCTCTGCCTCTGCCACAGCCACCTGAGACATACCCTTCCGGGCGTAAGTGACCGCGAGGAGCCCATGTGCAGCAACGAAGGATGGATCCATCTCAGTGGTCTTTACGAGCTGATCGATCGCGTCATCGTATTGTCGGGCGTAGTAGTAAGTCACCCCGAGATGAAAGTTGATGGGCATGCTGCCGATCTATTACGACCACGTTTGCAACAGCTTAATGTCTCCTTTTCTGAGCAGGAGTTTCCACGGACCAAGCAACTTCTTTGGTAGTCCGTTTCACGGATGGGCAGCAGCGAGGTCAGTTGACGAAATATCTCCATTACACTCATCGTCGTCGAGCTGGATGGGCAATCCGCCTTGGCCTGGGAAGAAATTGGGATAGGCGAGTGCGGTGGTGTTTCCGGATTTGACTTGATCGGCGGCGCCTTTGGATGGGCTGCCCGGCAGTCTTCCCACTCGGAATGCCGGGTATGCCGAAACTCATCATCGGAGTACCCGGCCATGACACCTTGTGATGGTTAGAAGATGATGTTTTCTGCGAACGTCACCCAGAGTTGTGGATTGCAGGTCGCACCAGCCACACGATTCAGCGTAATACTTACCATGTATTGGTTATTGTTGACGTCCAGAAATGCACCAATGGGAAGCGGATCGACCGTTTTGAATCCCGAGTACGAGGTCCCGGCCGTCGTGAAGGTACCCAGCAGAATGGGAAGGGCGGGATTACTGTTGGGAACCTGAACGAATTGGGCCGAGATCGTGCACTTATTCACACCTCCCACGAAACCGTTGGTGTTGTTGAAAATCAGGCCCCAGGCATTGATCGCGGTTGGGTCCACTCTGGTTACCGCATCGATGGGGCAGTTGAGCGTGATGTTTCCGGATGCGGTTCCATTGAAGGAGACCGTCCCAAAACTAATTTTGTGAGCCGCACTCCTGGAGTCGATCGCACAAGCCCCAGCTACTCCCACCCAACCTACGGTTCCGCCTTGCGCCAGAGCATGCGTTGCACTGGCGAGTGCGAGCGCGATGGCCACGATGATCAATTTGCTTTTCATGTTGTTTCCTCTCGTTTTGCTTTCAAAATTGTGGGCGTAGGGGGTGCAACCTCACAGACCAAGGACAGCCAGCGCTTGGTCGATGTAATGGTGATCTGTCGAGGGAAGACGTTTCTTGTGGTTATGTAGTTTCGGGCAATAGGAGGGGAGTTTGGCGTAACATCGCGTCAATTACACTCAAAAACCACTCGCACTCGCTCGCACGCACGATCCCTGCACCACGCGCGGGCGGGCGGGGCGGCCCAGGTCAAAACCGGGAGCTAGGGATGGGATCGGGGCCAGGGGGAGGGGGGTAGCCGAATTTTTCCCGATAGATACTACCCCTTCTTCGGCTTGATGCCGGTCTCTCTTGCCATTATCTTGGGCGAAAATAAGACGAATCGACAAGTTGCAGCCAGCCCGACTCGGTGCCGCAACTCACCCTAGGTATTCTGACACCCGATATTCCCCAGCGGCCAAATCCCATCACTCTGCAAGGCAAGTGATAAATTACAATCCTGCGAAGAGAGGATTCATGGCGGACGTGAAAAGCACTCTTGGCAATGAGAAGTTTTGGCGGACGGCATTCGCTCTAACAACGTTGGTCCTGATGCTTTCAATGCGGGTGTTTTCCGGGCAGAGGACCTCTGCTGACACAGCTGCGTCGGTTCAGTCTTTTCTGGGACGTTGGGATTTGACGCTGAAGACTCCACTTCGCGAATATCCCTCGTGGTTGGAGATAACCCAGGAAGGTGGGCAGCTCAAAGGTCGAATGGTGAGCCGTTGGGGACACGCGCGGCCGCTCCCGAAGATTGAGCTTTCGAATGGCCGGATCAAGTTCGTCTCTCCCAAGGAGGAGGAAGACAGGAAAGACGACTTGGTCTTTGAGGGCACGCTGTCTGGGAAGACACTGGTGGGCACCACGACCGGGCCCGATGGAACTCCATGGCAATGGACGGGAGAAAGAGCGCCATCCCTAAAGAGAACGAGCGCCCCGAAGTGGGGGAAGCCGATACAGTTGTTCAATGGCAAGGATCTGAGGGGCTGGAAGATGAGCGATCCGAACGCGACGCCGACCTGGAAGGTCGAAAGTGGAACACTGGCGAGTCCCGGACATGGTCCTGAACTTATCAGCAATGCCAAGTTTGAAGATTTCAAGTTGCACGTCGAATTCAATTGCGCGCCGGGATCCAATAGCGGTGTCTACTTACGCGGTCGGTACGAACTTCAGATCGAGGACGATCCCGAGCCAGAAGGGCCGACTATGCGCACCGGAGGCGTGTATGGCTTCTTAGCACCCTCGCCGGAACAGCCACGCAGGCCGAGAGAATGGCAGACCTACGACATCACGCTCGTTGGACGGGTCGTCACCGTCGTGCAAAATGGCCAGACGATTATTGACAAGCAGGAAATTCCGGGCATAACAGGCGGGGCTCTGGATAGTCATGAAGCATTACCCGGACCGATCTATCTGCAGGGTGGTGAGGCTGGCCACGTAGCTTTTCGAAATATCACGATTACGCCAGCGAGGTGATCCAGTCGGCGCTTAATCCAATTTTTACTGATACCACTGATACCGTCTTACGCGGAACTCCAGCGAATTAGAGAAACTATAGAAACTGTAGCCGAAGATCCAATTCGCTTGTAACCATCTTAAATCAAGGGTATTATCGCGGAAGTGTAGAGATCACTGCTAGATAGCAAAAACGGCGGTAGTAGAATCCCGCCTCTCCGCCATATTATTCAAAATAAATAAGTTGCTTAGAATCTAAACCCACTCTCAGGAACCTCTTTCATCTTTGGAATGAATGACATGTAGTGTTGCAATGCGCAGGCGCGTGCCGTTAAGGCTAAAATCGACTGATTGGGAATCAGTTTTTCGATCGACGAACGAGAAATTTTGCAGACCCAGGTCGGTGCGCCGCTTCTGCAGGCGCCGAACAAAAATCCACAACCGAACGTCGTGCTGATTGCGACTCATGGCTTGCAGGGCTCGGGGCAGCGGCCGACAACGCGCCACTCCCACGCCAAGCGAGCGGGGTTTCAGTTCACGCGCCATCACGCGAACTGCTATTACGTACGCCTAACATGTAATGGCCGGCTTCACAAAGTTCCGGGTTGCTCGGTATCCACAGTGCGTTCGCATCGATCCACATAGGTCGACTTTTCGGTACAAACCGGTGCCGCTGAGCGAGTTGGCGATTTACCACTCGTCACGAAAGTCGCTAGAGAGTCAACTGCAAAGATCAATTGCCCGACAAGCCGGTGGCGCATCGAGAACAGGTTCCAGAGGCAATCTGCATTCCTCCGGCCGCTGATGCCGGCGCCGCAACCGTGGCGGCTCGCGCTCCTGCACAGGTTGCGGTGCGCACTTTCATCGTCAGGTGAATGAGTCAGGGTTCAGGAATCGCGAAATTCACATTTGACATCGATAGGAAAATCCACTACCGTATGGTTGTGGATAGTCTCGGTACAACATTTACGGCTTTGTCTGATCCAACCCGTCGGGCGATGATCGAACGGCTTTCACGTGGGCCTGCCTCTGTGCATGGATTGACGAAACCGTTTGCACTCTCGCAGCAGATGATTTCAAAACACATTGCCTACCTGGTGCGGGCGCGGATTGTAATCAAGACGAAGCGTGGACGAGAGAGTGTGTGCACGCTTAGGCCAGAGGCGATTAAGACGGTCAGCGACTGGGCGATTAGCTATCGCCGATTCTGGGAAGAGAGTTTCGACAAACTGGATGCAGTTGTGAATCAAATGAAAAGAGCGGAGGTTGGACATGGCAAAAAGCACGTTGAATGAGACAGAGCGGATGGTTGTCACAAGAGTTTTTGATGCCCCACGCGAATTGGTTTGGAAGGCGTGGACAGATCCGAAATATGTGATGCAGTGGTGGGGGCCGAAGGGTTTTACTGCGCCTGTTTGCAAGATGGATTTTCGCGTGGGAGGAAAATTTCTCTACTGCATGAGAGCGCCGGATGGACAGGAGTGCTGGAATGGTGGTGAATACCATGAGATTGTTCCGCACGAGAAGATCGTTTCCTCCATGTACTTTTCCGACTCGGAGGGAAACAAGGTGGAGCCTGCACAGTTAGGAATAGAACATGAGGCTATAGAAGGTGCGCACGACGTGATTCTGTTTGAGGATCTTGGAAACGGCCAGACGAAACTCACCTTCATTGGAAATGAACCCATGGAGAGCGCAAAGAATAGCGGGCAATTGGAGGGCTGGATCCAGATACTCGATAAAGCTGCTGCAGTTGTTGCGGGGCTGATGCAGACGAAATAAGAAGTTGAAGCCTGGATGATCGTCATGCGCGAGATAATGAACGCAAAGCAAACGCAGATCCAACTATAAGGTGAAGGCCGGGCAACCGATCCGCCACAAGCTGTTTCCCGGGCGATACGCTACGCGAAAAATCCGTAAATCGCGTGTCGATTCCCGGCCGGCCCGTTCGACGAGTAAGTGGAGCAGCGTGCAATCGGCCATTCGCAACTTTCCAAGCGCTGCGCGGTCCAAGATCCTATATAAAGTGGCGGCCCTGATACGGCGTCGCTTAACGCTCAAGGAGAAAAAATGCGTTTCTCATTTTTCCGCGATTTAAGACTTGCGTTCCACTCGTTGATGCACAGCAAAAGCCTCGCTGCCATTCTGATCCTCACGCTGGCGCTGGGAATCGGGGCCAACTCGGCCATCTTCACGCTGGTCCGGGGCGTGCTGCTGAAGCCGCTGGTCAACCGTGACGAGAACCGGCTCGTGTATATCCGCCAGAGCGCCCCCAGCGGCGGACAAGACAACACGACGTTTTCCGTGCCCGAAATCAAGGATATCGAGGGCGGCGTGCGCTCCATGAGCGAGTTCGGCGATTTCTCGACGATGGACTTTACGATGGTCGGGCTCGGCGAACCTCGCGTGGTTCACGGCGGCGTGGTCAGCGGGAACTACTTTGATGTGATGGGTCTGCGTCCTGTTCTAGGCCGTCTGGTCGGACCTCAAGACGCGGGCGCTGACGCCCCTGGCGTCATCGTGCTGACGTATCGTTTCTGGTCCACCGTTTACAAAAAAGACCCGAATGTGATCGGCAAGAGCGTTCGGCTCAGCAGCCTTGGCGATCGTTCCGCTACGGTCATCGGCGTGCTCGAACCTTCTGTGCCGTATCCCGCGGAGACCGAAATTATCGGCAACCTGGTCATTAGCCCGCATCATCTTTCCGCCACGATGGTCACCGGCCGGATCCATCGCATGACCGAACTTTTCGGTAAGCTTGCTCCCGGCGCCACTCTGGACCAGGCGCGCAACGAGTTGCGCACTGTGTACGCTGGAATTGTGAAGGACCATCCCGATGCGTACCCCGATAACTTCGGCTACCGAATTGATGCCAGGATGCTCCGGGATGAGATTACTTCCGGCGCGCGCACCGTCTTACTCGTGCTTCTCGCGGCTTCGGGACTGGTCTTCATCATCGCCTGCTCGAACGTGGCTAACCTGATTCTGGCGCGGACGGTTCGCCGCGAGGGCGAACTCGCGATCCGCGCCGCGATGGGCGCCAACACTTGGGCGCTGCGCCGCATGTTGTTAGCCGAAAGCCTTCTGCTTTGCTGCGCCGGCGCGGCCATCGGCGTAATCATCGCGCAGCCATTGGTCACCATCCTGGCTCGATACGCCTCGCGCTTCTCCGTTCGCGCGCTGGATTTGACGGTGGACTTCAGCATGCTCTGGGTGGGAGTGGCGCTGGCCATCGTCGCCGCGGTGATTCTGGCATTTGTGCCGCGCCTGCCGTCGGCGAACTCATCGAATGGCATGAACCTCTCGGGCGGCAGCGTCCGCATCACCAGCAGCACCGGCCGCCGCCAGCGCATCTTCGCCGTCACCCAAATCGCCGCGTCTTTCATACTACTCGCGGGCGCCAGCGTGTTGATTACTACGCTGGTCGCGTTGCAAAGGACCCAGACCGGCTTCGATACGCGCCGCGTCCTGGTCGTCGACGTTCCGGCGCCGTCCGATGGAAGAACGCCGCAGCAAGTCGTCGATTTTTACAAGGAATCGGTGCGTCAAATCGATGCGCTGCCCGGAGTTACCGACACGGCTGTCGGCATGATCGCTCCTTGGCGGGATGCGGGCGGCGGCTTCGGCGTGGGCCTGCAATTTTCTGGTGATGGTCACGTCCATGATAAAGACGATCCTCGCGCGCTGTGGCGCACTATTTCTCCCGGCTTTTTCACCTCGCTCGGCGTTCCTATCATTGCCGGGCGGGACTTCAACGCGCTCGATGACCAGAACGCAGAGCCGGTCGTGATCGTTAGCGCGACTCTGGCGCGGCAGATGTTTCCCGGTCAGGATCCGATCAATCGGCATGTGTATTGGACCGATCCCGTGCTCGAATTCGCTACCGGCACTGCCGCCGAAAAGGCGCGACTTACGTCGCCGCACCGAATTATTGGGGTCGCCGCCGACATGGACGACGAACACATCGTTCCGGTGCCCACCGCCACCATTTATGGCGCATTGGCAGACGGCGGAATGTTCGGCGGTCACGTCTTCATCCACACCATGGGAAATCCTTATTCGCTGGTGACGCCGGTCACGAAAATTATTCGGGATATGGCCGCTGATGAACCGGTGGAGAACGCCGCCACGCTGGAAGACATTCGCGCGAAGGTGCTGGCTCCGGATCGCTTGAACTCGCTGGTCTTTGGCGTGTTCGCCGCGGTCGCGTTGCTCATCGCGATCGTTGGTGTCGCCGGAGTGCTGGCGTTTTCGGTCAGCGCACGGACCCGCGAATTCGGCATCCGTATGGCGCTTGGCTCTCAGCCGGGAAATCTACTCAGAGGCGTTGTCACCGAAGGCCTGGTGATGGCTGCCGTTGGCATCGTGGCCGGCGCGGCGTTCGGGCTCGTCGTTGTGCGCGTGGCAGGCAGTTATTTCGGCGATCTAAAAATGCCGGGCGCATGGCCCGCGATCGTTTCTGCGTTTGTGCTGTTAGGCGCGGCGGTAGTCGCTTCGATGCTCCCGGCGGCACGCGCCGCCCGCGTCGACGTAATGCAAGCTCTGCGCTCGGAATGATTTTTCCCGGCGCCACGGTTTTTCCATAAGACGACGAAATTCTGAGCTAAGACCTGCAACCCCAGCCAGGGGTGGCTGCGGAGGCTTAGTTCAATCGCGATCTCGTCACCTGGCCGAATCGTCGCCTTACCGGATAAATGACCCTTGGCTCAGCTGCCGGCTTGAGGCCAACGCGCTAATCGAGCAAGAATTTGAGCTGGCATCGGACATTCGTCCTGTGAAACGCCCTTCTCGACGCTTATTTTGGCAGAATCACTTGCAATGGAGTTCGGGATGCCTTGCCGACTTCCTCATTCCTGATCTTAAGACCCTGAAATCTGACCGTTAAAAGGACTCTCCGACCAGTTCTTCACTTTTCTTCCAGAGCGCCTCAGCAGTGTTTGGATCCAGCGCGTATCCGCGTACTCCTTCGCTAATGGCGCTGATGGTCACGTGGTCTGGAACGACATTGCCGACGTGGCAGTTCTCGCAATATCGGCCGCCGATCTCGTCCGCGGGAGCAATGACACCCGCCCACACCGAAGTTGCGGCTCCTTGAGGGATGGTCTTCCACTGGAAGGGCGCCTTACCCTCCGATGCCAGTTGCTTATTCATCTGATCGACCATCGCTTGTATGCGGCCGGGATCCACGTGGCGACCCAGTTCAGTCTGTATGCCTCCAGGGTGCACAGCCGCGGCGCGCACGCCACGCCCCCGGTGCCGTTGTTCGAAAGCAACGGCGAAGAGGATGTTCGCCGTCTTCGATCGGCCATAGGCAATGAAGGGATCATAGGGCGCCCGCTCAAAGTTGGGATCCGCGAGATCGACATTGGAGAAGCGGTGGCCCGAAGAAGACAGGTTGATGAGCCGTCCTCCTGCGCGGATAAGAGACGCAATCCGGTTGACCAGGACAAAGTGGCCCAGGTGATTCGTGCCAAACTGCGTCTCAAAGCCGTCCGCCGTATGGCCAAACGGCGTGGCCATGACTCCGGCATTGGCGATGACGACGTCGAAGGGTTCGCCCTTCGCCAGCAGTCCATCGGCGCAGGCACGCACGCTCTTAAGGCTGGCAAGATCAAGCTCAACCAGTTCGAAGCTTCCACCGTTGACCGCAGTGTCCTTGGGCACCTGCGCGGTCGCTGCTTCAGCCTTGGTCAAATCCCGCGCCGCACCGACAACCTGCGCGCCATGCGCGACAAGAGACCGCGCAGTCTCCACGCCGAGTCCGGCCGAAACACCGGTAACGAGGATCCGCTTGCCGCGCAGATTTACACCGGATAAAACGTCTTCTGTTGTTGAGGTTGCTCCATATACTTGCATTTTCTTCCTCCTTGAATGCTGATTAAGTCGTGATCGGCGCCGGCCTTCTGCCTATCGAATCAAGATTGGCGAGTATTTCCGAAGGAAGTTGTAACGCTGCAGCCTGCAGATTCTCACGAAGATGCGCAACGGAAGACGTGCCCGGGATCAGCAGGATGTTGGGCGAACGGTGCAAAAGCCACGCCAGCGCAACCTGCATGGGCGTGGCCTCGAGCGACGCGGCCACCGCGTCGAGCGCCGACGACTGCAGCGGGGTGAAACCTCCCAGCGGGAAGAACGGCACGTAGGCGATGCCTTTGGCTGCGAGATCGTCGAGGAAGTCATCATCGTGCCTTTGTGCCACGTTGTAAAAGTTCTGCACGCAGACGATCTCGGTTATGGCCTGCGCTTCCTTTAACTGTGCAGGGCTGACGTTGCTCACGCCCAGATGACGGACCAGTCCCTGGCGCTTGAGTTCCGCCAGCACCGTGAGCGGTTCTTCGATGGACCCTTCCGACGGCTCCGTGAACCCACCGACGCGGAGATTAACAACATCAAGCCTTTCGAGCCCGAGATTGCGAAGATTGTCATGCACGCCATCGATCAACTCCTGGCGCGACAGAGCGTGAAGCCACGACTTGTCCTCACCCCGGCGGGCGCCCAACTTGGTGACAATCACCAGCCCCTCAGGATAGGGATGAAGCGCGCGTTGGATGATCTGGTTGGTGACATGCGGACCGTAAAAGTCGCTGGTATCGATGTGGTCCACGCCCGCCGCAACCGCCTCTCGCAGCACGGCAATCGCGGCGTCGATATCGCGGGGCGGTCCCCATACCTGCGGACCGGCAAGCTGCATGGCGCCATAGCCCATGCGGTTCAAGGTCATGGATGTGCCGGGGAGCGTGAAACTGCCGCCAAGGTTCATTGGTTGGGTCATTCTGTTTCTCCTCTTGTCTATCGCAGTTTGCTATAAGCTTGCAACTGGTGATTAGATGAAGGAAGCTTCAGGTTAGGAGTTCGCATTTGTCCCAACGCTCACAAGTCGTTCTGGAACCCCGTAAATCACCGGTCCAGGCCCGTTCGGCCGCAACCGTGGACGCGATTCTAGAGGCCACTATTCAGGTTTTGCTCACGGTCGGAAAAGAGCAGTTGACCACAACAAGAGTGGCGATGCGGGCCGGCGTCTCGGTCGGCACCTTGTACCAATACTTCCCGAACAAAAAGGCGCTCCTGCAAGCTGCCTTGAAACGTCATCTGTCCGACGTCGCTGATGCGGTCGAACTGGCCTGCGAACAACAAAAGGGACAGCCACTGCGCCAGATGGCGACCGCTCTCATCACCGCGTTTCTTGAGGCCAAGATAAGAGATGCAAAGACCAGTGTCGCTCTATACTCCGTAAGCTCCGATGTGGACGGAGTGAAGATTGCGCAACAGGTGGGAACCCGGTTCAACAAGGTGATCGTCCGAATGTTGGAGACCTCCTGCGAACGGCTCACTACCGATCCACAACTGGTTGCATCGATCCTCCAGGGAGCGATGGTTGGCATCAGCCGAAACATGCTGGAATCCGGTGCTCCCGAAAAGCAACTCGAAGCCTTGCGGAGCGAGCTGATCTTGGTGGCCTGCGCCTACCTGGATGCCTGTTCCATACGTGGTTCGCTTTAGGGTATTTCAACAGCTCCTAAAAAGATCCTGGCGCGGCGAACCTTTCGGTATTTGATAAACGCGCTTCTAGGAAATTGAGATATGGCACCTGGAGAAGCAAACAATGGTACTCGTCGCGCAGATCAAAGACAGGGTAACTGCCCCCATCAGGCCGCTGGATAAACCTGAATTACCTGCGGCGTCTCCCAGGGGTTGTGCAGAAAAATCTTATCAAATAGCCCGTGGTTTTCTGCTCCCAACGCTCGAGCGACTTCATGCGCAGCTTCAGGATAGCCAAACCCAAGACCATTGATGGATGTGTTGTGGAACAGAGCATTGTCATCATAATGACAAACCAGATCGAGTTCCTGGAGGCCGTGTTGGCCAAGCAGATTTAGATTTTGGTAGTGGTCTATTTTGTCGAATATTCTTTCAATGGCAGCCTGTACCATCGTTGCTGGTGTGTAGGCACCGCCGTGCATTCTGAATGTCAGCCATTGAGCACCGTCAAACAAAGGTATGCGCTTCTTAGAATATATCCAAAAAGAAGCCATGTACTTTTCTAGCATCGGGAATGTGCTGAACTCATTTACCGGTGATCCCTGCGGATAACCCCACTCAGGCTCCTTAAGATCATTTTGCTGATTCATGAAAGAGTATGTTTCGCGGCGAAACTGCGCGACGTCTTCTGGCCTTACTCTTCGCCCTTTTGGAAAAAGCCAAACCATTCCGATGTTCTTTGGACATGGCTCAATCTCAGTAGTGTCCGGTTAAGGACAGTCTTGATGATTGTAAGTTGTTGTCTTCCATGGAGAAAAATGATTTTGAATGTGGTTTCGACTTGAACTGGCGACACGATTTTCTGCACTGTTCTCGGAGTTGAATTCCGAGGAGTGCTCAATGTACGT
>Ga0210408_10000756_pt1 | contig 37203 bp, 32 predicted proteins | sample IncBWH4MmetaG_FD_155471 | JGI IMG/M metagenome (GOLD analysis project Ga0210408, IMG submission 155471) | Forest soil microbial communities from Barre Woods Harvard Forest LTER site, Petersham, Massachusetts, United States - Inc-BW-H-4-M | ecosystem: Environmental > Terrestrial > Soil >... | reverse complement strand
GCGCTTGGAAATCCCGCAAAGAGCGCGGGATTCCCACTTTCCCACAGCTCCGGCTGCTGCGGGAGATTAACTAAACCGGACATTTCACTTGCTATGAAAAGCGGACATTTTAATTTGCTACGAACAGTAGACGTGTGGCGCGGACACTCCTGCCCGCGAACGGCTGAGTGATTGGGGTGCCGCGCGCACGATATTCCAAACATCCCGAATACTGCTCATCCGGTTGGTAATCACATGCTCAATTGGCGAAGTCGGCGCATTCGACCTCCTCGCACTTCTGGTACCGAACGCACGAGACCCAAATGAGTTGCACCCAACAATGCCATGTCTTTCGTTCGCGAGCTGCCCACCCTACTCCGTCACCGCCCTCAAATAGCGGTCATAAAACTCCACCCCCCGATAAAACGACTCCACTCCCAACCGCTCGTCCTTGCCGTGCAGCCGGAAATCTCCGCGATCAATCGACGCTCCGCTGATTCCATACGTTGGCATTCCCGCTGCGTTGGTGTACACGCCGTCGGATGCGCCGGTAGCCATCGTCGGAATCACCGGCGTCCCCGGCCACATTTCTTTCACCACCTGCTCCAGGGGTTCAAACACATCGGGCCGCAACGACGGCGGCGGGTACGCCAGCCGCTTCGCCGGATGATCCGTCACCTCCCCGATCGCCCCGATGTAGTTCACCGTGATCTTCGGATCGGCCAGGATCTCCATCAGCTTCTGCTGGATCTCGTCCGGGGAATGGCCCGGTACGATGCGGCAATTCACGATCGCCCGCGCCATTTGGGGCAGAGCGTTGTTTGCGTGCCCCGCCTCAAGCCGCGTAGCCACGCACGTGGTCCGCAGTTTCGAATGATCGATCGGATCCTTCGACAGCCGCTCCACCGCTGCCGGATCCGGAGGTGTCTTCAGAACCGCCTTCATGTCTTCGGCCCGCTGTCCGGTCGAAACCTCGGCCATGCGCGCGTAGAAAGCGCGCGTCACGTCGTTCAGATTGATCGGAAACTCGTAGCGCTCCAACCGCCCCAGCCCATCCGCCAGGTGATAGATCGCGTTGTCCGGCACCGGCAGCGAGCTGTGCCCCCCGGGATTGGTCACCATCAGCTGGTAGTCGGCATATTGCTTCTCGGTCGCGTCGACCTCCATCATCTCGGGCTTGCCGTGGTTCGCCGTCAATCCGCCACCGTCGGGATTGAGCACGAACTCGGCATCGATCAACTCGCGATGGTTCTTGAGCAGCCAGTCGACACCGTTTGACTTTCCGCCCTCTTCATCCGCGGTGAGCGCCAGGATGATGTCCCGGTCCGGCTGGTATCCTTCTTTCTTCAAGCGGATCAAGGCGGTCACCATCATGGCGTCGCCATCTTTCATGTCCTGTGTGCCGCGCCCGTAGAAGAATCCGTCTCTTTCGACGAGTTGAAACGGGTCGGTCGTCCAGTCTTCGCGCCGCGCTTCCACCACGTCGAGGTGCCCGATCAAGAGCACGGGCTTGTGTTTCCCCGTTCCGTGCAGCCGCGCCACCATATTCTTCTTGCGGTCATTAGGCCCCACCACCTGCACATCGCTGTCCGGAAACCCCGCGTCCCGCAGCCGCTTCGCCATCGCCTCCGCAGCAGTGGTCACGTTGCCGACCGATTCCGTGGTATTGATCTCGATGAGTTCTTTGAAAATGTCGCGAGAAAGCTGACGAGTCGCCTCGTCGATCTGCGCGAAGGCCACTCCTGTGATGACAAGAAACAGTGCTGGGACCAAGAACAGTGCCTTGCGATGATTCAACTTTCCCCTCCTGGGTGGAAAACGAGGATCAAAGTTAACAGAAGCAGTTTGTCACGTGAACGCCTGGCGACAGCCGCAGACTACCTCTCTTTCCTCTGCTCACAACCTGTGACAAGGCCGAACAATTGTGATCCGCGGCGAATCCGCACCTCGACGCAGCTGCAAAGCCGGGCCACGGACGGTCCCCCTGATTTCTCTCCGTGCAAAATGAAACGAAAACCTGTCGCTGCGCACGATAGGAGCGAGCCAAGGGCCCATGCGCTACTACTGGTTCATACTCGGCGTTCTCGGCGCGTGGCGGGTAACCCACCTCTTGCAGGCCGAAGACGGGCCTTGGGACGTCGTCATCCGCCTTCGCCGTTTCGCCGGACAGTCAGTCTGGGGATCGTTGCTGGATTGTTTCTATTGCCTGAGCCTCTGGGTCGCCGTGCCATTTGCGCTTGGGATCGGAGAGACCTGCAGAGAAAGAGCGTTATTGTGGCTGGCACTTTCAGGCGCAGCGATCCTGCTGGAGCGGTTGACAACGCGAGAGGACAGCCGGCCACCCAACACTTCCTTTCAGGAGGACGATCATGTGCTGCGGCAACAAGAGGATGAGTTTCCCGACCAACTCCCGGAATACGAGCCGATTCCGACCGTTAACTCCGGCTGCACAGGCTAGGGTCACTTACTTCCAATACCTGGGCAGCGAACCTATGACCATTCGCGGAAGCAACACCGGCGCCTCTTATCAGTTTGCCGGATACGGTTCCAAGGTTGCGGTGGACATGACCGACCGCGCTTCCCTTGCAACTGTAGCCGATATGCACGAGATCACGAAGGAACGAGGTGCTCCACCTTTCCCTATGGTTCTCTGGACTGCACTCGGTCGTCAGGTTCCGAAGAATTCGAAGCCGAGTAACTAGTTGCTGCGCCTGCTACGACGGGCGCGTTTTCATTGCAACTTTCTTACAAAATCTGATATTTTCCTCTTGCACAAATTCTGAAGTCATGGCATCTTCAGAATATCTTTTCAAGAAAGGATGCCCATTGCTCCGAATTACAAAACATCTCGCACCTAAGCAATGCCGGCCGCTAGACGGCTTGGGTTGCACGTGGGCGTCGTTTCGTAACGTCAGTTACTAACCCCTCTCACAAGCAATCCAAGTAAACCAAAACCCCGCTGGGTGGCGTAGGCCGCGGTTCCTTCGACTGAACCTCGACAATGCCGCTGCCGCATATTCCCCCAGCTATAGCTTCACAGGGTCGGTGGTGTAGGACCACGGTTACTTCTCTCGGCAGAAGAGTCCTTCCGGACTCGGGGTTCGACTCCCCAGGGCGCAAGCCACACCGTGTCCGCTGTTCCCCGACCAACTTTGCAGAGGTACCACGGACCCACGTGTTCACGCTGGACAGGGTCCATAGGTCGACGAAGCGAAAGCCAAGCCGGCCCGCAGGTGGACCTGTGCGTCTTTTTTTAGTGTAAGCGAAATTCGGCCGGTGGTGAAGACACAGGGCTACTTCGCCTCGTAAGCGGGTGGTCGCAGGTTCGAGTCTTGCCACAGGGAATTGTGCCCGTATAGCTCAGGGGTAGAGCATTTAACGTGCTTTGTGGCCTGTTCCCGGCTGCTCTCTTCATTTGGTCAGGGCAATGCTGCCCCCGGCCCATGCGACGTCAACTTACTAACTCCCGACCAAAGGTCGGTTAGAAGAACAGAACGATGTTGGAGCTACTAAAACGAATTCTGACCGGCCAGAACCAGTTCGCTTCTGGTGGCCTGGTTCTGATGATCATCGGCGGCATCAGCGTTTATCTGCGCGCAATGCCCGTGAGGATCTGGGAATGGATCGTCGACCAGTCCACCATGAGCCTCACCATCAAGGACGATGACGCTGCTTTTATCTGGGTAAAGGAATGGTTTCTCGATCAGCGATTCTTGAAGCGCGTTCGCCGGCTAGACGTCGATACGACGCTGCAGGGTCGGAGCGTTGCATTGATTCCAGCGCCAGGGCGTCACTGGTTCTGGCGCTCCAGCCGTCCGTTCCGGGTCGATTTGTACCGGAGCGAGGAGGCCAATGCCATGCGGCCAAGGCGCCACGAGTTCTTGTGCTTCCGAACCATTGGCCGGCAGCAGAAGATTGTGTGGCATTTCGTAAACGAGATTGTGGATTGTCATCGCAAGAATGCGGTACGGTCCTGGCTGTATGTCTACGACGATGGCTGGAGTCGAGTCGCGGGTTACGTGCCGCGTGGGTTGGATTCGGTGATCCTTAGGCCTGGAGAGAAACAGCGTTTGCTGGATGACGTCAAGAAGTTCAGGGGCTCTCGGCAGCGTTACCGTGGCCTCGGAGTGCCTTACCACCGAGGGTATCTGTTCTGTGGCCCACCGGGGAGCGGCAAAACATCCCTGGTCTCGGCTGTCGCTCAGAGGTTTGGCATGTCGATCTATGCGATCAACCTGGCCCACTTCAACGATCGCTCGCTGGTGAGCGCGATGAACGACGTAGACCAGAACTCGGTCATCCTCTTTGAGGATATTGACTGCATGAAGAGTGGTGATGCTCGCCCGCATCCGGAGTCTGCGCCACGAGAGACGCAATCGAAGAGTGGGGGCGCGAAAGAGGATCGCTCTGGTATCACGCTATCGGGTTTGCTCAACGCGCTTGATGGGTTCGGCGCTCCCGATAACGTGCTGTTCGTTATGACCAGCAACCGGATTGAGGTGCTCGACCCCGCACTGCTGCGACCGGGGCGCATTGATTACCGCCTGTATCTGGGGCGCGCGACCGAGCAACAGAAGGCAGAACTGTATCGCAGGTTCTTTCCGCAGGCGTCGATGGTCGAAGCGCAATTGTTTGTGGAGAGCCGCCCCCAAGCACAGACGATGGCAGAGTTCCAGGGCCTGCTGCTTGGATTGGAAGAGACACGAAATACAAGCGGCGAGCGGGTCACGTTCGAGTTGGAAGTCCCGGAACCGGTTGGACAGTAGACTGGCATGCAGGAAACGGGGAACAGGATATGACGGTCATCCGAATCCGATCAGGAACTGCTCAGGGGACGGAGTCTCCCTGCAACTCGTGCTACTGGGCGCCCATTCAACTGGGCTTCGCCGAAAGTGAAGAAAGTCGTGCTCGGTGCGTTCCTGCGTGCGGCGCGATTGGTGCCTTTCCAGGTGAGCCAGCGCACCGACGATAACGACCAGCGGATCCCCAGCAAGCAGGACACGGAAGAGATCGCCTGGATCATCCCTACGAAGGACGTCAATCGGGGTAGGGTTTGCAGGTAAAGGCGACCGAACGAAGCGAAAGACGGCGAATTCGAGATCGTGCCGGCCGAGTAACTCAAATCGCTTCCACGCCCTCGACTTCGGAATGACGCCCCGACGCCCTCGGCTGCTTCAAAGGACCGGGCAATCCCTCCGGGCGCAAGGCCGGGCGCAAGGTACCCAGGTTCGCCGGTGGCGCAGGGGATGGCTACTTCGGAGGCCGAATTTGTCTGCGAGCTCGTGGACGTCGGCGGCAGGTCAAACTGCCAATGCCGTCACCGCTCATTCCCCGGCGATGTTAGAACGACAACACCACTTCGCTCGTGGAGCGGAGAAACGACCAAGCCAGCCGCCAGAAGCGCGCAGCTAGGAGTTACTTATGGCCCGTCTGAACATCATGAATCTTGCTCGTGGGCTGCGCACCCAGGAGGGTGCGCCCGCTCGCCACATCTCGACCGAACTGCAGCTGCGCCGTTCGGTGCTCGCCTGCCTGCTCTGGGAGAGCCAGTTCTACGAGGACGGCGTTGAGATCGCCGGCCGCTTCGCGGAACTCGTTCCCAAGGTCGAGGCCGAGCGTGTTGCCGCGCTCGCGGTCGAGGCGCGCGGGCCGATGAAGCTTCGTCACGCACCGCTGCTTTTGGTGCGCGAGATGGCTCATCACAAGACCCATCGCGGTCTGGTGGCTGAGACCCTCGAGCGCGTCATCCAGCGCGCTGACGAGCTGTGCGAGTTCGTCGCCATCTACTGGAAGGACGGGCGTGTGCCGCTCTCGGGCCAGGTGAAGAAAGGACTGGCCGCGGCCTTCCCGAAGTTCGACGAGTACCAGCTTGCGAAGTACGATCGCGGCGGGCCCATCAAGCTGCGCGACGTCCTGTTTCTGTGCCATGCGAAGCCGCGTGACGACAACCAGGCCGCCCTGTGGAAGAAGCTGATCTGGGGCCGTCTCGCGGTGCCTGATACCTGGGAGGTTGCTCTGAGTTCGGGCGCCGACAAGCGCGAGGCCTGGACGCGTCTGCTCGCCGAGAGCAAGCTGGGCGCGCTCGCTCTGCTCCGCAACTTGCGCAATATGAAGGAGGTAGGTGTGGCGGACGAGCTCGTGCTTTCGGCACTCCGAGACGCGAACACGCAGCGTGTGCTCCCGTTCCGTTTTCTCGCTGCGGCTCGTTACGCGCCGCAGTGGGAAGAGGCGCTCGAGCAGCTGATGCTGAAGTCCGTCGCCGACCAGCCGAAGCTCGTGGGCAAGACCGTCGTACTGGTCGACGTCTCGGGCTCGATGAACTGGGCGCTGTCAAAGCGTTCGGAGATGAAGCGTACCGACGCGGCTTACGGTCTCGCGGTGTTGCTGCGCGAGATCGGCGAGCGCGTGGCGGTGTTCTCATTCTCTGATCGCCTGGTCGAGGTTCCGGCGCGTTGTGGCTTCGCACTGTGCGACGCGATCGAGGCCTCGCAGCCTCACAGCAGCACTCGTCTCGGAAACGCCGTTGAGGAGCTGAACGAGAAGGAGCGCTACGACCGCCTGATCGTCATCACCGACGAGCAGGCGCACGACACTGTACCCAATCCGAAGGGAAAGGGCTATGTGATCAACGTGGCGAGTTTCAAGAACGGCGTTGGCTACGGCAAGTGGACGCACATCGACGGCTGGTCCGAGTCGGTCGTCGAGTACATCCGCACACTGGAAAATTCAGGTCTTGGGTCTTAGGTGATAGGTCTCAGGGCCGGAGAGATTTTCCAGAATGCGACGTGATCGTGGGAGGGGTACCCCCCCTCTCCCTAGTCTTCTGGAACCAGGTGCTTACGGGTGAGACAAGGCCAAAATCTTTGAGTTCAAATAACTTATGGGCAAAATATTCCGGACATAGGACTTAGCGTCAGGAACACTGGTGCTCGGGAGATGCGCCCGGCGCGTCTTCATAAGTCATCCAGGGGGCTCAGAAATAGGAGCCAGGTCACGCATAAGGTTTCAAGGTTTTCCGATAGGTTCGCGGTAAAGCGAACCGGGTTGCCTGATGTCTTGCGGATTTAGGAGGCAGAAAAGAATGCGTACCAATCCTTCGATTCCGCTCTACCGCGATGGGAGGCACTACGACGCGCTGAACAGCTTTCTGGTTGCCGATATTCCGTTTTACGTCGAAGCGGCGCGGCGATCCGGCGGTCCGGTTCTTGAACTGGCGTGCGGTACCGGCCGGCTGGCGATTCCCATCGCGCAGAGTGGAGTCGAGATCGTCGGCCTCGATATTTCCCCGTCGATGCTGGCGCGGGCGCGCGCCAAGGGGGAGGCGGCAGGCGTTAAGATCGAGTTCGTCGAGGGCGATTGCCGTGACTTCGGTCTGGGGTCGAAGTTCGCGCTCATCTTCATGGCATTCAACTCGTTGCAGCATTTGCACGACTATGCTGCACTCGCCGCGTTGTTCGCGAGCGTATGCAATCATCTCGCAGAAGGTGGACGATTTATCTTCGACGTCTTCAACCCGAAGCTCGAGATCCTCGCCCGCAACCCCGAAGACCGCCGGGTCGAGCGCGAGTACCAGGATCCCGACGGGCAGGGCACGATCGTCTTTGAGCACACCATGGACTACGACGACGCTTCACAAGTGAACCGCATCAAGTGCTACTTCAGCCGCCGCGGTCCGAATGGCGAAGAGCGCGACTTCCGCATCGAAGAGCTGCACATGCGTTGCTTGTTCCCTCAGGAACTGGACTTGCTGGTGCGCTCGCAAGGCTTCGAGATCGTACACAAGTTCGGCAACTTCGAGCGGAAGCCGCTTGCAAGCGGGGATCCGAAGCAGGTGGTGGTGTGTCGGGCGAATACCGAGTTGAGAGCAAACGCGACGGCGCCCTAGGTGACGGTGAGGGTCAGCGTGGCGCTCTTGCCGCCGGTGGAGCAGCCCAGGTTTCCGGTGGTGCCAGCGGGGGTTTGTACCTGGATGTTGTAGCTGCCGATGGCGGGGATCATGTCCGAGGTTATCGTCACCGTGAGCTGGGAACTGCTGTTGACCGCCGTGATCAAGGTAGCGCCATTGAAGACCACGACCGACGAGGAAACGAACTGGCTACCGGTCAGGGTGAGAGGGAAACTGGGCGGCAGCTGGGTAAAGACCGCTGTTTTCGGAGAGATCGAAGTGAGGATTGGCGCGGGGCGGGCACTCCCGCACAGGGGATTTAGCGCATTGCATCCGGGCAGGAACAAGAGTAGGGCGAGCAGCGAGCCGATAGGACCGATCCGATGGCACGAGGGCATGAGGGCTCCTGATTTGAGTGTAGGGGGTTTGGGATGAATGTTGGGGAAAATGAGCGGAGATGGCTGGCCCGCGCAGACCAGCAGAGGGTTTTGCAATGGTGGAGGTGATCGGGAGCGAGGGGCGCGAGGACCATGCCGATGATATGGTTGTACCCCCAAGAGAGCCACAAGTCGCAGAGGGGCCAGGGCGCGTCCATCGCTGCCTCGTTCTTTTCCTCTCAGGACCGAGCTGCCGACCGCGGTCCGCAGCCTCGAAGGGTCTCAACGTACTGATTACAAAGCACTAAATTTGCTTCCCTGGAGCGTCGTTATGCGCGAAACTTTCCCGCATCTGGGAAGTCCAATCCACAGACACAGGTTGGATCGTTTCTACGGAGGGTGGGGTTATGTCGAGATCTTCGTTCTTTCCGGGATTAACCGGCGCGCTGGTGTTGGTTGCACTTGCCTGGTTCGTGGCTTCGGCTCAGGGGATGGGAGGGGGCGGAGGCAAACCGGTGATGGTTCCGCCGCCAACAAACGACGCCGCGATCGCGTCGGTCCCAGGCCAGCAGATGGTGGTCTTTGCCGGCGGATGCTTCTGGGGGATCCAGGCAGTGTTCCAGCATGTGAAGGGCGTGATCACCGCAACCTCGGGATATTCGGGCGGCCAGGCGAAGACGGCGGAATATGAGCGCGTCAGCACGGGCATGACCGGGCACGCCGAGTCGGTGCAAGTGGTGTTTGATCCGTCCCAGGTGACGTACGGACAACTGCTGCATGTGTTTTTCTCGGTCGCGCATGATCCCACGGAGAAAAACCGCCAGGGGCCCGACGAAGGCACGCAGTATCGGTCGGTGGTGTTTTACTCGACCGAAGAGCAGCACAAAATCACCGAGTCCTATATCGCGCAACTCGAGAACGCCCACGTGTTCAAGCACAAGATCGTAACTGAGGTCGTGCCGTTGAAGGCATTCTATCCGGCGGAGGCACATCACCAGAACTATGCAACGCTGCACCCTGACGAGCCATACATCCGGTACAACGATGCGCCCAAGGTGGAGCATTTGAAAGAAGAGTTCCCCACGTTGTACGCAAGCAAGTAGAGTCGCCGAGCCGCGGCAGACGCCCGGGGAATTAGAAGAACGGCCGCAAAGAATACAGCCGTAAGTCCGGCTATATCCTCCTGCGGGGAGCGGCAAGTTCGGAAATCAGAGATTGGAGTGGACTATGTTTGAGCCACAGTTGAATCAGGAAACAGGGGCAGCGAAAGTCGGTCGGCGTGTGTTCCTGGTTGCCTCAGCGTCGGCCCTTGCGGGCGCTGCCCTGTGGTGGCTGCGCCAGCCGGCGGTGGGGGAAGTCTTGGCGCACGGATCGGAGAGCGTGCCCGGGGAAGTGACCGTCGTCGAGTTCTCCGATGACGGCAAGCGCCTGAAGAAAGTGCACGAGGCGAAGGTGACCAAGACCGAAGCCGAGTGGCGCCAGCTGTTGTCCGCCTTGGCCTTCGAAGTCACGCGGCACGCCGACACCGAGAGGGCATTCACGGGGCAGTACTGGAACCTGCACGACAAAGGACTCTACCGCTGCATCTGCTGCGACAACGCTCTGTTCAAGTCAGACACGAAATTCGAGTCAGGCACGGGCTGGCCGAGTTTCTGGGCGCCCATCGCGGACGAAAACGTCAAAGAAGTACGGGACACAACGTTCGGCGAGGTGCGGACCGCAGTCAACTGCAAGCTATGCGACGCCCACCTGGGGCACGTGTTCAACGACGGTCCGCAGCCGACCGGGCTGCGTTACTGCATGAATTCGGCTTCGCTGAAGTTTGTGAAGACAGGGAAATGAGTAGTGACGAACCGTCGCAGAGAGCCTCAACTACCCTACAAAACGCGGTATCCGCAGGAGAAGCGCTGCATCCGTTAGATAGCTATCTTTCGATAAACGACGCAGTGCGAGGATGTTATCTCCCGCCGGCCTGTTTCATCCCGTGCAAACTTCGCATCTATGACAAAGCATATAGTAGTGTTCCTAGGGTACAGTTTCCTGTAAATACACAATACAAATGCTCCTAGTCTGTCAATGAAGACAAAGGCGTTGTATATGTTGTTTTGTTTGGGCAACCGATTGCTCTAATTAGCTCCGAGTTGTTGGTACGACTCACCCTGGGTTCGGAAGGGGCTGGTCATGGGGCGTGACCGCGCTGTTCTTCCCACTGCCATCCTGCCTTCGTGTCCGGAAGGCCCAATCCAGTCTCAGACTTCAAAGAAAAGCTATCCAGCTCACCCTGTAGTTTGTTTGAAAGGCGTTTCTGGCCGTGACCGGGCTGACTGCGCACAATCCGTCCTGCTTTCATGTTTCGAAAGGTCAATCCTCGTTTCTGATCTGCAATATTTGCGGTGCAAATCATTTTGGGAGGCGGTACTAACAACAATGAAAAACGCACGCCTGGTTCGCTTTGTTGCGGTGCTCTCGCTGGCATTGCTGGTGGGCGCGATCTCGATCCCTGCGCTGTTAGGACAAGAAACCACGGCAGGAATCCAGGGATCGGTGAAGGACTCCTCTGGCGCGGTCGTCGCGAAGGCCACGGTTGAAATTACCGGCCCCGCGCTCATCGGGATAAAAAAGGCGGACACCGATTCCGCCGGCAATTTCCGTTTCGCGAGTCTGCCGCCTGGTGACTATTCGCTCACTGTCAACGCAGCAGGTTTTCGGACCTACAAACATAGTGGAATCACGCTGGAGGCAGGTCGGCTGCCCTCTCTCGATGTGATTCTGTCGGTCGGGTCAACTTCCGAAACCGTGGAGGTAACGGGGGAGGCGCCCCTGGTGGATGTCACCCAGAGCAAAGTTGCGGTGACCATAACCCAGGACGAATTGGCGAACATCCCCAAGGGACGCTCATTCCAGTCCGTGATTCCGTTTGCTCCCGGCGCACGGCAGGAGCCTATGCAGAGCAGCCGCACCGACTCGGGCCGGCTGAACGGCTTCCAGATCGATGGTGCTTCCGACGCCGAAAACGTGTACATGAGCGAAGGCCTGAACACCACCGCCATCTATGGCGGCGGCGTGGGTGCCAATGTTCCCATGGAGTTCGTGCAGGAAGTTCAGGTAAAGAGCTCCAGCTTCGAGGCCGAATTCGGCGGCGCCACCGGTGGCGTGGTGAACGTGATTCAGAAGCGCGGCGGGCCCCAGTGGCACGGCAGCGTTTTTAGCTACTATGAGGGCAGTAAGATGAACGCCAACAACATGTGCGCCAATCGAGCCATCCTCTCGACTCAGGCTGCCGCCTGCTTCCTCCGCCTTCAGCCCGGATTCAGTACGAACCTGGGCGATCCGAATATCTCGTGGGCTGACCGCCTGGATGCTCCGGCGCAGCAGTACGTCCAGAAGCAGGACAAATGGAGCATTATAGAGCCCGGATACGAAATCGGCGGCGCCCTGCTCAAAAACCGTTTGTGGTTGTTCAGCAGCTACGTTCCTACGCTGTCGTCGGTTACCCGCCCCGTCAACTTCACCGGCACTAACCCCGGCCCCCGCGACATGAAGCAGACTAACACGATTCAGAACTTCATGAACCGAGTGGACTATCGCCTCACCGATTCGGTGCGTCTGTTCGCAGCATGGCAGAGCGGCTACCAACGCGTCGTCGGTAATGTCAACCTGCCAACCCCGGACTCCGCCCTGGGACAGGTGAACCTGAGTGCCGGAACCGATCCAACCACATTGCGCCCGGACACCGGATACGTGAGCCCGACGACCCTTCTCAACTTCGGCGGCGACATTACTCTGGGGTCGAAGGCCGTGATTACCGCGCGCTACGGTTCTTTCTACACCAACTCGGAGGATCGCGGGAAGCTTACGGGCACGCGTTATGTCTGGCAGGATGACACCACCTGCGATCCAACCAAACCGATCGCTTTTAATTGCGGTTTGCCTGCGACGTCTCAGCACACGCAAAACTTTGCCAACATCGGCAACAACCAGCAGTCGGCGTTTGACGTCTTCGACCGCAAGCAGTTCGCCACTGACTTTTCGTACTTCGTTGGGCACTTCGCTGGAACCCACAACTTCAAGGCGGGTTACTCCGTCATGCGCCAGGCGGAAGACGTAGTCAACACCTTCAACACTTCGAATATCCTGATCTTCATGAGCGCCTCCGACCACTACACTACAGCAAGCGGTCCGACGTCGACGGTGTGCGCTTCGGTCATTACGAAGTATGGCAACTGTTCCGGTCCAGACGGCTACTACATCCTGCGTGACGGCGTTCTTACCAACGGTAATGTCTCCGCGCTCAACCACTCCATCTATTTTCAGGACGGTTGGACGATTAAGGGCCTCACGATCAATGCCGGAGTCCGCCTGGATAAGGAATTCCTGCCACCGTACCGTCCGGGCGCGGAGTCCATTTCCTTCGGCTTCGGTCAGAAGATAGCCCCACGGATCGGCGGAGCCTACGACCTTTTCCACAACGGAAAGGTCAAGCTGTACGCTTCCTACGGCAAGTTCTTTGACATCATGAAGTACTCCTTGCCGCGCGGTTCCTTCGGCGGTGATCGCTGGCACGACTGTGTCTACTCGCTCACCACCACCGACGTCAGCCAGATTGTCCCCGACAACATCGGCGGCAAGTTCTGTCCCGATTCCGGTCCGGCCAGCGGCACCCTGCCGGGCGACTTCATCGAGAACCAGAACTGGCGCGCCAGTGCTCCGGGCAATCCGCTAGATCCGGTCGTGGATCCGCATATGCATCCCATGTCAACCCACGAATACGTGGCGGGTGCGAATGTGGAAATCAGCCACAGCCTGGCGTTCGAATCGCGTTACGCGCGCAAGCGACTTGACTGGACGATTGAGGATATGTCGCTCGATGACGGGCAGTACTACATCGGCAATCCAGGATCGGCCTACAGCCAGTTGTTGCATCGCGCTCTTCCGAGCGCGGCAGCCAGCGAGAGTAACCCGGCCCTCGCTCTGGGAGGTGTTTGTGTCACTTGCCCAAACCTTCCCAAGGCCATCCGCGACTACGACGGACTGGAATTCCGTCTCGTCAAGCGCTCCAGTGCGAAATGGTTCGGTCAGGTTCAGTACACCTACAGCCGGCTCTATGGCAATTATGCTGGCCTGAACAATACCTACTACCTGGATGGCAACGGAGGCCGTCACGAGCCTAACAACGGCCGCGCCTTCGATTTGCCGCAGATGCTGTTTGACGGCCAGGGACACGCGATCGGTGGACCGCTTCCTACCGACCGCCCGAACGTATTCTCCGGAGTCGGCTACTACCGCATAAAGTGGTTCGGTATGGAAACCATGATTGGCGCCAACCAGTCGTTCGCTCAGGGTGCGCCCCAAAGCACGTGCATCGGGACCGTGGATAGCACCTCGAGCTGCATGTTCATCGCCGGTCAGGGGAACTGGATCAACTTCCACCAGGACGCAGCGACCGGCGACATCATTCAGGACAGCATTACAAAGGGCAAGCGTACCCCCTGGTTGACGCAGAGTGATCTGAGCGTCACGCATGAGCTCAAGGTCAGCAAGTCCAACGAGGCTCTACGCCTCGGTGTCACCCTCAATGTCTTCAACGCGTTCAATCAACGAGCCCCGATCACGCTGTACAATGCACCGATCGCAGTGAACACCTATGTGACACCGACCGCGGCCTCGGGCTCCGCGCTCGGCTGGGACTATCTGTCGTTGATGAACAACTTCGACTACATGGGGCTCATGAACGATAAGACCAGAGTATTCGTGCCCCCGTCGGCAACCGACCCAACCGGACACTGGGCTTACGCTGGTCCAAACACCAACGGCAGTCCGAACACTTTGGCTTCGCGGTATGGTCACCCCGTCTACTATCAGGATGCGCGCGCCATGCGCCTCCAAATCAAGTTCACCTTCTAAGTAATTGTAGAGTCTCATCCTTCCCGGGCCGGAGAAATCCGGCCCCGTTTTTTTTCAATCCCCGACCACCCAGTTTCGCCGCCGACAAGGCCGTTTCCTTTCTTCCCTTACTGGATTACCTCGTCTGAACGCTTCCGGCAGGCAACCTGGGCATCGGGTGTAGAATCGGAGGCAAAGAGAGTGCTTTATGCGACCTGAGGCCCTTTCGCTGGCCACCCTACTACTTGCCCTGGGGCTAAACGGCGTCCCGGTCAATGCTCAAAGCAACGAATCCTCATCTTCCACCGCCGCCACGCAACACGATTCCAACCCTCCCGGACAGGCGACGACATCAAAATCTCCGGCCCAGGAGAACGCTGCCAGGGACGCCGAGATTCCAGTCGAGAACAGCAGGATCCGCTGGCACCTGGGGACGATTTCGGTGGGTGCGGGATACTCCTCGGGTCCTTATTACGGGCCTTACGGGTTCTATCCCTACGGCCCGTACGGGATTTACCCGGGCGATTGGGTTTACTCGTCGTTGTGGTATCCGATGTGGGGCAGGTATCCGTACTATGGGTTGGGCTCGTTCAATTACAACAGCGGGCGGGGCGAAGTGCGCCTGACGGCTGATCCGAAACTGGCCGAGGTATACATCGATGGGGCTTACGCCGGAACCGCGGACCGGTTGAAGAGCATGTGGCTCGACCCGGGAGCCTATGATCTGACGGTGTCGGCGAAAGATCGGGAGTCGTTCCACCAGAGAGTTTACGTCCTGAGCGGGAAGTTTTTGAAGATCACGGCGAAGCTCGGTTCCGAGGGAACGAAGGACAAGCTATGAGCCGGAGAATCGCGTGGGCGGCATTCGTGGTTTGCAGCGCGGCGTTGGCCGTGGCCGGACCCAAAGGGACCGTGCCGCGCGCAACTGTCGAGCGGTACACGGTCCACAGGGTACGGGAGGGTGTGGGCGTAGGTGTGGTCCTCTTGTCGCGGGAACAGGTTCGCAAGACGTTTGTGTCGGACCTAGACCGGTGCTGCGTGGTGGCGGAGGTCGCGTTGTACCCGGCAAAAGACAAGGCGCTAGAGGTGTCGTTGAACGATTTCGCTCTGCGGGTGGGCGGATCCGACACGGCCACGAAGCCAGCGAGTGCGAAACTGGTTGCCACGAGCCTGCAGCGAAAAGCGGGATCGGGTCGAGACATTACGGTCTCGCCCTCGGTCGGAGTCGGCTATGAGAGTGCTGGGTATGATCCCGTCACTGGCGGACGAACCGCGGGTGGGATGACCCGATCGGCCGGCGTCATGGTCGGAGTGGGCGGGAGCGGTCCGAAAGCGGGGTCCACCGACAAAGATCGCGCGGCGATCGAAATCGAGCTCAGCGAAAAAGGGTTGCCTGAAGGTTCGACGTCGGCCCCGGTTTCTGGCTACGTGTACTTCCCCTTGGTTTCGAGGAAGAAGGGGGCACCCCTACAAATGGAATACATTTTGAACGGGAACAGAGTGGTTTTGAACCTGCCGCAGTAAACGACCATGACGGCCTCTCTTTTCATTTGGAAATCTTATTTTGCGGCGCTGCCTCTTGGGTTTCACTAGGCCCGGTCTGAGGTGCGGCGCCGCCTTGCGATCGGCCGTGACATTCGTAACCTCCCGAAAGTGCCTGTGGATGGAATGGAGTGCCCACGGATTGGTATCTTGTCCGGCATCTGCTTTGGCTGTGGACCGGAACGGAAAGAACCATCGTCAAACCATTGCTTTGCCTCCTTGCTGCTCACGGGCTGCGCACTTGCGCAGGCTGGAAGTCCCGACGCCGTGGTTCAGGAAGCCAAACTCGTCGTCTGAGCACCTGTGGAACGACGCGCAGATCCACAGGGATTCACACGCGCTCGAGGCGCTCATCGCCGACGGCTTCGTCAATACTGAATACGACGGCGAGGTCAGCGAACGCGACAAGTTCCTGGCCGACATCAAGAACCCGGAACTCAAGCCGAGCGCCGATGAAGATTCGAGACGTGAAAGTGAACGTCTACCGGGGATACGGCCGTAGTCACAGGGAGCTATCCCGCTAAAGGGATGTGCAGCGACAAAGGGTACGAGCACACCGGGCGCTTTACGGATACTTGGATCTTTGAGAATGGCAAATGGCTGTGCGTGGCCAGTCACTCAAGTTTGCTGAAGAAGTAGCTGTCAGATCTCAGTTCTCCGCTGTCAGTACTCGTTGTTCTCGCGTCTCATTCCTGCCTTCGACGGTTTATTTCTCTATTCCAGGACGCTGTCGTCGAGTTTCTTTCTGCCCCAGTCTCCCGCCGCTTGCACGAAGGCCAGAACCAAGGGGTGTGGTTTCTTTGGCTTGGAGCTCAGCTGCGGCTGGAACAGCGTCGCGATGAAGAAGCGGTGGGTGGGCGACTCAATCGCCCGAACCTCGCCGTCCGGACCGCGCGCCGCCACAGGGAATCCGGCCTCGATCGAGCACCACTCGTAGTCGGGGTTCAACTCAAAATTGCAGAAGAACTCCTCCTGGATGGTGTCCTGGCTGTAGAAAGTCTGCAAATAAGAGCCGGGACGGATGCGAATCTCGGGAACAACGCCCGAGAGTTTGGGCGCATCCCCGGACCGGTTGGGAACCGCGCAGGCCACTGGGTAAATGATGATGTTTTTGGAGCCGGAATTGTTTTCGGCGGTGTCGGCGTCCTTGATACCCAATACGTTGCGAGCGCACTCGATCACCGCGTACTGGAATCCGCCACAGGTGCCCAGAAAGGGCCAATCGCGGCGACGGGCGAACTCGATGCCTTTGAGCATACCCTCCATGCTCTTGTAGGGGCTGCCGGGCGCGGCCCAAAGACCGTCAAAACTTTCGAGCACCTTTTGGGCACCGGGTTCGGCCAACGACGGAGTGGGCAGCCACTGGGATTCGACCACCAGATCGAGCTTAGCGGCGGCGTGTTGCAAGGCGTCATTGGTCGCGTGATGGGAACGGAATTCGGGATTGAAATCACCCAGGATTCCTATGCGAACGGTATCGGCCACACTCTCATTCTAATCAATGGGGCGAGAGCACGTGGAGGAATCGCGGCGGGTGGGTTAGAAGGAAGGTGACAGAGAGGCTGTCAGCCCTCAGCGATCAGCGTTCAGCAAGCGTGCCGAGCAGCCTATGTGGGCGATTCAGAACTGACGGCTGATGGCTGAGACCTTATCTACAGCCAGCCGAAGTGGGCTGCGAGGATGTAAAGGCAGGCCAGAGTGAGGACCGGGCCTCCCCAGACCATCAGTGCGGGTTTCCAGCCAAAAGACGGACCGGCGGAGTGCGGGGCGGCTGTTCGAATCCGCAGCGCCGGATGGCCGCCGGCTTGTTTCAGGGTCTTGAAGGCATTGAGGTCGAGGGCTTGCAGCGCGCTGATCGAACGGCTGCCGTTCTTTGCTGGCGGGTCGGCGACGCCAACCGCGCCTTGGAACGGGTCATCGGTGGTTGACCAGGACGCCAGGTTGGAGATGCCGGCTTTCAGAAGAGCGGCGGCGATTCGTCCCTGCTGCGTGACAGGTGCGCCACCGGTGGACTCGCCGTCCGGCGTCAGGCGAATGACTTCGCTGTTCGAAGCGCGGGCCAGCGTATCACTTCCTTCGGTCATGAAAGTGGTGGTGAGGGTCGTGATTGCGGGTTGCGTCTTCGGAGCGCTGTCTCCGAGCGCGTGAGCTTTGTGTTGCAGTAGCCAGAATCCGCGGAAGAAAAAGTACAACCCGGCGACGGCACCGAAAGCCACGGGGATCATCAAAGCATTGGAGACCGGGAATGCCAAATGGGAAGTCACAGTCTTCGTCCGCCCCTCGTCGTTACACACCGGGGTCTGAAATCCAGGATAGAGGCGTAAGGAGAATGGGGTCAGCAGAAAAACGAAAAATCAGGCTTACGTCGGTAATGTTACCGTGCTGGCGGCCCACCATAACGACTTCGGTTATCGCGTAGTCACTGCACGTTCTTTCAGGATCTCTTCCACCGCGGCGATGGCCGCGTCGATCTCTTCGTCCGTGTTGTAGAAGTGCGGGGAGAAGCGGACGCCCGCCTGGGGGCGCCAGTCGACCAGAATGTCGCGCTTGAGAAGTGCCTGACAGACTTCCTGGGAATCGAGCATATCGATCGAGACAGTGCCGCCGCGTTTCTCCGGGTCGCGCGGCGTGTTCACCCGCCAGCCGCGCTGGGCGGCCAGGTCGATCAGACGGGTAGTTTGACGCTTGGATTTCTCGCGGATTCTCTCCACACCCACTGCGGTGATGATTTTGATCCCGGGCCGGGCGGCTTCGAGCGCCGGGACATGCGGGGTGCCGTTCATGAAGCGGTAGGGCGGGTCGGTGTATCGCGTCGGTCCAACTTCGAAGTTGAACGGCTGCTGGTGTGCCGTCCAACCCGTGAACTTTGGTTGCAGTTTCCAGGCCAGGTCCGGGCGCACGTACAGGTAGGCGACGCCAGGACCTCCGCACATCCACTTCAACACACCGCCGCATGCAAAGTCCGCGTTTAGCGCCTGAACATCGAACGGAATTGTGCCCAGCGAGTGGAACGTGTCGAGGACGACGTACGCGCCCACCTGGTGCGCCCTGTCAATGATGGCCTGCGCGTCGTTGATGTAGGCGCTGCGGAAAATCACGTGCGAGATTGGGACGACCAGGGTGCGCTCGTCGATGGCTTCGAGGAGGCGCTCGGTCGGCACGCTGATGCCGTCGGTCTTCACCATGTGAACGTCAGCCCCGTAGGCTCGCTGGGCTTCCCAGAAATACATCACCGAGGGAAAGTTCAGGTCGCTGTAGACGACCTTGTTGCGCTTGCCGGAGAAATCAAGACAGGACGCGACCACTGCCTGGCAGGTGGTTACATTTTGATGGGTCGAGACGCTCCCTTTGGGAGCGTTCATCAACGCACCGAGTTCGTCTCCGACCTCGCCTCCGAGCATCCACCAACGCTCTTCCCAGGCGCGCACCCCGCGTGTGGCCCAGGTGTCGGCGTAGCCCTTCATCGCGTCATAAACTCCGCGCGGCATGGCGCCGAGCGAGTTGCTGATCAAATAGTTGGTGCGCTCGAGAATGGGGAACTCGGGGCGGTAGCGCAGCAGGGGGTCGGACATGGGGACATTGTAAGGGATGGGGGGATTGAAAATTTTGGCTGAAGCCGAGGCAAGTTCGGCGTAGTCGCAAAACCAAAGGCGCTACTGCAACAGCACTACTGCTGGCTAGGGCTCTTTTGCGCTGCGACGAACCGCACCTTTCAGGACCCGAGCACCTAGCACAATGACAATCACGGCGCCCGCGAGAACTAGGGGCACGACGAAAAATCCGACAATGACAGCAGTAACCTCCGAATGAAGATGAGTTGTTAAATCGGCCTTGAACCAGAACGTTGATGCCATACCGATAACTGCGCTAATGACGCATATCACTCCGATTATGACGGCTCCCACCCTGTGTACGTTGTTAGTCGGTACCCAGTCCTTTGACCCCATACCGCGCCGCAGACTACCCGAGCGAAAGAGGTTTGGAGGGAGTCCTAGAATCTAGCGCATCACACCGCACAGTTTAGCCTGAGGTGACTCTTGGGTGCATTGTCGCGGCGTCACCCGCTGCGTTGCTCTGGCGATCAGGCCACCGCATAGCGACCTCATGCTACTCGACAAATTCTGGCGTCACGCCGGACTTCTTCTGCGCGACGACCTTATCACCCACCACGCCAATGTCAAAAACAGCAAGTAGAACACTCCGCTGACGAAGTTCACGCGCGAGTCCCACCAGCCCTTCAGGATCACCGCGCATATCACCGTGAAACCCAGCGCCGAGCCCCACGCGCCCAAAGGAGAATGCAGGGGTAAGCATTTGAGGTCCTCCGGCCTCATACGGCGGCGGAAGCTCACGTGGGCGGCCAGCGAAACCACCGAGGAGAGGATCATTCCGAAGAACGCGGCGCGCAGAATGAATTCGAACGCGTTGCGCGGAGCCCATTTCTCTAGCACTAGGGCGACCACGATGCCGTAAGAAGAGACCAGCAGGGCCAGGTTCGGGGAGCCTTGTGCGTTCAGGTGTCCGAGACGCGCGGGTGCCCAGCCTCTGCGCGCCATCGAGAAGAGCATACGCGAGGAGACATACAGCGCAGCATTCGCACCGGAGAGCGCAGCGGTGAGGACCACGAAATTCATGAGATGGCTGGCCCCCGGGATGTTGACGGAACGGAAGACTGTGACGAAGGGGCTCTCGCTCACGCCGGCGCGGTTCCACGGCATTACGCCGACCAGGATCGCGATCGCACCCAGGTAGACAACGGTGAGCATCACAAAGGTGATGCGGGTCGCCTTGGCGATTTCCTCAAGCGAACGGGATTCCCCCGAAGTCACGGCTACAAACTCGCCCCCTCCGAACGCGTAGATCGAGAACGTCATGGCCAGCAGAGGGGCAAGATATCCGCGGGGGAAGAATCCGCCTTGCGCGACGTATTGAGGGGCGACGCGCCCGGTGATTAGAAGAGACGCGCCAAGGACTACGAACGCCGCGATGCTGACGACCTTCACCATGGCAAACCAGAATTCGAAGCGGCCATACGACCCGACCCCGCGAAGATTCACCAGCAAGAGCAACAGAGAAAACAGCACGACCCAGACCAGGGGAGGGACGCTCGGGAACCAGTGCCCCATGTAGACAGCGGAGGCAACCATCTCGCCTCCGATGGAGAAAGCAATCGCCGCCCAATACCCCGCTCGCGACAGGAATCCGGCCCAGTCGTTGAGGTAGAGGTCGCCGTAGACGCCGAAAGATCCGGCGGCGGGGTGGGCGCAAGCCAGTTCGCCCAAGGCCAGGGCCACCGTCAGGTTGATGAGAGCGGCGAGCAGGAAGCTGACGATGACCGCAGGACCGGCCAAATCGAGGGCCGGGGCGGAGCCCAGAAACAGTCCGGTACCGATCGAGCCGCCGACCGCGACCATGGCCATCTGGCCGGCGGTCAGCTGGTGGCGAAGTCCCTGTTCTTCGTTGGGGTTGCGAGTCTCGGACATGCTGCACATATACCAGAAACCCAGGCAAAGTCCCAACGGCGGGCAGCCAGAATGACCTTCGTAACGGCAGCGGGGTGGTACTTCGTTGCTGCGCTATCGGGGTGCTCCTAGAATTACTCTGCAGGTTACTCCGCACATTACCTCATGCCGGACCGGGCCGAAATCGCCAAGCGCGTTGCGCAAGCCGAGAAGCTTCTCCAAAGAGGCAAGACCAGCGATGCGTTGAACGAATATCTTCAAGTTCTTCAGCAAGATCCGGAGAATGACAACGTTCGCTCCATGGCGGCGGATTTGTGCCTGTCGATGAGCCGGACGGCGGAAGCGGTTGCGCTCCTGGGAGATCTGTTCGAGCGGCAAGTGGCGCTCGGGGATGCCATGAAGGCCAGTCTCACCTACAAAAAGCTGGCGCGTCACGGGAGTCCAACCTGGCAACAGAAATTCCGCTTCGGCCAGTTGCTGGAAAATTCCAACAAGAAGCTTGCCGTCGGCACTTACGAGAATGCGCTGGATGATCTGGCGAAACAGCGCAAGCAGAAGGAGTCGCTGCCGGTATTGACTCGCATCGTGACTCTGGAACCGACCTCAGGAAACTACCTGAGGATGGGGGAACTTTGCTCCCAGCTTGGTGAGAGCAAGGCCTCTGCCGCCTCTTTCTACCAGGCTGCGGAACTGGCTGGGGCGGCAGGATCGGATGCATCTCAGTACTACGAGCGTGCGTATTCGGAAGACCCGAGCGATCCCAGGATCGCCTTGGCATACGGCAAGTCCCTGATGGCGCAGGGGCAGGTCGGCGCGGCGATCTTCATTTTTGAGCCGCACGTCATTGCCGGGAATCCCTCCCTGGAATTGCGCGACTACTACAGCCAGGCTTTGCTCACGGCGAACCGGCTGCCCGAGGCAGAACCGCTGATCTGGCAGCTTTTTGAGCAGAATCCGGGCCGGTTGCCACAGGTAGTGGCGTTGATCGGGCAGATGATTGACTGCCAACAGGACGCTGAAGCCGTAGCCCTGGCGCGCAAGCTGGAACTGTTTCAGCGGCGGCGGGGCGAACGGCGCGCGTTCGTGGCAACGATGCAGGACCTGATTTCCGGACACCGGTCATCGTCCGAGATGCTCGAGTTCCTGAGCGAACTCTTCAATTCCTCGAACCGCGAGACCGACTACTGCCAGACCCTGCTGAAGCTTTTCGATCTGTACGTCGGCACGGGAAACTTCCAGAAAGCGGGGGAGTGCCTGGATCGCGCCGCCGACGTCGACCCGTACGAACACGGTCATCAACGGCGTCTGGAAAGCTTGCGCGGAAAGATTCCCGACGACCGTTTCAAGGTCATTGCGTCTCGTCTAAGCCAGCTCAACAGGTCCGTGCCCGAGCCCATGCGTGCGGAAGAACCTACGCTCGGCGCAGCCGCCCTGCAGGATCTGATGTTGCAAGCGGAGATCCTAGTGCAGTACGGCATGCGGTCGAAGGCGGTCGAGCGGCTGCAGCGTATCCAGGAATTATTTCCCCGCGAAGAAGAACGGAACGAAGACTTGCAGCGCCTGTACCTGGCGGCAGGAATCACGCCGCGGTATGCAGGTGCGGCCCCGGCGCCGCCGGCCCCCGTCAACCCGACTGCGGCGGCGGGTACACAGGCACCGCCGCTGGTGGCGCCCGCGCCTGTAGGCGGGGAGCAGGCGGATGTCAGCAGCTTCACCCGCGTAGCCGAGATTACGCGGAAACTCTATCACCAGAACAACGCCAACTCGGTGCTCGCCACAGCCGCCATCGAGATGGGGAGCCAGTGGAAAGCGACACGCTGTGTGGCCGCCATGCGGAAGCCGGGATTGCCCCCGACCGCCCTACAGGAGTATCACGCGGATGGCACGCCGAACGGCGAGTCGGCAGCTCTGGCTGCGGTTGTGACCGCTTGTCAGGACCTTGCGGTGAGCCGCGGGACGGTGAATATCGTCGACACGCTCACTGCGCCCGACGTTCAACCCATCCGCCGAGCCCTGGCCGAGCTGGGAGTGACTTCATTGCTGGCGTTGCCCCTCGCCGACGGCGACGACCAGATCGGGGTTCTCATCTTCATGCAGAGCTCGGAGCGTAACTGGCATCCTTCTGAGATCGTGGTGCTGAAGACGCTGGCCGAGCAGGTTGTGATCGCGTTGAACAACGCTGGACTCCGGCGGCTCGTCCGAAACCTCTCGGTGACCGACGAGAAATCAGGATTGCTGAAGCGCGCTTCCTACCTCGATCTGGTGCTTGCAGAGGCGCACCGGGCCTCGCAACAGGCCACGCCGGTTACCATCCTGCTGATGCATTTTGGGCGCAGCGCGGCGATGATCAAGGAGTTTGGCGAGCCAGCGGTCGAAGCGACCATGGAGCAGGTCGGCCAACTCTTCACAGCGAACATCCGCTCGAACGATCTCGCCTTTCGCTATGACACCACCACGGTTGCCATCATCCTGGGGGACACGGCGGAGAAAGAAGCGCTGCTGGCGGTCGAGAAGCTGCGCAAGCTGCTTGCGGACGTACGGCTGCCGGGCAAAGATCAGGCGATTCCATTCAGCGCCGGTCTGGCGGAAGCGGTGATCCGCACCGGGTACGACCCGGTGGATGTCGTCACCGAAGTGATCAACCGCGCCGAACAAGCCCTCCATGATGCCCTGGCGCAGGGGGCAGGAAGCGTGGTGGCGATGGCTCCGAGCCTGGCCTCGGCGGCCGTGGCGTAGATCTGGCTTTCAGGGCCCAGCTGTCAGCTTTCAGCCATTCCGCTTTAAGACACTGCAGGTGACAGTCATTCACAAATTTCCAGCCTAGCGATGCACGAAAAGCGGCCGCTGCAGGGGGCAACGCCGAAGAGGGAATGCCGAGCGCCGCTAAGAGCTGATAGCTCGCTCGGTTGAGTTCCCATCTTACCCGCTGATAAACTAATTGGTTTCGCTTCCCAAATCGGACCTCTTCTATAAGGATTCCATGCTGAAACCGGGTGATATTGCTGTCGTAAGCGGCGCGCGTACGCCTATGGGGCGCTACTGCGGCAAACTGAAGGACTTCACGGCGCAGGAACTTGGCGCGGTAGCTGCCAAAGGGGCGATTGAACGGTCAGGGATCGATCCCAAAGAATTCGATCACGTTGTGTTCGGCAACGCGCAGCAGACCTCGGGCGACGCGCTCTACGGAGCGCGCCACGTGGGACTGCGGGCTGGGCTGCCCATCGAGACGCCCGCGCTGACGGTGAACCGGCTATGCGGGTCAGGGATGCAGGCCATCGTCAGCGCGGCACAAATGATTCAAACCGACGAAGCCAAGATGGTGCTGGCGGGCGGGATGGAGGCGATGTCGCAGGCGCCGTTTGTGATCCGCGGCCGCGACGGGTTTACCCTGGCACCGGGCGGAAAGCTGGAAGACTCGCTGATGGTGGCCTTGCTCGACTCTTACTGCGGCCTGTACATGGCGAACACGGCGGAGCTCTATGGCGAGCAGCAGGGCATCACACGGCAGATGCAGGACGAATTTGCCCTGCGCTCACAGCAGGCGGCGGAGGCAGCTTACAAAGAGGGCCGTCTGCCGGAGGAAATTGTTCCGGTGCCGCTGAAGAATGCGAAAGGCGAGCTGGCGGGGGAGATGTTCACCGAAGACGATCACCGGCGCCCGCAGACGACGATGGAGGGGCTGGCGAAGCTGCGTCCGGCGTTCGGGAAGAGTGGGACGGTAACAGCAGGGAACGCCAGCGGCATCGTCGACGGCGCTGCGGCCGTCGTCGTGATGTCGGTCGAACAAGCCCAGAAGCGGGATCTGAATCCGCTGGGCCGGATCGTGAATTGGGGTGTGGCGGGCATCGACCCAAAGCTCATGGGGCGCGGCCCGGTCCCGGCCACGAAACTCGCGCTACAGCGCGCCGGACTAACCCTCGACTACATCGATCTGATCGAAGTGAACGAGGCCTTCGCGGCCCAGTATCTGGCGGTTGAGAAAGAGTTGGGCTTGGATCGCAACAAAGTCAACGTCAATGGCGGAGCGATTGCGCTGGGACATCCGCTCGGCGCGACCGGGGCGCGGCTGGTGATCACACTGCTATACGAGCTGAGGCGGCGAAAAAAGAAGTATGGGCTGGCGACCGCGTGCATCGGAGGCGGGCAGGGGATTGCCATGGTGGTGGAGAGTTTCCAATAGTACTTCGGACCGACTCGGAGGAGCCTTTCTCGATGAAAGGATTGTTCTCAAAAATCTTGCGGCATGGATCGCCAGCTGAAGATACGAGTCCAGGGGAGTCGGTATCGCGTGCGTACGTCGAGAAGCACATCGAAACTTATCTGGGGAGACCCAGTTTGGTCCTTCACGAAATTGCGTCCCGATACGTTCACATTGATGTGCACGTCATTAATCCGCAACCGGGTCGCGACTTCTACACGCTCGTGACTTCCGGCATGAGCGACAAACCGATGAGAGCACCAAAGCAGGCCAAGGGCCTGGAATATGCTGAGCTGATGCTTTGTCTACCGACGGACTGGAAAATGAAAGAGTATGAACGGATGAGCAGTGAGACTTGGAACAAAGATTGGCCTGTCATTTGGCTGCGCCAACTTGCGCGTTTTCCGCACCAATACAAGACTTGGCTGTTCTGGGGACATTCTGTGCCCAACGGAGATCCGGCGACACCATTTTCCCCAGAGACAAAGTTATGCGGTTGGGTATTGCTGGAACCCCGGCTCGCGAGCGATCGGTTCAAAGTCATGACCAGCGATGGCGGCAGGAAAACTCTGTTTCACGCAGCCGTTCCCGTTTACAAAGAGGAGATGGACCTGAAGCTATCGGAAGGCGCGGAACGGTTGCAGGATCTTTTTGTAGCGCACGAGATTACTGAGCTCGTGAACTTTAAGCGCATTAATGCAGCATTGAAGCCATAGCGAACTGCGACGAGCATGAGGGAAGCCAAAGGGTTTTGAGCCTTGATTCCTTGGGTGCTCCTTCGTGCCCTGGTTGGTCAATTGGAAACTTATATGGATATCCGAAAAATAGGTGTTTTGGGTTGCGGCCTGATGGGTTCCGGCATCGCGCAGGTTGCCGCGACCGCCGGGTTTGACGTAACGGTGCTCGAAGTCGAGCAGAGGTTTCTCGACAAGGGTTTTGCCGGAATTGAGAAGTCGCTCGCGAAATTTGCCGAGAAGGGCACCATCAAAGAAACACCGCAAGCCATCCGCGCGCGACTGAAAGGCACAACCAACAAACAAGACCTCGCCGATTGCGACATCGTCATCGAGGCCATCATCGAGAACGTCGAGGAAAAGAAGAAGATGTACGCGTCGCTCGATCCCATCGTGAAGAAGGATGCGATCTTTGCTTCGAATACTTCTTCGATCTCAGTGACCGAGTTGCTGACCGCGGTGAAACGGCCGGAGCGGTTCGTCGGTCTGCACTTCTTCAACCCAGTGCCGCTGATGAAGCTCGTGGAGGTTATCAAGACCATCGCCACCGCGCCCGAGGTCTACGAGTCGGTCTATCACTTCGCGAAGCGGCTGAGCAAGGTTCCGGTGCGCACGTCCGATAAGACCGGCTTCATCGTGAACCGATTGCTGGTGCCGTACATGCTGGATGCGATTCGCGCGTACGAAGAAGGCGTGGGCTCGATCGAAGACATCGACAGCGCGATGAAGCTCGGGTGCGGGTATCCGATGGGGCCATTTACACTGCTCGATTTTGTCGGGCTGGATACAACCTACTACATCACCCACGTGATGTATGACGAGTTCAAGGAGCGCCGCTTTGCTTCGCCTCCGCTGCTGAAGCGGTTGGTAATGGCGGGCTGGTACGGCAGGAAAACCGGGAAGGGCTTCTACGACTACGCCGACCCGGCGAAACCGGTGGCGAATAAGCTCTAACTCTGCGACGACGGGTCAGAGGCGTCTATGCAGCGTCCTGTTTGGGTGACGAGCATCATCATTCTGCAACTGTTGCTAGGCATGCTCTTCGCGGGGATCTGCACCCATTTGCTCTTTCTGATTCGTTCACCCGAGATGAAGCAGGCAGCGGATTCGGCCGAGGGTATCGCGGGGCTCAAGATCGCCGTCGGCGTGATTGCACCGATGGGGCTGCTTTTGATCGTTGCTGCCTTCGGCATGTGGAAAAACAAGCGCTGGAGTTGGTGGTTCGCATTGCTGACCAACCTGGGCCTCGCGATCGTCTTCGTGTACAGCTCGATCGGTGATGGCTGGGCCGACTGGGAGATGGTGGCTATGACGGCGGTTCTGGTCGCGTTGATTGTTTTCCTGCTTCTCCCCCCAGTGCGACGATTTTGTCTGAGGGACGAACCCCACTTGCCGTCCGCAGCCACGTAAGCGATTGAGGAAAGATAGATTCAAGAATCAAGGAATGCATTCATGACCTTCGAAAACATACTCGTCGAAAAGAAGAACTCGATCGCTTACGTCACCGTCAACCGTCCTAAGGTCCTTAACGCACTCAACATGGCGACGATGGAAGAGCTGCGGGCGGTGTTTGCCGACATCAAGAGCGATGCGGCGGTTCGGGTCGCCATCCTGACCGGAGCGGGAGAGAAGGCGTTCATTGCTGGTGCCGACATCGGCGAATTGGCCAAACACGACGCTGTCTCCGGCAAAGAGTACACGCACCGCGGGCAGTCGGTGCTCGACCTCATCGAGAACCTGGGGAAGCCGGTGATTGCGTGCATCAACGGATTCGCGCTGGGCGGTGGGTGCGAGATTGCGATGGCCTGTACCATGCGGCTGGCTAGTTCTAACGCGAAGCTCGGCCAGCCGGAGGTAAAGTTGGGAATCATTCCCGGTTACGGTGGTACGCAGCGGTTGCCGCGGCTGGTGGGAAAAGGCATCGCGATGCAGCTCGTGCTGGCGGGGGAGATGATCCCGGCCGAGGAAGCGCACCGGATCGGCCTGGTGAACGAAGTCACCGCGCCGGGCGAGCTGATTCCGCGTGCCGAAGCGATTGCGCAGAAGGTCATCGCTAATGCACCGCTGGCCATCCAATATGCCATGGAAGCCGTGAATCGCGGCCTCGACCTGCCTCTCGCGGACGGGCTGTATCTCGAAGCGACGCTATTCGGTGTCTGCTGCGCCACGGAAGACAAGACCGAAGGCACGACGGCGTTTCTCGAGAAGCGTGCGGCCCAGTTCAAAGGGAAGTAACCAAGCCGATGCTCAAATCCCTCCATATCGGGCGCTACGTTACGCAGCCGAGCGACCTGCGCGCGCTTTCCGATTTTCTGGAGGCAATCGGTTTTCAGCGAGTCGCGGGTGGCGACGGGCGCTCCGCAATCTTCTCAGCTCCGGTCGGACTCCTGAGCGTGAACGCGCTGCCCTCGGAATATCCGCAGCAGGTGCTCGATCACTTGAAGGATGTCAACCGGATGATTGTTCTGGAAGTGACGAATCCGGATGACGTGTTCGCGATCGCGCACAAGAAGAAACTGAAGGTGCTCGCGGACTCAGCCTCGTCGAAGACCGGTGAGCGTAGTTTCTCGCTGGCGTTGCCGGGTGAGATCATCGTCACCGTGCATGGCAAGCCGGACGAAACGCCGGCGGGGCTGGAAGGAGAGCTAAAGGCAGAAGGGAAACGGTTCGCCATCGTGGTGAGCCGCTTTAATGCGTTCATCACGGAACGTCTTCTGCAGGGGGCGCTCGACGGACTGCGCCGCACCGGTGCTCGCAACGAAGACATCGAGATCATGCGCGTGCCCGGCAGCTTCGAACTTCCCTCCGCGGCGCGCCTGCTGGCCGAGTCCGGCGAGTACGATGCGGTGATTTGCCTGGGATGTCTTCTGCGTGGCGAAACCGCGCACTACGACGTGATCGTAAACGAATGCGCTCGCGGCATCGGCCAGTCGGCGCAAGACACTGGAGTGCCGCATGCGTTTGGCGTGCTCACCTGCGATACGCTGGAACAGGCTATCGACCGTGCCGGACTCAAGATGGGGAACAAGGGCTTCGAGGCGGCACTGACGGCGGTGGAGATGGTGAGTTTGAAAACAGCCGTCGGTCGCAAGTCCTCCGTCGTCAGCCAGGGCGGTGGCAAGTCACGTTCCGGCGCGCGCAAAACAAGATCGAAACACTAGCCCATCTCGGAATTCCGAGCGATAACCCTGTCCATGTGGTTACTTCATGCATATCCTTTCCTGTAGACTGAAGCCAGTAAACGACTGCCGAACCAAAGAACAGCTAGCGACTGAAGACCGGCGACTGGCGACTGTCATCCATGGGGACTCGAAGAAAATCCCGCGAACTCGCTTTGCAGATGCTGTTTCAGGCCGACATGGGCCGACAGGGCGCCGACGATGTTCGTCGCACCTTCTGGGCGGAACGAAACGAAGTGGGCGACGACGTCCGCGGTTTTGCCGATGATCTGTTCCGGACGGCCACCGATCGCACCACCGACATCGATGCCCTGATCGAGGGCCATGCGCAACATTGGCGCATGGAACGCATGGCAGCGGTCGATCGCAACATTCTTCGCGCAGCGGTAGCGGAATTTCTGGGCTATCCGCACACGCCGCGAGCCGTGGTCATCAACGAAGCCATCGAGATCGCCCGCAAATTCTCCAGCCCCGAGTCAGTGCAGTTCATCAACGGAGTGCTTGACAGCGTGGGGCGCGACCTGGAAAAAGCACGCGCCTGACTTATCACTTCTCGACGTCTCCGTCGTGGAGTGCTAACACCACCCCTTTCGTCTGTCAGGTGCGAATCCCAAAGATTTCAGATCGAATGTGCAACCGACCGAATCTGGCCGCAGGCCGCCGATTTCTGCCCTACTTCGGCTGCACCGCAACCACGTCGGGATTGCAGAATTGCGGAATATTGTTGCAGAGACTGCCCTTGTTCGTGGCGTTGTTGTTGGTGAAGGTGATCTGCTGAAGGTCCCCGCCGGAAACGGTGCTGACTACGTGGACCGAGCCGTCAGAAGTGCCCACGTAAAGCAGTGTTCCATCGGAAGTCAGGCTGGCGTCCAGCGGCACCGGGCTTCCGGTCAGAGGGACCGCGGAGACGGTACCGACGCCGAAGTCGTAGATGAATATGCTGCTCAGGTTGCTGGCCAGAATGTAGGCTCTGGAGTTATCGGAGCTGATAATCAGCTTGAGAGGGGTAAAGTTGCCTTGGCCAAGGTTGGCAAAAGAAAACTCCTGATCCGGTGGATCGGGAGCGGCCACTGAGAATGGGCAGGTGGTTGAGTTCGGTTGGGTCAAGGTCGCGGGAGTGGGCGCGAGAGTCTTGATCGCGAACACGTCGACGCCAGGTGGGTCGAAGCCGATGGCATGAACGCCATCCGGCAAGACCTGAAACATGGTAGGCAGGCGCGGCACTGGGATCGATGCGGCGATTCCGTAGGTCGTATCGCAGGTGTTGAACAGGTTGATCGCGGGGCTGGCTGAGCCTCCGGACAAATAACCGAGGGCTCCATTGGCATAAGGTGCAACCGCGTTGGCAGTCCCGGCGAGTTTCTTCGTGACCAACGGGAGCAGGGGCGAATAGACGTACAGGGTGTCGCCCAAGTTGGGATCGCTGGCGGAAGCTTTGCCAACAATAAACGCTTTCAGCCCTTCCGGCGAAAAGGCCGCCGTGGTCGCTCCCGGGATAAAGAACGACGTGACCAGCGTAGTCGCTGATCCGCCGACGCCGACGATGTAAACCTGGTTCGGTACCGAAACGGTGTCGGAGACGATAACTGTGTTTCCGTCGAGCGAAATAGCAAGCACCTTTCCCGGAATATTCGTCGATTGAGGAACCGTGGAATTGCCGGGAGTGAAAACCATCAGCCCCCCCCGGCTCCCCAGGAAGGCCTTAGTCCCAGTCGGGGTAAAAACAAACGAATTGGGCGAACTAGGCAGGACGACACTGCTGCTGACTACGTTATTGCTGGTGCTGATGGGATAGAGCAAGGGCTGGCACCCGGTGACAGGCGTGCCGGCCGCGGTGTCGCACTCTGTGGTGGTGGCATAGGCGTTGCTGTTCACCGCCGGACCCGAAACTGTGCCGATAATCGGAGTTCCTTCGAACTGACCGCTGCCGGTTGAAGAGAGGGTCGAAGAGTAAACCGGATTGATCGGCGTGACACCGGGAGTGTTGACGTTGCAACTCGGAGGTTTGCATGAGGCGACGATACCCACGGCGCCCGGAGTCTTGCTGGTCGTGACATCCCCGGTGTTGCCAGCCTGGCCAATGACCGGCGACAGCGACGTCCAAGTCAGGGGAGGGTTTGTCAACGTGTATCCGAGACGGTCCACGACCGTCGGGGTTACGGTCACGCTGGTTGTGCCACTGCTGGCGAATGTAGTGTTGGTCTCGGCGTTGCCGACCTGAAGATTAATGGACTGAACCCGGCAAGTCTCGAAATAAGGATTTCCGCCAATGACCACCGGCAGGCTACTCACCCCAGAGACGGTGGCGTAGATCTGCGTGATGCCGGGCACGGCGGCCGTGACTCGCGCTTGGGTGACCTGGTTCCCATTGTTGTTGGCGAGTTCCGAGTCGGTCGTCGACACTCTGGCCACGCTCGAATTGGTCAGCTGGAACGTAAATGAGCCCACCGTGTTGGTCACGTCCATGCCATGGCTAAACGCTTGTGCCTGGAAATCCAGGTAGTTCAGGATCCCCGGCGCGGTGCCCAGGGTTACGCAATTTCCCGGAGGAATCGGGGTGAGCACAGGGAGCAGGCTGAGCGAGATCGTGTCGACGTGCTCGTGAACCCAGACGGTGACTGGGGGACTGGTGACCCCGTTTACGGTGGCCGTGACTTGGGCGACGCCGACGCTGTGCGGACTGCAGACCTGACCGGTCGAGTCCCACTTTCCCGCACACGCCAGGCCGCCGGCCGCCGGTACGAAGCTCAGCACGCTGGGGTTGCTGGAGCTGTAGGCGGCCGCCGTAGCAACGGCAGGACGGGAGGGCACGGCGGTGAACTGAACCGTCGTACCCAGGTCGACACTGGTACTCGGGGCCGAGAGGGTGACGGTGCCCGGCGTCGGCAATCCATTGAAAGGCGTGCTACTCCCGCCGCAGCCGATCAGGGCGCCTAAGAATAGGGATATAAATAGGATTGCAGGTACAACCGAAGCAAACCGACGCATGCATCCTCCCCGTCCGGCCACCCGCGTGGCTCGCGGACGAGTATGTCATGATCCTGGAAAACCCCCAGTGTAGAGGCCAGCCCGGTTTTGAGCAAGGGGCCGCCAACCCGGGTGCTTGCCATGAGATGCGCAAAGCGGTGGTTGACGATGCGTGCAGGGAATTGTTATATTTAAAAGGTTCCGCGAGTTAATTCTGGCTTGCCTGAGTAGCGGGAGGGTTTTAGCCCCCGCGCATTCTGTCGTGTGCGTGGTACCTCCAGAAGATGTAAGCGCTGAGCTTTAGAAGCAACCAACGCTCCTGGAAGTTTGGGGAGCTTTCCTCGCTGAAATGCTTCGCGCGCACCTCTCGCCCGTCGAGAGGCTATGCGAAGCAAGGCTGACGAAACGGAGTACCTCCGAAGTTGGGCTTGGTGCCACCGTCGCCGGCGTTAGTCTGATTAGGAAACCAGGAATCCTCTCTCCGGCGGAGTTGTGCACGGGTGAGAAACATGGTTGGGCAGCTGTACCAGCCAGCCCCGGAAACGGGAAAGCAGGAACAGCGCAGGTGCGCGTGGGCGCGCCATTTTGGCGTGTGAGCGCAGCAGCGCGCTGAAGGAGCGGCAAAGAGTGCCTACGTTCAATCAATTGGTGCGTTCCGGCCGGAAGAAGCCCCGTTACAAAACGGCGAGTCCGGCACTGCAGTCCTGCCCGCAAAAGCGTGGCGTCTGCACCCGTGTCTACACCCAGACGCCCAAGAAGCCGAACTCGGCGCTCCGCAAGGTTGCGCGCGTGCGGCTTACGAACGGCATCGAGGTGACGACGTATATCCCCGGCATTGGCCACAACCTGCAGGAGCACTCGATCGTTCTGATCCGCGGGGGCCGCGTGAAGGATCTGCCGGGCGTGCGCTATCACGTGGTGCGCGGAACCCTCGACGCGGTGGGGGTTGCGGGCCGGAACCAGGGCCGCTCGAAGTATGGAGCCAAGCGGCCGAAGAAAGCATAGAAACAGTTCTCGGTCCCCGGTTCTCAGTTCTCAGTTGGAACTGCTGCCCGGTGGTGAACTGAGAACTGGGAACTGAGAACTGAGAACATGCCCCGAAAAGGACATATCGCAAAGCGTGGCGTCGCCGTCGATCCCGTGTACGGATCGGACCTGGTGACCAAGTTTGTGAACTCGATGATGTGGCAAGGCAAGAAGTCGACGGCCCAGGGCATCTTCTACGAAGCCCTCACGCAGCTGCAGTCCAAGGGCGGCGACGAGGCCTTGAAGCTGTTCAAGAAGGCTGTCGAGAACGCCAAGCCGCTGCTCGAAGTGAAGACCCGCCGCGTGGGTGGCGCAAACTACCAGGTGCCCGTCGAGGTGAATGCCGACCGGCGCACTTCGCTCGCGATCCGCTGGCTGATTACATACGCGCGCGGCCGTGGCGAAAAAGGTATGGTCGACAAGTTGACGAACGAATTGCTCGACGCCGCCAACAACCGCGGCGCCGCCATCAAGAAGAAGGAAGACGTACACCGCATGGCGGAAGCCAATAAGGCGTTCGCACATTACCGGTGGTAGAGACGGGGCTTGCCCGTCTCAAGACGCGGCAAGCCGCGTCTCCACGAAAACAGTTGTTGATCGAGCCCCAGAAAGAAGAGTTGAGAAAGCCGTGGCCAGAACAGTCCCATTAGAGCGTTGCAGGAACATCGGCATCATGGCCCACATCGATGCCGGCAAGACCACTACGACGGAGCGCATCCTTTTCTACACGGGAAGAACGCACCGCATCGGAGAGGTCCATGAAGGCACGGCCACGATGGACTGGATGGAGCAAGAGCAGGAGCGCGGCATCACCATCACGTCCGCAGCCACCACCTGCACCTGGCGCGATATCCGCATCAATATCATTGATACCCCCGGCCACGTCGATTTCACGGCGGAGGTGGAGCGGTCGCTGCGCGTGCTCGACGGCGCGGTGGCCGTGTTTGACGCAGTCCACGGCGTACAGCCGCAATCAGAAAAAGTCTGGCGCCAGGCCGATAAATACGGCGTCCCGCGAATTTGCTTCATCAACAAGATCGACAAGATGGGCGCCGACTTCGAGCATGCCATCGACACCATCCGGAAGCGCCTCAACGCCAAGCCCGTCGCGATTCAGATTCCCATCGGCCAGGAAGACAAGTTCAAGGGCGTGATTGACCTGATCAACATGAAGGCAATCGTCTGGAACGACGAGACCCTGGGCGCTGAGTACGTCACGGAGGCGATCCCGGCCGAACTACAGAAGAAGGCCGAAGCCTTCCACACGCAACTGGTGGAGACCGTTGCCGAGAACGACGACGACATTCTGCATAAGTTCCTCGAAGGCGAAGAGATTAGCGCCGCCGAACTACGCGCCTCGCTGCGCAAATCGACGATCGGGTTGAAGTTGTTCCCGGTTGTGCTAGGCACAGCGTTTAAGAACAAGGGCGTTCAGCCGTTGCTCGATGCAGTTGTGGACTTCCTGCCGTCGCCTCTGGATACCCCAGAGACCAAGGGCATCAATCCGGAAAACGGTCAGCCCGTGACCCGCAAGGCGGACGACAAAGAACCGTTCTCGGCGCTGGCGTTCAAGATCATGGCGGACCCATTTGTCGGCCAGCTGACCTTCATTCGGGTTTATTCCGGACAGCTGAAGTCGGGCGAGTCGGTATTGATCTCACGCACGCAAAAGACGGAGCGCATTGGGCGTTTGCTCAAGATGCACGCCAACAAGCGCGAAGACATTCAGGAAATTCTCGCCGGCGATATTTGCGCGGTGGTGGGACTGAAGAACGTGAGCACGGGCGACACGATCTGCGACGAGCGCCATCCGATTACGCTCGAGTCGATCACATTCGCGGTGCCGGTGATTTCGGTCGCGGTTGAGCCCAAGACCAAGGCCGACCAGGAAAAGATGGGCATGGCGCTCGGCCGTTTGGCCCAGGAAGATCCCACCTTCAAGGTTCACACCGATCCCGACAGTGCGCAGACCATCATCAGCGGCATGGGCGAGTTGCACCTCGAGATCATCGTCGACCGCATGATGCGCGAGTACAAGGTCGAGGCCAACGTCGGCAAGCCGCAGGTGGCGTATCGGGAGACCATCCGCCGGCACGCCGAAGCGGAAGGCAAGTACATCCGCCAGACCGGTGGCCGCGGCCAGTACGGCCACGCCAAGATCCAGCTCGATCCGAACGAGCCGGGCAAAGGCTACGAGTTCATCAACGACATCGTGGGCGGCGTGGTTCCCAAGGAATACATCAAGCCGATCGACCAGGGCATTCGCGAAGCCATGGAGGGCGGCGTCCTCGCCGGCTATCCCATGGTCGACGTGAAGGCGACGCTTTACGACGGCAGCTACCACGAAGTCGACTCGAACGAAATGGCGTTTAAGATCGCGGGATCGATGGCGTTCAAGGAAGCCGCGCGCAAGGCGAGCCCGGTGATTCTGGAGCCGGTGATGGCGGTGGAAGTGGTCACGCCCGAAGACTTCGCCGGAGCCATCATGGGCGACTTGAGTGCGCGCCGCGGGCGTATCGAAGGCATGGAGCACCGCGCGGGTTCGCAGGTGATCAAGGCCATCGTGCCGCTCTCGGAGATGTTCGGCTACGCGACCCACATGCGTTCGTCAACGCAGGGCCGGGCCGAGTACTCGATGCACTTCGCGCGTTATGAAGAAGCCCCGCGCTCGGTGGCGGAAGAGATTATTGCCAAGGTGCAGGGGACGGCGAAGTAATTCACGGATACGTTTGGAACGAACAGTCCCGCAGGGACTGACGACGGAGCAAAACGGAAATGGCGAAGGAAAAATTTGAACGCAATAAGCCGCACTGCAACGTAGGGACGATTGGTCACATTGACCACGGCAAGACGACCTTGACGGCGGCCATTACGAAGGTGTTGCAGAAGCACAACCCGAAGATCGTGTTCCGGTCGTTTGACTCGATCGATAACGCGCCCGAAGAGAAGGCGCGGGGGATCACGATTGCCACGGCACACGTCGAGTACGAGACCGCGAACCGGCACTATGCGCACGTCGATTGCCCCGGGCACGCCGACTACATCAAGAACATGATCACGGGCGCGGCCCAGATGGACGGCGCGATCCTGGTGGTGGCGGCGACCGATGGTCCGATGCCGCAGACGCGCGAGCACGTGCTCCTGGCCCGCCAGGTGGGTGTGCCCTACATCGTCGTGGCGTTGAACAAGTGCGATGCCGTGGACGATCCCGAGCTGCTGGACCTGGTCGAGCTGGAAGTGCGCGAGCTGCTGAAGAGCTATCAGTTTCCCGGCGACGATGTGCCGGTGGTGCGGCTGTCGGCTCTGGGGGCTCTGAACGGCGAAGAGAAGTGGGAGAAGCAGATCGACGCGTTGATGGAGGCGGTGGACAAGAGCGTACCGCAGCCGGCGCGCGAGTTGGACAAGCCTTTCCTGATGCCGATCGAAGACATCTTCTCCATCTCGGGGCGCGGAACCGTGGTTACGGGGCGTATCGAGCGCGGCAAGGTGAAGGTGAGCGAGGAAGTGGAAATTGTCGGTTTCCGCGAGACCCGGAAGACGGTGGTGACGGGCGTGGAAATGTTCAAGAAGCAGCTGGACGAGGGCATGGCGGGCGACAACGCGGGCCTGTTGCTGCGCGGGATTGGCAAGGACGACGTGGAGCGCGGGATGGTGCTGGCGAAGCCGGGGTCCATTACTCCGCACACCAAATTCAAGGCCGAAGTGTACATCCTGACGAAGGAAGAGGGTGGAAGGCATACGCCGTTCTTCAAGGGATACCGGCCGCAGTTTTACCTGCGCACGACGGATGTGACGGGTGTGGCGGAGTTGCCGGCAGGCACGGAAATGGTGATGCCGGGTGACAATGTGAGCCTGGTGATCGAGCTGATCACGCCGGTGGCGATGGAGAAGGGCTTGCGCTTCGCGATCCGGGAAGGCGGCCACACGGTGGGCGCGGGCACGATCGCGGAGATTGTTCAGTAGAACGTCGT
>Ga0210408_10000755_pt1 | contig 37298 bp, 44 predicted proteins | sample IncBWH4MmetaG_FD_155471 | JGI IMG/M metagenome (GOLD analysis project Ga0210408, IMG submission 155471) | Forest soil microbial communities from Barre Woods Harvard Forest LTER site, Petersham, Massachusetts, United States - Inc-BW-H-4-M | ecosystem: Environmental > Terrestrial > Soil >... | reverse complement strand
AAGTGTTGTTTGGACCGCCATCAATCCCAATGGACAGGGATTTCGCTTGAGTCCAATTCCTCCGCAGCAAGGACAGGTTTGGCAAATAAACCCCCTTGCTCAGATGAGTTTTCAGAGATTTACTGCTTTAACGCAAACCATTGATCCCATCCCCGATGCCTATAGCCAATATTTCATGGATGGGTTTCTTGCCCAATGCTATCGGCGTCATCCCGATGCCAAGGTGCGAGCAAGATTCAATGACGAATACAAATTGTGGCTGACCAGCCTCGACGCCGCCGTGAAACAGGCCGATAGAGAATTGGATGATTACGGTTTCTATCCCGGAAGTAGCTGTATGGACGGCGGAGGACTAGGGGGCTGGTTCGGACCGAGCTGGCCGTTCTCGGGTCCACCATTTGGTAGTGCTTATTAATTGACCACAATATATTGTTGTTGTTAAGAACATATAAATGGTGTATAATATAGAGTATTATATGCCTGCTTCAAGAACACATTGTAAACGCGGACACGAATTAACCGAAGATAATGTCTATTACGCAATTGAAAATGGTCGCAGGCGCAGACGATGCAAGCAATGTGAATTGAATCGTCGTCAAACCGACCGAGCCAAAGCAGTAAAGAAAGCGGGTCGCCCACCCTACGATCCAAGTAAATATCAAAAATGGTACGCCGCAAATGCCGAAGTTGCCAAACAAAGGCAACGCGACGCACGGAAGAACAACCCCGATCAATTTCGTGGGTATGAATATAAAAAGAGATTTGGCATAACGCTCGAAGAATACAATAAAATGCTTGCCGATCAGAATAATCGGTGTAAAGCATGTAAAACCGATGAACCGGGTGGCAAATACAATCGATTCATGGTTGATCATGATCATTCCTGTTGTCCCGGAAGAAAATGCTGCGGAAAATGTATTCGTGGTCTTCTTTGCCATTCGTGCAATTTGACATTAGGAAACGCCCTAGATAATCCAAAGCGTCTAGCTAATCTTGCAAAGTATATTAGAGATTTTAGGGCACCTTCTCAATAACTTCGTCGCGGCAGTAGACCTTCCAATAAATCCTATGCGGGGCCAGTAGGCGGAATTCCTTCTACCTACTGCTTGCGATTGGCCCTATTAATCCTTCGTCTGCTCGGCAGGCGTAATCCCCACCCTACTCTGACTTAAAGGATTAAAATGAAAGTATTATTTCTAGTAAAGCAAAGACACGCCTATCACGATGGATATAGTCAAACGTTTCCTAGCGGACTGTTGAATTCGGCGCAATTTGTCGTAGATATGTTGAACGCCATAGGAATCGAAGCAAAATTGGTCGATGTTGTGGACAACAATTCAATTGACAAAGAAGTTCATGATTTTAATCCGGACGTAGTAATTATCGAAGCCTTGTGGGTAGTGCCTTCCAAATTCGATGTTTTGAAGCAGCTTCATCCCAATGTTAAATGGGTAGTTCGCATTCATAGCGAAGTTCCGTTCTTGGCGCAAGAAGGAATGGCTGTCGAGTGGCTGAAAGCATATGTACAGATTCCAGATGTGTTCGTAGCTACTAATTCTACGCGGGGACTGGACGATCTTCAATCTATTGTTGAGAATGATTCCAAGGTCTTCCTGCTTCCTAATTTTTACCCCAAAGTTCCGCTATTGCGCAATCCGGGGTCGGATAACGTTCTGAATGTTGGATGTTTTGGCGCGATTCGACCCTTTAAGAATCAGCTTATCCAAGCGGTAGCCTCGATGGAATACGGGGAAATGACGGGCACCAAAATCCAGTTTCACGTCAACGTCAGCCGGGAAGAGACCGGAGGAGACAGTGTTCTCCGAAATCTACGCGCTTTGTTTCTTGGTTCCCGCCATGTTCTTGTTGAGCATCCGTGGCAGGATCATGCAGACTTCATCAAGACGCTAGCCACGATGGACGTATCCTTGTCCGTATCCTTCAGCGAGACCTTCTGCATCGTCGCGGCAGACGCCGCTTCAGTTGGTGTTCCTATTGTCGTTTCTGATCAGGTTCCGTGGAGCATTCAATCATCGAGAGCTGACACCACAAATTCAAGCGACATTGTCCAAAAGATTCGGACTGCTATTGGCTGGAAATCTGCAATATTGAACTATAAGAATCGCGCTAGCCTTCAGAAATATTCTGCTAAGAGCCGCCAAACGTGGCTTAAAGAACTGAAAATTATCAGTCAACAGGGATAAACATGGCCATTACCCAAGTAACTGTCGCTTCGCCCGCAAGTGAAATTATATTTCAAGATACCGCAATGGGCGGTACCGCAGATGGGATTAAAGCCTCCTCTGCTGTTGTGTATTACGTTCAAGTTGATAATACTTTGAATGGCGCGGCGTCCTATGTGAAGTTGTACAATCTCGCCAGCGGCAGTGTCACTGTAGGAACGACCGTTCCCGATCAGGTGCTTCTCGTTGCCGCCAACAAAGTACAAACTTACGTGTTTAGTACTGCGGCATCTTCTGGGATGACTTTTGGAACTGCTCTGTCCGCCGCCTGTACCACGGCGGGCGGCACCGCTGGAAATACTTCGCCTAGTTCGAGTGTAGTCGTAACCGTTGTCTACGTCTAATCATGCCAGCTTCTTCTACAAATACGCTTCTCTCTAGCATGGAGTGGGCGAAGAAATTCGTGTTTAATCGCCAACTTTCGCTTGGGGATTTTAAGGAACCCGCGATTACGGCAGCCAACGTGGTAAAACAAACCATGATGGGGCCGCCATTTAAATGGCGCTGGAACCGGCAAGTAATTACTTTCAATACCATTATTGGGCAGCAAGATTACGCTCAAGCAAGTAATTTCGGATGGATTGAAAACGCATCGGTTCAAGATACCGGAGTTAGCCCGAGCAAATGGTATCCATTAACCCCCAAAATTGATTTGACGCTCGATACTTCATTGGCGAGGCCCGCCAATATTTCGGCACAATTGGATGATTTGAACGGAACCATCACTTTCAGGCTGCTACCCGTTCCGGATAAAGTCTATCCCGTGTCCATAACTGTACAAAATAAAGCCGCGTTATTTACGTCTTTGAATCAAACATGGGGGCCGATTCCCGATGAATACTCTTATATTTATCAATTGGGATTTCTGTCCTATATGTACGAATTCGCCGACGATTCCCGCTGGATTGGCGCTCGCCAGAGATTTATTTCCTCGTTGCTAGGAGCTTCACAGGGCCTTACCGCCACAGAAGTTAATCTTTTCCTTAATAATTGGCAGACTGTTTCGGCTGCAACGACTCAGAAAGAAATGATATTGCAGCAAGGCACGCAGGCGCGACAAACTTAATGACCGGATCATTACAGCTTGCAGGAGCGCAGAGTCAGAAACCACCGCGCTATGCCCCGCTATACACGTCGAGGTTTTGGAGCGGTTTAAACACTAATCGCTCTCCTCTTCGAAGTGCGGGGTCTGCATACGAGGAACGTTATCTCGGCACGCGGGGCGACGCACTTATCGATGGCAGTAATTGTGAAATTACGCCACGTCTGACGCTTGCTCGTAGGCCGGGCAATCCTGTCTATAATTCCAGCACTTTTGGCCCGGTAGATGCGTTTTATTCCTTCAGGGAATTTAACGCTACAACCGAGCAAATCCGTGTCATGGTGGACGAAACCACTGCGCTATATGACGGAACTGCCAATTCACGAATTCTAGTATTCACAAAGAGTTCGGGTGCTGGGCAGTCTTTCATGCAGTCGGTCGGAAACAATCTTTTCTTTGCCAACGGCATTGACCAAAAGAAATGGGTCCAGACGTTGTTTACCCGCAATGCGAGCGGGGCACTGCCGAACATTGCCAATAGCACAACTCTGAGCACCGTCAGTACACCATTTCTGACGACGTATGTAATCGACAGCAACGGCAATCTTCAGCAATTGCTGGCAACTTCGCTTACAACGATTTCTAACGTTGCGTATACTGCGCCGACCCTGACCTTGACAGTTGGTTCAACTGCCGGGATTACGGTCGGACAGAATTACGTTATCTGGAATATGGCAACGGCGGTGTGGTTGGACGGCATGACGATTAACGTCGTCACTGCGAGTGGCACTACCGTAACCGCGACGTTAGTTAATGCCGCTCACGCCAATTATGCTTCTGCCGCCGATACCGGAAATTTCACGGTTATTGGCGGGACGCCTTCGGCTGTAACTGGGGGCAGTGTTCCGACTTGGAACACGACAGTACCTGCTGCTGGCAATACTCCTCCGTGGCAGGGCGGATTCACAGTTGACGGTACGGCTATTTGGGTTAATCGCGGAAATCCCGTAGAAAATTGGGGGATAGCGCAAACTACTTCACCCCCGACGGTAACTGTGGGTTCGGCGTCTGCCGCGTGGCACGCGAACACGTACTATTCCTTGCCGGGCGTGGTAATTGACACTCGTAGCAGCAATAACAATATTTGGCAGGCGACGACTACTGGAACCACCGGTTCTACGATTTCATTTCCAACGTCTCCTTCTGTCGGCGATAATTTTACTGAAGGAACAATTGTCTGGCATTGCGTGGCGAACACTGCTTCGGCGGTCTGGGCCTCGCATACTAATTTTGCCTCTGGCGCTCTCATTGTAGAAACTGCCGGAGGAACGCCATGTCTGTTCCGGCTTTCCATCGCCCAACCTTCCGTTCAACTGTCCACGTTGATGACGGCGAAGTTTGTCGCTCACAGCGCTTCCGGCGTATTTGATGGTGACTGGGGCGGTTCGGTGGGCGCACCGGTTCTATTTGGCACGGCTACTCCGCTAGTAATTGCCGCGACCGCGACCAATATCAATTCGCATCTGTGGAATCGCTACAATACCTCCCTCCAGCCGATTGTGGTCTATACCCTTAACGGCGCGGGCGAGAGCAGCGCGGCTACCTCCACAACCCCGTGGGCGGGTGCTACAACGAACTGGGAAATGATGCTGTTTGGGACCATGACCGTCAATCAGGCGGGTCCTGTCAGTTTTCTAGTTGGGCATAACGATGGGTTTTATCTTGGGATGGACGGCGGGGCGACGTACGTCTCGGGGCCGAATACCGGTTTGTCTACCCGTACTCTTAGCCCTTGGAATGGATATCCGCTGGTTGGTGGAAACAACGTTCCCGGCGATTTTAGCGCGGGTGAGACATTAACTGTAAACTGCCCAACCGCTGGTACGTACAATTTCGAATGGGCGTTCGCGCAAAAAGATACGTTCCAAGTATTCACGGTTACTGCGAACGGCGCTCAGATTACGCCCACTCCGCTTGAAACGGGAACGTCAATTCCCAGTTTTCCGGGATTCAGTAAAGCTTTTGCTCCCAATTACGCAAACATTGTCGAAACTCAAATCGGCAACCCAGCGGTTCCATCTGTTCCGGGGAGCAAGGCATACGAATGGGACAATTTAGGACCAGTTACAGATTTTGCGTGGCGGGCTAAAGTTGCCGTTACGTTGGCGAACACCACGATCACCGATCCGAATAATAACACCGAAGCGCCCTTCGAGGCTGGTGTTAGCGGAACGGTAACGCCGACGTTTGCTACCGGCCTTAATCAGCTTACCAACGATAATCCAAATCTAGTTTGGATCAATAAAGGTCCAGCGTCCGCGCCAACTCCCGGCACGATTAGCGCTTTCAACGGCGGTTTTCAATACGTCGTAGCGTTAGTCAACACCATGACTAACACGGTTTCGAATGCTTCTGGGTTTAGTGTTGCGACAGGCAATTTCATCGGAGCTTCGGGAATCACCATTACCGGCGGGCTGCCCGCAACCGCAAACATCGATCCGCAATCCGATTGGGTCGCCATATTCAGAACAACGGATGGGCAAACCACGCCGTTCCTCATTCCCGGAACTGGAAATTCGATCTATACCGTTCCTCTTTCTCAATATCTTCAGAATGGATACGTAGATAGCACCCCGGATACGGGGCTGAACAATTTAATTGAGGCTCCGATTGCGGGCGAGAACACCCCTCCGGCGAATGGCGCTCAAAATCTAACCTACCATCTCAGCCGCATCTTCTTCAGCGTCGGAAACACGGTTTATTGGACTTCTGGACCGGATGCGCCCGTAGGAAACGGAATCGAAGGTGTTGCCCCAGCGAATACCCAAGTATTTCCTTCGTTGGTGCGACGACTTGTTCCGACTACTGCCGGGTTGTTTGTATTTACGGTGTCCGATATATACGTAATCATCGGGCAGGGAACCGCCAGCAACCCAATTCAGCCCGCGTATCCGTATTTACAGGGCATTGGTCTATTGAACTACAACGCGCTTGATATTAATGGCGCGGATATGGGTTTCTACACGTCTGATAAGCGATTCGTTATTCTGAATCCGTCCTCGGGTCCGTCAGACGTTGGATTTACGATTGGCAACGTAATTACGTCGATCAGTCCTACTGCTGCGTATGTTACGTGGCATTCTTCTGGGGAAGATTCGGCGTGGTTCATTTCTAATGGTTCGACTGGATGGTACCGAGTCAGCCCAACTCCTTCACCGGAGCAGGGAATCACATGGTCACCTTTTGCCTCCATTGTTGGCGGGGCGAAGGCGGTCCAATCAATTGAAACCTCGCCGGGCGTACACAATCTCTTGTTGGGGCCAACGACCTCCGGTCCTATTCTGAATCGCAGCATCAGTTCATTTCAGGATAATAGCAGCAACTATTCGTGGTTTGCGACGGTCGGCAGTCATGTGCTGGCGAATCCCGGACAGCTGGCTGGCGTCATGTTTATATCCGTAGATTGCGTGGCGACGGGCACACAACCTTCAATAAGTGTTTTATTAGATGAATGTGTGCCGCAGTATACGGGCGCGTTTTCTCCAATTAACAATCCTACCGAAGACCCACCAACATTGCACGAAAGCGCATCTCTATACTCTTTGCGATATTATTTATCTGAGACGGATCAACCCGCTGTTTGTCGCCACATGCAATGGCGCATTGACTTTCCTGCGGAAAATGTACAAAACGAGTTGTTATCTGCAACAGTCTATGGAGCTTTATTTGTGGAAAGCTAAGGTAAGTGCGTCCAGTAATGATAATGTACGACATGGCTAATGGTAGTTTCGCCAACATTAAATAAGTCGGCCAATGCTCTGAGAGTTAATCCGTCTCTTCGTAATTTTCGAATTTGTAGAACTTTGTCATCAGTTAATTTGACATTGCTACGAGATGGGAATTTTAATCCAGTATCAAAAGCGTGTTGAATATTTTTGGAACGAGTGGTCCATTCTAAATTAGTTGCTTTGTTATTGGCCTTAACTCCGTCCTTGTGATTAATTTCAGGATAATTATTTGGATTGGATACAAACGCGGCGGCGACTATTCTATGAAGTTTTAATGTTCGACTGATGCCATGCTGATGCAGATGGATTCTGGCATATCCTAAATTATCAATAGCGGGAGTCAATATTCGCCCTGCGCGGCAACCCTGCCCGCCAGAACTTCTTCGAACTTGTCCATAATTGGACACTTCATAGGTACTTTCGTAACCAATAACGGGAAGCCATTTTTCAGTCATTTTCATATTATACCATGATTGATACATTAAATAGAGGGCTAAATGTTGATATGTCGAAATATCGACAGATCGAGGTACCCCCGCCCTCGTCCCCAGAAATAGAAGAATATTTGCTCCCGCCTCGTAACGTCATCCAGATTTGTTCTCTGCCGAATTTGCCGGGCATTTTCCCTTCGACCAACAACATCATTGATTTCCATGTTGGCGGTAAAGTTCCTCAGTTTCGCGCACCGCTGGCCGCCCCGGTAACTTCTCAAGGATCGTCTACAACTACAACCGCCGTTATTACAGCGACTAGTTCCGGCGGTTCTACAACGCCCGGCAATCCTCCGACTTCAAAAACAGCCTCGATAACAACCCCTATTATCATTTCAGGGAATACGTTTCAAGGCACGATTTTACTGGCGAAGTCGTTTTTATTGTATACGCTGGCCGTCAATAATGCTTGCCGGGTCCGGCTGTATTCTACGTCTTCCGCGCAATCTACCGATCTATCACGCGGACTAGGAATTCCGATAGGACTGGCCACCGGACAGGGAATTATCTCGGATGTTGAAATCGACTCAGCTCCTACGATATTCCAATATACGAATACCGATGGATCGAATGGTGACAATCCACAAGGCAATGTCGTGTATGTAACTATTACTAATTTAAGTTTATCGAACGTCGCTATAACAGCGACCATTACGTATATCCCCTTACAATCCTAATGATATTAAGAACCTTAGACGAGAACGATAAAGCATTATTGGCCGAATGGATCGCGGCGGAGCCCGATCACAGCAATAGTACACCTGATTTTTACTATACGCCGGGTACGAAAACTATTCTTTATTCTGATGAACAAGGTCCGGTCTGCGTGGTTCGATATTCATCGTCCCTTCGCCTCGATATCGATTTTTCACCCACTGCTGGGAAAGATAGAATTAAGAAAATGCTTTCGGCCAATTTACCGGAAGTTGTGAATCAAGCAAAAGCACAAGGTTTTAGTGAATTAGTTTTTGACAGTACGTCAAAAGCGCTGATTCGGTTCTGTGAAAAATTAGGATTTACAGTTTGTCCTGATTATCGGAAAACCTTTTAATCAACGTGTTTCCATATTTGCCGATGGCAAATTGAACTGAGCGTTGATTCGCTAAGTTTAAACATTGAAGACAGTTGGCGAAGTAAATAACCTTCCGCTCGCAACTGTCGAATCCGCTTCACGTCCTCTTCGGATATCTTTGATTGGCTGTGTGCTGATCCAACAGATGCGAGGCCCGTTTGGTAGGCGTGGGTCTCGTTTTCCGAACGAGTTGACCATTCTAAATTACATGCTCGATTGTCTGTTTTAATTCCATTGATATGGTTTACCTTCTGATTTGTTATCCGGATTAGGAACAAATGTGACGGCGATCAATCGTGACACACATATTTGTTAATTTGTTTTCCATTATCAACATGCCATACAAACACGATGATAACCAATATTGTTTGTAGATGGAGTTAGAACTTGAGATTTTCCTATTCTACGAATATGCCCGTCAGTGGATGCTTCATAAAACTTGTCATATCCGGGAATTGGTTTCCAAACTGGCTTAATCATCCAAATATGATATCACATAAGGCGCGATAATGCAATATATTTATACAACAATAACCGTCGATATGGTATCAGGCCAAGTCCTTGAGAAAGAAGGATTTTGGTACGACGGATTGACTGAATTAGCTTGTGGAGCCGGAACCGACCAAAAGCAAATCTATAATCAGCAGCTTGACAATCTAAATAGTCTAAGCAATCGCGCTCAACAAATATTTGGGGATTCGTCAAATATTTTCAATAGCTTAACCGCTGGTTTTGAACCAATTGCCGCAGCCGGTCCCGGTCAAAACGGATTTACCGCACCGGAATTGGCTAATCTTCAATCTCAAGCCATTACGCAGACCGGGCAGGCTTATCGTAATGCTGCACAGGCCGCCGGAGAACGATCTGCCGCAGCGGGTGGAGGAAATGCTTTACTTCCAAGTGGCACTACTGCTCAGTTGCAAGCAAATATTGCACAAGCTGGAGCTGGCCAAACCGCCAACGAACTGTCAAATATTAATCTACAAAATGCCCAAGTCGGCAGACAAAATTGGTTGTCAGCTGCTGGAATTTTATCCGGTGCTCCCAATGTATTTAATCCTGCCATAAGTGCGGGGAATTCGGTTACTGGAGCAGGATCGGCGACTGCAAATACGGCAAATCAAATTGCTCAGCAAGACAATTCTTGGATGAATGTCGTTGGCGGGGCGCTCGGGGGGATCACCAGTGGACTTACTAGCGGCTTGATGAAGGGCAGTAGCGGCGGCTCTGGTGGCGGGGGCGGAGGAGGATTCCTTCCGTCGGATTCAGGTGGTTGGGGCGACGTAGGTTCATCGACAGGATAATTATGGCAGATGATGATCAGGTAATAGAAGCACCAGAAGTAGACGAGTCTCCCGAACCGGATCAGTCCAGTTCTGGACAACCTCCGGTCGCTGCCGCGCCGATGGCTCCGCCTGCCCAGCCGCAGGGTCCGCCCATTCAGGTCGTAGCCGCGCATCCAAAGGCGAATCTTTTTCATAATCTCTTGAACGCTCTGGGGGGCGGGGATCAAACGCAATATTCCGTCGATCCACAAACTGGGGCGATGTCGGTTACCCGTGTTCCTCAAACTTCTGGCCAATTGGCTAAGGGAATCCTAGCCGGTGCCCTCACGGGAATGTTCGCGGGCGCGGGGGAGCGCGGTCCCGGAAGCGAAGGTCGATCCGCCGCCGCTGGATTCGCCGCCGCACAACAGCAACGCAATGCTGTTCAGGCACAGAACCAAGCAATGGCTAAGGAAGATTTTGAGCGCCAGCAACAGGCCAAAGTCCGCCAAGCGCAGATTATGAAGGCGAATTTCGACGCCATGAAATCTGCTTACGCTATCGGCAAGGAAAACGACGAACAGAAAGATAAAATCGTTTCCAATCATGCCGATGATTTGGCTCAGTGGGCTAATACTGGAGCGGTTAAAGACAAAGACGTTCCGTCCGATCAATTGATGAAGAAAGGTTACGATCCGTCCAAATATATCGCAGTGCCGGATGGTAAAGTTGCTGTCTTCAAACCGGATGGCTCGCGGGCGACGGACGAAAATGGCGTTCCGCTTTCTCAACTGACGTACAGCGTTATCGACGGAACTACGCAGGCCCCGCTTACGCAAGAAAAATATGACAAGATGGTGAAATACGGCCTTCAGAAGCAGGGATCGTCTACACAAATTCCTGAAGGTGCAACCGTTTCTTCCGCAGTTCTGGCCCAAATGAATCATCGTATGGACCTCGTTGATCAGACGCAGAATGAGATTGATAAGGCCATTGGACCGGGCAAAGTTAATGTAGTGGACAAGATCAAAGAGAATCCGGGATTATTGCCCGCCATTGAAGCCTACCACAACGATGGTTCCTCTACAGAAATCGACAATCAGATTAATAACCTTCAGGCAAAGAATCCTCAAGCTGCGGGGCTTATGCGTAGTTTGGTGGGTAAAGACGAACTCGAAGGTCTCAAGGAAAAACGCGAGGATCGTATCGCTGCTGGAAAAGCCGCAGCTACGGAAACCGCACGAATCAACGCCGAAGAAGGCACTCCAACTGGAAAAGCAAAAGCTAAGAAAGAATCTCAGCAACTAACTAACGAACAACTCGAAGGCCAAATTAAGCAACTAGATTTGGCTAAGAAAAAAGCCGAAGCCGCGCCCGCAAATACTCAACACGGCCCACTTGAGAACGGTATCGATAATACGTATATAAATAGCTTACCTTCGGAAAAACAAAACGCAGTGCGTTTGATTGGCAAAGGAACCATTCCATATACTGCTCAAGCCCTGCGTACTTCGGTAGGTCAGAATTATTTAGAAATCCTCGCCAATGCTTTCCCCGGAGATGCTACTCATCCGGGATTCGATGCTTCTCGTTTTCCAATATACGAGAAAACTCGTATGGGATTTACTTCGGGCAAAGAAGCTCAAGGTACCCGAGCATTTAGCACAGCAATGGAACACTTGAAGGAGGCAAATGACAATATCAGTGCCCTTTCTACCATTGGCGGATTAAAGGATTTAACTCAAATCGGAGCGTTCGGTTCTTCTGCTCGTCAACAAGCGAATCGTCTAAACGTGGCAAAAGATGCGGTCGGAGAAGAACTAGCAAAAGCGTATAAAGCGGGTGTAGCCGATAAAAATGAAGTTGAAGGTTGGAAAGATAAGTTGAATACCAATGTTCCTAGTAAATTGAAAGATAATATTCAAGAAGTTGCCCGACTACTCAAAGGTCAATTCGATTCTTTGCAGTCTCAATGGGATAATGGCTCTCCTCCGGGGATGGTTTCTCCATTGAATAATTTGATTTCGCCGCAAGCACAAAAAGCCTATAAAGGCATCATTGGGCAAGATATCGGATATGGCACGTCGGCAGGGAGCGCACAGAATCCGCCAGCAGCCCCGCAATCTCATACATTTAGTCTCAGCGCGTGGCAGAAAGCCAATCCTACCGGCGATGCGAATGCTGCTAAAGCCGCCGCGCAAGCTCAAGGATATCAGGTCACAAATTAATGGCTACTCCGACACCACAGCCAATTGATATTTCGGCGGGTTTGGTTCCCAAACAAGATGCGGGGTCCGGTATAGATTTATCTGCCGGTCTTGATCAGTCCACATCCGGACAACCCGCCGCCCCGCAAGCACCATTCTTAGAACGAATGGGGCAGGGAATTGCTTCTGGTGCTGCTGAAACAGTTGCGGGGCTGGGCAAGATCGGCAGCCACATTCCCGGTACAAGTTACGTTTCCGAGAAATTAGGTGATGCTCTCGGTCTTCCTAAACTAGGACCCGATCAGAATCCCTATGACACCGTAGAGAAATCCGTCCAGCACAATAAAGAGCAAGCCACTAATAATACTGCGGGGCGGATTGGATACGGAGGGGAAACGCTGACTGAATTTCTCTTGGGCGACGAGGCTCTAAAAGGTTTGTCGTTGGCGGATAAACTTAAGGCCGCCTCTGGCGTTGCTCAAATGTTTGAGAAATCCCCGAAATTGATGAAAGCTGTTCAGATTGGCGCGGATGCCATGAAGAACTATCCAAAGGCTACTGAAATTGTCGGCGAGGCTACGCGGCAAGGAGCGGTACAAGGAACGCAGACTCTTGCCAAGACTGGCGGGGATGTTGACGAGGCCGCCAAAGAAGGCGCAACGATGGCCGGGACTTCCGGTGTTCTTGGCGCAGTCGGGGCAGGTGCCGGAAGCCTTCTTGAAAAAGGCGGCAAAGCCGCACAAACCGTAGAAACACTCGGCAAGGTTGCCGAAGCTGCACCATCCAAGGAAGAAGTAACCGAAGGTGCTAAAAACGCCGTAGATGCCGCCAAGCAATCCATGCACACGAAGTTCGAGGCGGGCATTCAAGATTTGACCGAACGTTTGGGCGATAAAGAAGTTCCTCATGCGGACAGTCCTATCGCCGCTACTGCAAAAGAATTGATTAAGGCTCCCGAACCAGCCGAGCACGGGTTGGTGGCTGCTGCGAAAGAAGCCGCTGGCGAAAGAATGGACAAACCAGTGAAGGCTTTGCTTGATAAGGCCGCTGCGCAAGAAGGGCAGGCGTGGAAAGTAAATGATTTAGTTGATTTCCGGCAAGCCGTTAGAAAATTGGCGGATTCTTACCCGCCCGGCGACCCTAATGCCCGAACGCTTTATAAATTGCTACCTTCCGTGGACGATACTTTGGGAAAGTTGGCAGATCAATCTGGGGATACTGCTGCTAAATCCGATTACGCGGCACTTCGAAAAGACTACAAAAACAAAATCAAATATTTCACTCCGTCTGGAAAACCAGAGGATCGCATTGCTTATGCGACAGCCAATGTTTTACGCACAGGGACCAAAGAAGACATTGGCAAGTATCTCATGAGTGGTGATGCCCGAGCCAAGGTTAAAGCCTTGACTGGACTGTTGGGCGATGACGGGGCTAAAGATATTGGTAAAAATGTTTTCAGTACGATGCTAGAAGATGCTTCTCCAAATGGAAGATTGAATCCGACAGCTCTTGTCCAGAAGTGGGCAAAGTTACCAAATGAAGCCAAGAACAGTCTCTTTGATTCTAAGATTGGCGACACCGCTATCCAACAGCTAATGCAGGATACCAAAAGCGCCGCTCAAGTTCAGAGATTGATGCGTTTAGGTGTGTTGTCTGCCATCTCTGGACCCATCGCTCATCCTATAGGCGCAGGAGTTGGAACTTTATTAGGATTGACAATCGAAGGCGGAGGATTTGAGGGCGGACGGAAAATGCTAGATTACGTTGCCAATCACCCCGCAGTTTGGAAAAGTCTTGGATTGGCGGGAAAAGTTGCAAAAGCCGCCGAGTCCGGAACTGGACAAGCTCTCGGCACCGTAATCAAACAGCAGGCCGGACGCGGACTTAGCAGTGTAATGCAAGGGGCCTCGCAACCTTTGAGCGAACCCGCACCAATAGGAGAAGAACAATGAAATGCAGCGATCCCAATTGTGTATACGATCAATGTGCCGGGCATACTGAAGTAAAGCCCTTGGATTATACACACGAACATCAGAAAGTTAAGTCTCGTCTCACCGGTAAAAACGTCGAGATCGCACAAGGGCCGATGCCCGCTGCCGCCGACCCGTCGAAAGGTGGATTGGTGCCCAGCAATCCGTTTGTTTCGCAGGCTCAAGCTGGCTATCTTCACAGTCATCCATCCGTACTCGGGGCCTCGCGATTGAAAGAATGGGATAACGCAACTCGTGGCAAGCACCTGCCAAAGCATGTGAAGAAATAATGGGATATTCGTTGGGAAATTACGGTATCAGTACCGCCCCGCAACAAACGGTAGGCAGCAGTCGCTACGCAGACCTAATCAAAGGTCAGCTAGCATTGACAGCTTGGCGACACGGCAGGACCTACGGTGGCCACGCCGCAAGTCTCTTGATCGCGCAGGTGATCGCTACGAGAGTTAAAAAGGGCTGGGGTAATTGGTTCGACGTTATTCAGAACATCTATAAATGCTCCGCAACTTTGGAACAACCCATTGGCTTTCCGAATGCTTGGGACCGGGATTTTTTGAGAGTACTCGCAGAAATCGATGGCGTGTTCGATGGCACTGCCAAAGACAATACGAATGCGGCACTGTTTTGGGCAGACCTTAATAATATAACCTCCGAGTGGTTCCTAGAAAATGTGGCGCGGTCACCTAATCATACCCGTGTAGCAGATATGAATTCATTGACGTTCTGGAGCTAAATGGCGACACCTACGGGCATGGCGCAGATTAAGGGTGGATTGTTTCAGGACCTAGAAGGCTCCCCGCTTTCTAATGGCACCCTGCTTATTGAACTCAGCCATGACTGCAATTTAGGCAGTGTTCCTGAGCAAGTGGTTGCGGGGCTCAAGCGAATTGTCACGCTGGATACTAACGGAAATATTCCAAGTAATCCGCCAACGTATTTGTTTATTAATTCGTTGCTTACACCCGCAGGTAGTTACTATATTGTTCGGGGCTTTAAGAGCGACGGCACCAACGCTTTTGGACCGCAGTTTTGGGTGATATCCACCGATCCAACCGACGTAGGCACTTTGATTCCTACTAATCCGCCGGGCGGTATTCCGATTGTAGCGGCGGCGACACGAGTTGCATCGTTCAATTTTCAAGTTGATGGCGGCGGTTCTGCGATTACAACCGGCGCAAAAGGACAGTGGTCAGTTCCGACCGCTTGTACGGTGACCGGGTGGGTTTTAACAGCGGATCAATCTGGCTCCTGTGTAATAGACGTTTTGCGCTCGACGTATGCGGGGTTTCCTACGACTGTCAGTATTGCCTCGACCGACAAGCCAACTTTAAGTTCGGCGCAGAAAAATGAGAACCTTGCGTTAAGTGTTTGGACGACGGCTCTCGCACAGGGTGACGAACTCCAAATAAATGTCAATTCGGCCTCTACGGTGACCCGCGTAAATCTTAGTATTTTGGTTTCGATTCCGTGAGTATCGCCCTAGTACAATCTACGCTCGGCGGCCATACCACATCCTCAAGTAACGGCAGCATATCTTGTACTGGAAATTTTTCTTCAAATACAACAAGCGGCAATTTTCTTATGGCCGCGTGCTGGTTCACTAGCAGTAATGCAACTCAACCGGGACCACCCACTTTATCCACATCTGGACAAGGTGCGGGATTTTGGACACAGCTCGGCGGCTCCGCAGGCGCGGATGGCGGCACTCTTTGGAAGGGAAAAACGCTTATTGGAATAGTTCCTAATGCCCCTGCCATCTCTTCTGGAACCGCGACAACTTTTAGCTATGCTTCCGGCGGCAATGGTGGAACTAAAACAGTAGAATTTGCATTATTTGAATTCTCCGGAGTGTCTCAAACTGCGGGGGCAGGCGGTGTGGATAATAGCGGTAACACGTCCGGGGCGGCGAGTACTCCCAATCCCGGCAATCTTACCACTACAGCTTCAGATTTATTAGTGGCTATTTATGCTGGGGAAACTGGTTTGATCTCTGCGGGGTCGGGATACGCTCTAGGACCAAATCCCGTCGCAGTTCAGTTCGGACAAGTGCAGTATGCTTTAAACGTAACCGCAGGAACAATAGCTACTGCTTTCTCTGGAGGAACCGAAACGCAGTGGGGCGCGGCAGCTATTGCGTTTTTACCCAGCGTACCGAGCAGTAGTGGCAATAATTCATATGGATTCTATTTCGGATAAATATGCCCGTACCTAATCTCCAGCTCACCGGCGGACACTTTCAGGACGAGTTTGGCTCGCCACTGAGTTTTGGATATATTTTACTGGAATTGAGCCACGATGCTAAGGAAACTACTGATCCGGGAACTGTTTCCGGAGCGCTTAAGAAAACAATCAATCTTGATATAAATGGCAGTATCCCCAGCAATCCACCGGTTTTGCTATGGGATAATGCCGATCTTCTACCCAGCGGCACCTTCTACATCGTTCGCTGGTTCAAGCAAGACGGCACGGAAGCCTCTAAATACCCGCAGTACTGGCAGTTAACGGCCTCCCCGAACCCCTTAGACGTAGGAACGATCATTCCCGTCAATCCGCCCGGTGGATTAATTGGTGGGGGCGGTAGTGGCACAGTAACCAGCGTCGGCCTCGTCATGCCCGCCGAATTTACGGTTTCCGGAAGCCCTGTTACGAGTTCCGGAACTATAACAGTTACAAAGGCTAATGAGACGGCCAATACATTATTTGCGGGGCCGGGTAGTGGCGCAGCCGCCGCGCCAACATTCAGAACACTCGTAGTCAATGATTTCAATTCTGGAACAGGCGCAACGTCTTCTACCTTTTGGCGGGGCGACGGCACTTGGGCTGCCACCGGAGTCTCGCTAGCTACTGCGGGACAAGGCGGATTTTTCGGACCCGGACTATTCATAGACGGGTCACAGATGGATCAAATTGGCGTTACCTCCGCTACAGTTGTGAACGCCAATAACCAAGTTCGCGTCACGCAATTCGTTCTCGCGTACTCTATCACGATTCGAAATATCAGCACTGCGGTTTCGAACAACGTAGCGGCGAATTCGATCACATTCGGTATTTATAATATGTCCGGAAACAAGTTACTGGATTCCGGCACATTTGCTATAGCTACTTCTCCGACCATACAGACAAATACTCTTGGTAGCCCCGTGACACTGAGCCCCGGAGTATATTGGCTTGCTCAATCCTCGACTACGAACTCCGGTTGCACGGTGTTAGGTATCCAGCCGTCTGATGATACGAAACACGGCGAGATCATGTATAACACGAACTCAGTTCGATACGGGACGGCGGCGAACGCTGCATCCTTCGGAGTGCTCCCGGCAACTCTCGGAACCGTGACCTCACACTTGCCGAATACCGACGGTGTGGGTATTTCTTGTCCGTTCTTCGAACCATAAGACTCTACGGCCCAAATCCCCTGCGAGGCCGATAAATCAATCCTAAGGATATTCTGGCCATGCAAGATTCCACCCCTTTTGCGTGGGCAGTCGATCATATTCAGTTGATTGGCTGGCCCGCAGTGTGTATTGCTGTTTATAAATTTGCGCGATTTTTGGATCAAATGCAACATCGCGCAGCCGTTGTAGAAGATAACGTAAATTCAATGGCGTCAAATCACTTCCCGCATATGGAAGCCTCATTAAATTCCATCGATGAAACATTACAACGGCAAGAAACTAGATGGGAAGCTTGGCTGACCGCGCAAGCCGCACACAATCGTAAAGATTCTTAATTGTCCACATCTGGACAAACTCTCTACTCATTCTTAAAGGACTAAATCATGGGCTTTCAATTTTATCCGTTTAAATGTACGCAAGTTACTGTTACCGGAACCGCCACGCAATTAGTGGCAGCAAATGCCTCGCGATCTGGATTTCAAGTTGTAAATACCAGCACCACGGACGTTTATCTAGGCGAGTCGAATGTCACTACATCGACAGGGCATCTTCTGACTGGTACGAAGGGCGCAAGTATTGGGTTCGCAACCACACAGGCTGTCTACGGAATCACTAGCGGTGCTTCCGAAGTAGTCACGATTCTGGAGACGTTCTAGATATGAACAAACAATATACTGTTCCTACTGGAAATACTCCGGGTTCTGGCGGCGGGGGCGGAGGAAGCGGCACCGTAACGTCCGTGTCCATGACCGGGGACGGAACCGTACTTAATTCTGTAGTTCCCGGTTCTCCGGTAACGACTTCCGGTACTTTGGCCCCTACTCTCGCAAACGCGGGGGGCGGCACAGTATTAGGAAATAATACTACGTCGTCCGCAGCTCCTGCTTATACGACCGCGCCTGTGTTGGGAATCCCCGGTACGTCCACTGGTTCCATAGCTTTGGCGTCTTCCACTGCTTCGGGTAAATATACAATTACCGCTCCCGCAAATGCGGCGACCCCGACGCTAACGTTGCCAACGGGAACGGGAACATTTGCTGTTACCGCATCTGCGCCAATTGTCCTGAGTGCGACCACTGGGGCATTGACCGCTCCGACCGCAGTTACATCTGCTGCATCGTTGACTTCGAATGCAGTGGTTCTTGGCGGGGGTGGGCAAGCAACTTCTACTCAGACTTTTTTAACCACAGATGGTGCGGCCAAGCTCACTGTCGGTGTGATTGGCGGTGGAAATGGTGTGTTGGCGCTGGCGGGTAATACTAGCGGAACCGCGACATTCACTGCTCCGGCAGTCGCGGGTACTTCTAACAATCCCGTAGCAGTAAGCAATATTTTAACCGGACCCGATGGAGGGCTGACCACTCCGACTTACGGGTTCACGAATTCAACGAGCATAGGCATGTCGCAGAGCGGCGGCTCGATGAACCTCAATTCCGCCAGCAACATCAATCTTGCCTCCGGTGGCTCGATCCTGTGGCAGTTTCAGGGCGGCGGCGATTTCCTATTTAACAAAGGGAAAGGAGCACACATCCGTACCCAAGCGGCCAACAATGATATGGCCGGTACCCTCACTTCCGGTTCAGGCACAACGGTATCTGCCACGTTTACCACCAATTATACATCTACTCCTGCCATCGTGATCACTCCTACTACTGCTGGAATCACGTCTGCCATCATTACCTCTCAATCGAATTCAGGATTTACGATAACTTACGCTCCTAGCGGAGCCGCTACGTTTAACTATCTCGTTATTGGTAATCCTAATTAGTATGGCAACCCCAAAACCATTCACAAAGCAATCGATAGTAACAACTTCTGACCAAGATGCCCTTCAAATTAAGGACATTAAAGGAGATGTTGTTGGCTGGATTGATTCGTCCGGAACTGGACAGGGTAATTTGGCGAGTGGAGGCGGCGGTGGAACTCCCAGTGGATCAAATACTCAAATACAATTCAACGATTCGGGTTCGTTCGGCGGCAATGCAAATTTTGCCTTCAACAAAAGTGTGAACACAGTTGGAGGCGTAGGAATTGGGCCGGGTAATACTCCGGGTCAAATTGATCCTATTTCTGGCGAAACTTCAGGCCCGACCGGTACATCAATCCTCGATGTTACTCAAAGTATATCATCGGCTTCGCTACCAAATAATGTAAGTGCAACATTAGTTAGTGGCATCGAGGCGAATCCATCGGCGGATAGTAGTAATACATATTTCGCCTTATGGAACATTGCCTCTTCGAAATCCACTAATACTCACACAATTAGTCAAATTGTCGCACAATTAGTTGAAGCTGATCATCTTGGTAGTGGGGCTGTTACAAATATTATTGGCGTGACTGGGGGCGCGTTCAACGACAGTTCAGGTAGTGTCGCTTCTATAGCGGGATTACTTTATTCAGCCCAAAATGCAGGCAGCGGCCCTGCCACAAGCGTAACAGGAATATTAATTGAGAGTACCGGAGCGGCGGGTTCCGGAACTGTTACAAATAATTATGGAATTCGTGTTGCCAGTCCCTCAACCGCTGCGGTAGTTTCTCACAACTACGGTCTTCGGATAGAAGATCAAACAGGCGGAGGGGGCAATAACCCAGATACTTGGGCAATTTTCGTCGCTGCAGCAGCGGATAAGAGTCAACTTGGCATCGTTCAGATGCAGGGTGCTCTTACCAAATATAATAATATTTCAACAGTTGCAAACGGCATTCCATCCATATACGGACAAGCGAATCTTACTGCGCAAGGGGCGAATGTAGCGGCAACGACATTATACGCGGTCCCCGCTTCCGGAACCGGTATTTACGAAATAACTGTTTATATTGTTGTATCGCAGCCGGGAACAAATTCATCCACTTTGCCGGATTCTCGCCTTATCTATACTGATCAAGATTCCTCGGCCACAATTACAGTAAATGCGACGGCGTCAAGTACAGGCAATACCACATCAACCTTCCAACAGTTTACATTTGTGGTAAATGCAAAAGCCTCAACTAATATTCAATACGACATTGGCCAAGTTACCCCCTACGCCACATCCGGAGCAACCTCAATGCAATTTGCGTATAGAGCACGAGCGAAATATCTAGGCTAATGACGATACAAATTCCTATTACTGGTTCGGGACTTCTCTCATCAACATCCGGTCTACAACTGTCTACGGGTTCGATTCCGGCGAATTCCGCCACTTCTGTTAATGGATTTGGGTCGTCGATCACTGTTGGTTTTGGTCTATCAAGTCCTTCAACACAAAATTATTTCGCGTTAACGTGCGCCAAAAATGGATGGGTTGGCACCAATAATGCAATTTCGGGAAGCGGCATCGCCGATCAAATTACAAGTATCAATGGAATTACCCAAGCTGTTGGAAACATAAATGTGGTTGAGACCGGCATAAACGACTCCTTTACCGGAGGATCGTCCGTCAGTTATCAGGCGCAATATCAGGCCGGATTGTTGTATGCTCTAGTTAGCGCCGGACTTCCTGATGTAAATAAATTCTGGGCAAATAATGCCGCTATTTCTTATGTAAATTGGTCGAGTAGTACTACGGTATTTGGCCAACCTTTTAAATTTACAAGTACTATCGGGGCGACTGCTACCGCAACTGTTAACGGTTCGGCAGTTTATGTTGGCGGACTGACTCAACAAACGAACGATTCTACATTATCTGTGACCGTTGACGGAATAAATTACGGAAATATTGTCAATCAAGGCGCAAATGCCAGCCCTCTCAGCTCATTCAATTGGCCTTATGCTATAAGGATCGGCGGATTGTTTCCGGGGCCGCACACCGTAGTGGTTACATACGCTTCCGGAACAAACAACGGCGGGATTAGTTTTATTGCCGGGAATGGCGGCTTGACCGCGAACGCGGGTAACGCTTTCAATCCCTCTGGGCCGTCCACATATGTTGTAAATGCAATTCAGGCGGCAAATAGAACGGGCTCCGGAGAAGCTCCCTATAATAATATTATCAATATTGTTTCCAGTCAGCTAGCAAGAGATGGTGTTAACGTTGTTGTCGTTGACGCGGCTAGTGCGTTCAATGGAACACTCGCGGCAAATATAAACGCGGGTGCGTCAAATCACCCTAGCGCGGTGGGGCAGCAAGTTCTTGCAAATTCTCTTCAAGCTGTGTTGAGCCCAGCAGCTACCCCGATGGACCGGCAACGGGTTCCTGTCCTTGCTTCGCCATTTGAAGTTGCCTCCGTAAATCTTACGGCACAATCTGCCGCTATTTCTGCTACGACGATTGCGACCGCTTCCCAAACGGGCATGTACCGTATTTCTTGGTCGGCAGCGATTACTACTGCGGACGGTGTATCGTCTACATTGGGAGGAAGCAGCGGGTTTCAGATTTTATACACGTCTCCCACAGATAGTGTTTCAAAAACAACTGTATCAGGAAATAGTGTTACTTCGGCGGCGAATACAACTGGAACGGCATTAGGTGGAGAAATTGTCATTTATGCTCAAAACGGCACCGTTATCCAATATCAATACGGGTACACATCTAACACTCCGGGTCAGATGATTTATGAGCTGCATATAAAATTGGAAACAATGTGAACAATAGTGGAATCTCCGCGTTGAGTCAGATCGTTCATAACGGGGATCAGACCTTCATTGTCCTATCAACTCCGGTTGACAATGAAGTCTTGTCAGAACTAATTGATGGGATAACAACGAATTTTCCATTAGCTAATATACCGTCGATAGGATCAGTTCGAGTTTATTATAATTCAGGCCGTCAAGACCCGTCGCAATATTCGGTTCAGAATAACATCCTTATCTTGAACTTCACTCCGCAGCAAGGAGACACGCTTGTCATTGACTACCGCTATTAAATACGGATTAATTCTATTTTTCGCTACGTGTCTCATGGCTCAGACTGCGAACACTGGAGCCAATGTTATCAATGTACGAAGTTATGGAGCCAAACCGGATGGTCAAGTTGCTACCGACTGTTCAATGGCTGCTTCATCTACAACGCTGACTTGCAAAGCTTCCCATTTCGTCACAGCGGACGTTAATAAAGTAATTTCTGTGTATGACAGCGGTGCAACGCTAAATGGTTTCATTCAGCCCCTAGCCACGACGATCTTAAGCGTTCAGAGCGGTACTCAAGTCACTCTCGCGGCCCAAGCTTCGAATTCTTCTTCCCCATCAAGCAGAGTCGTATGGGGAACGAATAACGACGTTCCATTCACGAATGCAATGAACGCCTGTGCGAGTCGTGGTGGCTGCGTATTCTCGATCCCAAAAGGTTTGTATCTTACGCATGGACTCAGCCTTCCGTGTTCAACAATCGGCAATTTCACAAGTCTCGGCCTCGGAGTATGCACGCGGGCGTATAATAATATTGCGATTTGGGGCGACGGAACTGATGTTACGATACTAGAGAATTGGGAACCGGCAACATCATCTCTTGCGGTGATCTCTTTCGGCAGTCAAGCCGAGTTATCGCCGTATAACGGCACTGTGAATCCGATTACCAATGTATCAGTACACGACATAACGCTCCGTCAAGTTAAAAACGCGACGAATCCTATCAAAAATCTTCGAGCCGACAATACCGATGGTCTGATCGTCGATCATGTCAAAGCAATTGGAGGATCATATGAGGGATTCTACTTATCGGGGATTAACTACGATGCGAGCCATTTGTACGCGGCGGGGGTTGGGCTCGGGGGGCCAAAGAATTTTACTTCAACTTCGGCATTGAATCTAATTGGCGCGTGGGGAAGAGTTAGCGAAAGTTATGTAACCGATTCAGGACAATGTATAGAGGCCGGGGGACCGCACGAGGAAATATGGCATATTGTGTGCGATGGCCGAGGACCCGACATTACTTCCGGTGTATCCCCTCATCTAGCAGTAAACATCTCATCGAATAGTTACGGAACGTGGGATGATCATGTTCACGACAATATTTTTGTAGCTTGGGCCGGAGAAGAATTCTTCAATCAATTAGGAAAATTTAAGGACTCTTCGTTCAATAATAATTTGATCATCGATGATACAGTCGGTTTGACTCTTGGTTCAGGTAAAGAAACGAACAATGTCAATGTTTATCCTGAGCAGACGATTGGTGCGCATGGTACTAGTTCTTGTTCGAATAATACATTCATCGTTACTTCCGCCGTTCATCCGGTAACATATTTCTTTCGTTTCGGCGACGGACTAAACCCGATGTTGGAAAACTGGACGTGCGACGGCAATAAAATTACCTACGCTACGCCCTTTTGTGACACCGCACCATATCAGCCAACATTTAATAGCTCTGATTGCAGCAATGGAGGAGTAACAACGATTCCGAATGGAATATTAAACGTGGGATCGATCTCCGGGATAGCTCAAATACGAATGTCCCATACGACAATTCAGGCTCCTTTAACTGCGTCTCCGTTCGGTACGATTGGTCAAGAAATCAATATTGTATCCGGAGTTCCGCTGAATCAGCTTTGGATAACGGATTGGGAATATAATCTGTCAACTCGTAAAGTAATTGTTGGCGGCGGAGCGACAACTATACCCGCTACCATTTCCCAATAAGGAGCTTATGATTAAAGCATACATTCAATCATTTCTGGCGTTCACTAAAAGCGTGTTTTCAGAAGAAGGGCAGGGCAGCTACAGCCGCGTGGCCGGTGGAGTGTTGATCGGCTTCACTTGCGGATGGGTAACATACCTAGTAATAAAAAACCACGCCATGCCCGATTTGACGGGGCCTGCGTGGTTTGTAACGGCTGCTTCTGGCGGTCTCTATGGGCTGAATAAAGGGGCCGACTTTATCTCCGCATTTAAAGGTAAATAGCTATTTCTTCCGTTTGCGGGGCGGCGGGATGACTTCAATCGCCTCTTCCGGAAGATCGTAGTCAGTCTCCCCAGTCCCCGCGTTCCATGTCTGGAAATTGCTCTGAGTTTCCTTCTGAATTTCCTCAAAGACTCGTTGCTTTTCGGTCATGAGTTCTTTGAGTTTAATCCCGGCCAATTCTGTTTCAAAATATGCGCGGTTCAGGCGCATCAATTGCAGTTCAGTTAGTTTTAATTTAGACATTAGAATTTCTTCCCTCCGGGCTGCATCCGCGCTTCGTGCGTGTGATCAGCCCTTTTTGTGTTATATGACATTTTCTCTTCGAAAGCTCCATCGAGGTCGTACCCGTATGCCCCGCAATAATCAAATATCCGGATCAGGACATCTGCTAATTCAACTTCAGCCATACGGCGATGCGGGAGTTTATCGTCCGGCAAGTCCTTGCGCTCACCTTCCAGAGCTTCTGACAGCTCGGAATGCATCAGAGCAATCATTTCACCCTTATTGCGGGAAATCGTCTGCCCGGTCGCGGGGTCTTGCCACCATTTCTTATTGGCCTCGTGGCAGCGTTTACTCAAGTCGTTAAGCACTATATACCCCTGTTCTCGGTTTTCTGGTATTGAAAATACCCCGTACTAAATTCTCTACTAATGCGGGGTCCTCTAGCTTCGCCACCCAATTATCCATGACTTTCTGAACTTTGTCCGGAAGTGGATTTTCTTGATACTTCTGCTTCGTACGTTCCCTGATTATTCTATTCTTCTTTACTCGCGCCAAATTCCTTTTCTTGTAATAGCACGCCTCGCATAATCCTTTAGCCTTGTGCTTCCTCTCTGGATGGCACTTGGCTATTTTTATTGTCGGCTCGTGAATATTCTTATAGCACGGTCTGCACAAAGTATAAGCGTAGTGGCGTCGATCTGGATGACACTCCGCGTATTTCATTTCTTCTCCGCAATTAACGAATTGAGAGTTTTCATCAGCTTGATACATCCCTCGCCCTTTGGAGGCCGGTCATCTACAAGATTCCCGGTTTCCAAAGCATCCAAGATAATTGCGAGGCAGGCCATAGCATGTCCTAGATGATGAACCCCGCTATCCTCCGCTTGTTCTTCGCCTTCCTTCCAAAGCATTACATGTCGTTCTAAAGCATCTAAATAAATGCTAGCCCGCACTTTCTTTGACCGCCAGTTGAAACTTGAATATTTCCTCGCACCGTCCATCATCGCGTGCGCTAAATGTAAAGTGGCTGTTGTTGGTATAACGAAGGTGGATATCTTCTTAATCCCTAGTAAATCCTTGGGATTTGTTTCGTCGGACACGTCATCTCCTAATTGATAAAGGCAGCACTTCGTTTCGGTGACCCAAAATGATGGGCTATGAATTCAACGGCTTCTTCCGTGGTATTTAAATAGTGAGATACGGCTTCTTTTACGAAGGGATGGTTGAGCATCAATTTATTTGCGGGGTGGACGACTGCGATAATCGGTTTCTTCATTTCCCACGCCCATGCCAGCTCGCAGATTGTTCCTAGCAACGGGCGGGGCGAGCCGAAGCTCTCCAAATGCATCAGGATGACATCGGACGAGACGACATCGTGGTAATCGCGCAGGATGATGTCCTTCGACGTAAGATTGGGGTCAGTAATCCCGCCGTCCGGGGATTCAAGAGCTAGGTTCTCTTTGCCCCGCATTGGAGAAAGAACATCAAACTCATGGGCCTCCAGAATGGGAGTTACTTCAATTCTCCACAATAAAGATTCGGGATAATCAGTAGAAATCAATCCTGCCAAATATATAGTCTTGCGTTTCATACCAGTTCCTTTTCAATCTCCTCTAAAATTGCGGGGTTCTCATCCAGAAAAGCAACAGCATTAAACCTTCCTTGCCAGCGATTTTCTCCGTAAGTCATCCACGCCCCGCTCTTGCTCACAACCCCCGCAGTAACCGCCATATCAAAAATATCTCCGGATCGGGAGAATCCACGGTCATAGAGCAGATCGAATTCTGCCACTTTGCTGGGAGCAGAAACCTTGTTTTTGATCACCTTGACTTTTGTCCGTGCTCCGATGATTTCCTCGCCGTTCTTTAGTTGTCCAGTTCTGGACACTTCGAGGCGCATACCTGCGTAGAAGCGCAAGGCTTTGCCGCCTGTGGTCGTGGCTGGGTTTCCATACATCACACCGATTCGGTCGCGCATCTGGTTGATCATGATAAATACGCAATTGGATTTATGAACCAGCGCGGTTAGTTTTCGCATTGCCTGAGACATCATGCGAGCCTGCAATCCCATCTGAGCATCGCCAAACTCGCCTTCAAGTTCAGCGCGAGGAACCAAGGCAGCTACCGAATCCACAACAACGACCCCGAAATCTCCAGATTCGACAAGAACCTTAGCGACCTCCAGCGCCTCCTCCCCGCAACTTGGTTGATTGACATAGAGATTGTCTACATCAACTCCCAGTTTGGCCATGTGATCTCGGTCAATTGCGTGCTCGGCGTCAACAATCGCGCACATCTCTTTCGCCTTTTGAGCTTGTGCGATGACGGACATAGATATGGAAGTCTTCCCAACCGCCTCTTGGCCAAAAATCTCGATAACGCGACCGCGAGGAAATCCGCCAACCCCAGTAGCCACATCAAGGCTTGGAATACCGGTCGAGATAACCTTGACCGGAACATGTTCGGTATCTCCCATCCGGATCAGTGCTCCTGCACCAAACTGCTTATTAATTCTTGCCGCTGCTTCTTTGATAGTCATTAATCCTCTATCTTATCTCGTGTATCCGTGTAGCTAGCAGTTCCTATTAATCCTTCTTCTTTATTCCAAATAAATGCCTCTCCCCGTCGCAAATTGCCCACGAAAGCGTGTTCGGCGTGCCATCTATCTGGCGGGCATAAGGCACTAAGAATACGAACCTTGACACCGTGATATTCTTCTACCTTATCCGTATGACGGTGCCCAGTATGCGCCTCGCGGAATTTGGTAGCTCCGAACATTTCCGGTCTCTCTGTAGCCATTAATAGAGGATATTCTTTACGTTTTCCTTTGTCGCCGTGAGTATATAATACCATAACTTTTCCAAATTGATGGTATTTATAGTGCGTGGGTTGATTATCAATTACCACATCATTATATTCGCGAAACCAACAAGTAAGGCTGTCGCCCAGATGCCAGCTTGTCAGTTCATCGTGGTTGCCGGACACAACGATAACTTTAACCTTCTTGCATCGTTTGCGGAGTTCTTCGATGCATTCAATAACAGTATTGCGGACAACACCGAAGGTCTTGTGATACCGGGCGTCTGTGGATACAATAGTGCCGCTTGTCGTCGTTCCCTGAGCATTGTCCGTATGGAACATGTCATTGCCCACGACGTACCAGATTTCATCGTAGGAATAATGCGAGGCCCGCTCCAGCAAAGTGTAGAACGCCTTTTTATACAGCTTCGTGCAAATCTTTACGTCGAAGTTCTGATGGCCGGTTTCCTCCGCCCAAGCCATTTTTCCGAAGTGTGGGTCGAACAAGTCGATTTCCAACATGTTGCCCGTCGTCTTGGCTGGTTTCTGTACGAACGGCGGCTTGACGGTAATTTCTTTTAGTGCCTGCTCCTTTAACGCGGCAATTTCAACTCGGGCATCCACGATTTCCCTTCGTTTCCGAAGGAATGCTTTTACCTGATAAAGCGGTTCTACAACTAATTTCTCGGCTTCATTCTTGGCCGCTACTTCCCATTTATTGGCAACGAATCGTTCTACTTCCCAAATTGTGAGGTCGATTTCGAAATAAGCAATGAGCTGTTCCAGCGTGTGGATTCGAGTCTTAGGAAGCGAGATCGACCATCCGCTGTCCTGAATCTCACTGTTTTCTGTTAGTTCGGGTGTTTCTTTTTTAAATGGATTCGTTCCCGCGCACCCGCAAGTCTTGACATCATCGCGGAACGTTTTTACTTCTTGACAAGCTGGGCACTGCCTTTCTACTAGTTTCCCCATAAGCCCCTTTAAAATCGATGACCCATCGCGAATCCCACTCCAGCGCCGATTCCGAAAGCCTTCAGTGCTGCCTTAATCTTGCCGAAAAACGTTGGCTTTTGCGCGGCGAGTTGGGCCTTGCATGATTTATCTTGATCTTTCAACTGTGTTTGTAATCCTGTTATTTGCGCGGCCTGCGTTGTATTCACCGCCGCGCAACTCGTTAACTGCTTATTGAGATTGTCCTCCACTGTATGTCCGGCCAATACCTCCTGATGCAACGAATCGACCAATTCTAAGTTCTGCACGGTCGTTACTCCGGCTTGTCCAGATACGGACAAATTCTCTCCGGCGGGTTGCACGTCTTGTGGGTTGGCGGAGCTGATCAACGTCCGCCATCTAGCCGCCAGCTCCGCGATTGTCAGGGTCGAATCTACTTTCTGTTGTTGCGCGGTTTTGTCCTTCAGCGCCGCAATTTGCGTAGCAATTAACGCATTTTGCGTAGACATTTGCGCGGCGAGTTGGGTATACGCTTGTTGCGAGGCGGCGACTTGCTGGGCGAGCTGCTGATTCTTGGCCACCTGATCATCCAACACCTGCTTCGCAACGGCTGCGGCAGCCACAGCTTCATCGTGCCTGTGGTTCTCAAACTTATTCAGCAAGAATAGAAATACACCGAGCCCCGCAAGAATCAGGAAAATCCTCTCGTGGGCCTTTATGAATGTAATCCAGCCAATCATTTACGTTTCCTTCCTTCGTAACGCGGATTGGGCGGGCGGTTCTTTTAAATATTCTAGTACATTTGTTAGCCAGTCAATCTTATCGATTCTGCCCAATTTTCTATTACAACCAGCCCACCGTCCTCCGCATAAAAGCCCACGAACAGTATCTTTTTTAGGCTTCTTAGTTCCGTGCTCGTGGTCTACTTCTATCCGACATCCGTTACCATATCCGGGTTTGCCCGGTCTATAATCACCTAGAGGTTTTTTGCACGCCGCACACAAACCCTTTTGAAAATCATATATTACGAAGAATTCTTCTAATGTTATTCCGTAGTGACTTCTTAAATGTTTATCTCTTAAACATGCCCGACAAGAGTAACTAGATGTTCGTCCCCATAATTCGGTATCGTGCCCTTGAGCGCAAAATCGCTTGCGGGTGGCTTGTCTTCCACAAAACCAACATTGGGTAGACTTTCCCCTAATAAGACTAGTACTGGATATTTTCCCATTCTGGCCGCATTCGCACTTACATCTCCAAAACATACCACCATTACTACTTCGCTGAGTATGCGGCCCCGTGACTGTCCACTTTCCGAACTGCTGCCCGGTTAAATCTTTACTTTTTGACTTTTCGCTTTTTGTCATATTTCTTAATGCCTACCATTTTCTCTAAACCACGTACTTCTGCTAATCTACGGCCAACCTCAATACCACACCTGATAGCATCTGCCATAACCGTATAATTGTCGTTTTCGTCCTCAAACATTGCGTCTACCAAGAAATGAAACGCTTCGCTATGCATCAACGAATCTTCAATGTCAGGCAATTGCTCGAAAGATAATTCGAATACTTCCTCGAACATGTCAATCAATGGTTGATCGATTTTGCAATCGCAGCTCACTTGTACTCCTTCAATGGCCGGAACTTCTTTGAATTGCCCCACGATTTCTTGTCGAGATAGCAGTTTGTTTTCAATTGCGGGGCTGGTTCAACATCGAGGCAGAAAAATGTATCATCATCAAAATCTAGTTCCAGACAAACTCTCCCTTCGTCGTTCGCCCAATATTTCGCCTCAACAATCTTCTTGCCCCGCAATTTCTTGAGTACCTTCAATTTAATCTCTCTGGATCAGATAAATTTGCAATAGCCAGCGACACGGACTGGCACATCTCAGTTACGATGTATCGCATTTGTTCGTCTGATAGCGCGGCGACGATTGTCCGTTCCGAGAATAACTTGATTAAATTTCGCAGGGACTCGGTTTCTTTATTCGCCGTATCGACGCGGCCCCGCAAATAAATAATGTACGCCGCCAATACGGTAAATCCACTTCCAGACAATCCCGCCAATAAGATGAGCATTACTTACCTTTCTTGGTCTTAGGCTTCTTCTTTTCTTTGCGGGGCGGCCCGAACGCCTTCTCCCACATCTCGTTCGTAATCTTCGGACTACCAGCCGGTAAAGTGAACGACCCTTGCAAATATTTCATCGTCCTCTAATTCCTTTGCTCTGTTATATTTATCAGCCAATCTCTGAAGCACTACGAAAAGATCGGCATCTTCGTACACGTCGTCTATCTCAATCACTTCCACTCACCGGTCCTTACTTGTTCGCTTAATCTTTGGGCGCGGTCGCCTACTTGCTGCGCCCACACCGAATGCAGCATTTCCGCAGCCGCCGCCTCGTAATTTCCTTGCTGGATGTATTCAAGAGTTTGGTGGAATTTTAGAAGGCCCTCGACGCCCATGTTATAGGCCATATTCGTGATAGCGCCTTGCCGCACGGCGTCCAGCCCCGCAAACCAAGGAAGCTGTTGTTCTAGTTGCGTGGTAATTCTATCCACCCGATTCTGGGTTAAAATGTCGGATTCCGCTTTGGTGATCCCACAATTAACTCGGGCATCAATACAGACTCCGACACCGATTGTCCAGAATCCCCGACTATCCTGATAAGCGTGAAGGACTTCCCCTTCATCTCGGCGAAGCTGATCTATGATATTCATTAGTTTGGATATCCAGTCGAATCCTCGACGGCCTCCACAGTTTGCGCGGCAAATTCAGTAGGCTCTCCGAATGGCAGAACCATCTGACTACGGCGGTCAAACTCAGCATTCGCCTTATATCCTTCGGCTAGAGCTTCATCGATTGCCTCTTGCGCGGCGGGGTTTACTTTCAATCGCTCGTCGTTTTCTTGCTTCAATTGGCGAGGCGATTTGGGTCTTTGATAGGCGTAAGTAAAGTAATCTTTTGCGCAGGCAGCACAACATACCGTAATGGTTTGGTTGGTGTCCCAAGGATTGGGATTGATGCGTATGAGTCCCGTGTATTTGTCACTCAGAGAGAAGATGTCTTCCCGAGCGCTGTTTTCCGTCCACGAAAGAAACGTCGCCTCGCCATTGTTGCGAGCCGCGCAGCGTGGCGAATCACACACGAATTTACATTCGACATCAGACTTGTCCGTTTCCGGATTCAGGACGAATTTCTGCCCATTGATTATGAGAACTTGCTCTACTGTGATACCCATTAGCTTTCCCTCTCAAGCACCACTTCGCTATCCCACTCAAATACCTTGGCAATGTTCCCGGCCACGTCGATAGCCTTGCGGTGCGCCTCGTCTCGTGAATCCGCCTCAACTTCGATGTAATCTTCAGCTTTTACATGTACTGTATATTTCATATATTTCCTTTAATATAGCGTATAACTATCAAATCCACAGCGAGGGCAAAAATAGTATTTATCCTCGCTAACGTAATTGAATTCTTTGCTGAGGCAAATGGGGCAGTCGGGCAGCTTTTCATCGGCCTCGCATTCATAAACAATTGCCTGAATTCTCTTGACTTCGATTGGCTGGCAGCCCGAGCAAAATGGGCTAGTCTCCCCCTCGATATCTCTGGGAATGTAAACCGAGTGCTGGCATCTACGCATTGTCCCCGGCCTCGATCAAATCCCTCCAATACTCGTCCCGCCATTTCTTACTATCATTACAATTGAATAAATAGTCCCATAGCATATTGCCGGGCTCGTTTTTGTATCCCAATTCCTTGACGGCTTTGCGATACAACCGTTCTTGTTCATCGGCCAGTTTCTTAATTGCGCGGCGGTATGTGTCTGCTACTTTACGTTTCTTGCCCATTGTGGATACCTTTTGTGCTCCCCGTGCTTTGGTCCTTGATGGCACTCATGACAAAGTGCCCAGCAGTTCTCTAATGAAACTTCCCCGCCATTTCCTTTCGGGACTCGTTCGTGCATTTCAAGTTGGCCGGTCGCCCCGCATTTCTGGCAAAGATACTCGGCACGTTCCATAACCTGCTTACGTATTTCTGATACTGCTTCGCCTCTGGGCCACTCCGCGACCAATTCTGTTGGCAAGTAAAGCGCCCGAGCCGGGTATTTAAAAATCCTGATAGGCTTCTTCGTCAGGGGGTTGATCTCGCACATCACCCTGTTTTTTGACAATGCCGGGCTCCTTGTCTGCCAAATACGAGGCTGTCCACCGCCACAGGATTTCTTTCCGGATATGCGAGGCGCTGTTGTCCGACCATTTGTCCAACATGGGTAGCGGCGGGTCATCGAGGCACGCTGTTTTTATGGCGCGTTCCCATTCTGCCTTTTCTTCGGCGCTCATATAACAACCGGCAAGATCCACCCATGCACCGGTTTCAAACTCATTGCGAAACTCATATTCCCCGGCTATTTGCTTATCGAATTCCTGAATGGTGACTTTGGGGTTCTTAGCTTTTGCGAGGAGTTCGTCGGTTGGCTTCTTCCCGTCAGCCTTCTTCATGGCGGAAGCAAGCTTAGAAGCCTTAGACATGCCCATGTCGATTACATCTTGCGGGGCGGCGACATCGAGGAGTTGTTCGGCGATTTGCGCGGTTGCGTATAATTTTGTCCGGCCAGCGTGTTGGAATTTCTCCGCCAGTGATTTGATAAAGGCGTTGTACCCGCCGTAGCCAAGCGGCTCCCATAATTTGTTCTCTCGAACATCTTGCAACATCACCCCGAGCCGGACGAAATCCTTGTCCAATTGCGCGGATTGCTGATCGATATCCGTCAGCAATTTGGTTAATTCAACTTGCAGACGATTGGCTTTCTGGGAGTCTTGCTCGATTACGTTTTCAACGACGCGCATAGCAGTCTTTTGGCTCCGGCTTCGAGGTATATTGGTTGGCCTTCCGAATTGGCGTTTAGCAAAACGTCACCGGAGACCTCATTAAAGAATTCCTGCAACTGATGCAGCTTAATCCCGAACTTAAATGTATCGAATAAAGGGTCTGATTCTATTGAAATTGCGGGGATTGCATCCTCACCAGAACCGTTATTTCCTACTGCATTTAGTATAACATTGGTACTTCCAATAGTCAATGTAATTCTATCGTTTTCTTTATCAACGATGGGTTCAATACGACGTAAGGCTTCTTTCATTTCTTGCGCGGCTATTTTGGATATAATAGAGAATGTCTTTGGAATGATGGAATTACAGTTGGGAAATTCCTTAGCTAATTGCCGGGCAACGATAATCGCGGGGCCGGACTTGAAATACAGATTCGTGGTATCTTGGTAGATCGTGACGACCTCGCCCCGCAAAGCTTTGGTGGCCTGAATGACTTGGACGGGCATGATGAATGAAAATGGCGGGGCGGCGCTAGGCATATCCACGATTCCCATGCGTTTGCCATCGGTGCCGTAGGCCGATAGCGTTTGTCCGGAACTGGATAAGAGGACAGACCCCGTATAGGAAAACTGCTGACCCGACTCCGAGGCCGACGCCGCGTAATTCACCATCTCATTGAACTGTTTCGTATCCAGAACACAGACTGCATTCAGGGGAAGTGTGATCTTTGGGATTTGCGGGGTCGCGAGGATAGGAATAGTCAGCTTCGACTGTTTTCGTTTCAGTTGTAATTTGCTAATAAGCTCCGGGTTTGTTTCGACCTTGCCGAGACCATTCAGCAGGGAGATATCGATTTCGTCATCCAACCGCCCGGCAATCTGTGAGAACTTCTCCGCAGAGACACCAAACGTACCCATATCCGGGCATATAACACCGACTGTTATATTTATCCCGACCGCGTAGGCGAGAGACCCTGCAAAGATCAAGGAATCAGTTTTAACTGTACCTAAGACCTTCACTACGTCCTTCAACTGCGTGGCCGGGATTTTCATTTATTTCTCGTCTTCCAAATCCAAACAATCATCAAACGTCAATCCAGCTCGTTTTGCCGCATCAGTAGAGCACAGAACCTTAGCAGCTGCTTTTCGATTCCCGAGTAAAGCAAATTGCCGCGCAAGTTCCCGAGAATCGCATCCTTTGTCAACCTTGCCGCCGCCTAGCGATGCCCCGAACATGGGACCGGACGCCCCGCCGGAATATCCTTTGATGCAAGGTGAAGTTGGAATTGCTTCAGGAGCGTAAGCAAGTGGGGTGTTTCGTTCTTGCTTATAGTTTAGGGTTGTGTCGTTTCCACTGCTATTGTTGGATTGCTGTTGTTCCTGTTGCGCGGAGGAAACCCCGCCTTTACCACCCTCTGCCACGTTGGTATTGGTGTTGGATGAATTGCCGGAGTTTTTAATACTGCCGCCGGTGGCTTCTGCTAATCCGCCTTCGGCAATTGCTGACGAAACAGAACTAGAATTACTTTCCGAGTTTGCACTAGAAGTAGCTTCTGAATTGATTACTGAATTATTCGTTGTTGGGGGTGGGGTTTGCTTTGGCTTACACTGCTTTTTCTCGTGTGCAAAAGCCGCCGCGCAAATCACAAGAATAACTACCACATTACGAAACATGCTTCTCCTTTACGTTTTTACGCACTTCTTCTTAAAATCCTGCCAGATCACGCCTAGTGATTTAAGCCTGAGACGATCCGCCGTAGTTCAATTTGTCCTCGTCCAGAAACGCCTCGAATATATACCGCACTTCCTCGCTTTGTGAAATGCACCAAGTCTCGTGGCGGATTACGCCCCCGCAAACCTCGCAGGCCGATTCCGCCGCGTATTTATTCGAATGTTTCACTCACCCAACACCCATCCGAGGAATTTGTTGATCATGTAGACGAGCCCCGCAATTAAGAAAATTCCTGCAAGCGTAATTCTATATGCATTCATACAATAATTAAACCATGAATAATCCAGTAAGGCAACTAAAATATTGATTCTTCTGGTTGCGAGGTAATTTCCGGGGCTTTAATATCGCTGATAATCTCCGAGAACGTACAAACTTTCCCCGCAAACATCAAAGTCGTATAAGAACCACCCGGTCCTTTGTCGCGGAACTTCTTGACTGCAATTTGGGTAATGGGACTGTATTCGTTGTCATTTGTCGTAAGGTCTTTGTTGTGTTTAACTTCGTCGCGGTGGATACTGAATACCGTGGCCGAGTCGTTCTGGACCGCCTTCGTGCCGTCCAAATCTGATATGTGATTAGTCTTGCCTTTATGCTGTTGATCGGCCTTCCGCGCCTGATGGACAACAATGAATTTGAGATTGTAGGTCGCAGCCATGTTGGTAATGCGTTGCATGGCCGTAGCCTGCTCTTTGTAGGTATCCCGCCCCGTACCCCGGCAAAGAAAATGCAGATTATCCAAAACCACAACCGTTGGTCGGAAGTGCTTAATCCCGGATTCAATTAAATCCAGAACTTGGTCAATGGAGGTTAGGGAAGTATCCCGGCCAATGTAGTAGCGAAAATCGGGGCCGAGTGCCCGCCCCGCAGCCCGATAATCCTCTTCCTCCAGATTCAACCGGTCTTTTCGCATCAAATGCGAGGTAAAGATCGTATCTATCTGATGGGACGTGAGTTCCGCTTGATAATTAAGTACTACTTCGCCGTGTTCTCGTGCCCCGTGAATCGTGGATTGAAACACCCAAGAGGATTTACCCATGCCGGAATCCGTTGAAAACACAGTAGTTACTGTGCCCGGTAAAATAATAGCCATGTCGTCCACGGACTTCCAAGGGAACCGAAACCGGCTGGGGTGGTCAATGAGCTTGGTATGCTCCGCCGTCATCAAGCTGTTTTGAACGCTGTATACGCCCGGCAACTTCTTATTCTTGGCTTCGGCTACTAGACCATCAACTAGCTCTTTAAAATGCCCCGTATTGCGCTTGGCGAGCCCTATAAACGCATCGTTCGCATCTTTTGACCCCTGAGGCCATGTAATGCGGTAGAAGCGCTTTAAACCCGTTTCCAGACGATTCATGGCCAAAATACCCGGAGCATCTGTATCTCCGGCCAAAACAACATATTCTGCTGCGTTTAGTGCTTCAAAAGTCTCGGGTTTGGGACTAAATCCGGCTCCTGTAATAGAAACCGCAATAAATCCGGCTTGACGAAGTATCGCCGCGTCATACTTGCCTTCAGTCACGAATACCGGCTCAAAAGGGTCAATCAAATCCACACCAAATAGAACCCCAGTTTTCATGTCGGGCATCTGGCGGATTTCCTTTTGAATTATGGAGCGATATTCCATTGCCACTACTTGGCCGTTTTCAATAGTAGGAAGAACAATCCAACCCTTGTCGATGATATTTTCTATTTTATCTGGCGAGGCGCAATCGCGAATAGTGGGGCGATACCCAAAATGAAGTTCTCGGGCAGTTTCCATATCAATGCCCCGCTCGGTTTTTATCCAGTTCTGGACAAATGTATTTTTTTCTAGAGCATCTTCCAGTTTTTTGTATTGCTCTAATGTGTAAGTAATTGCTGGTTCATCGGGAAGAGGGTCGTCAAATACTTCTTCCGCCCGTTCCTTGTCCGCTACTCCGCAGAATTCTTCTACAATTTCGCAAGCACGCTTAAAATTACAATTATCCATTCGCTGGATAAACTGCATGATATTGCCCGAACTCTGACAGGCTCCAAAACATTGCCAAATCCACACTCCTTCAAAGCGTCGGATAGTGAACGAAGCCGTATCGTCCTTGTGGCCGGGCAGCGGGCACTTGCCGACTAGTTCGGAACCCCGTTTATCGAGTTTTGCACGGCTGCGGTAAAGATTAATCACCGCCCCGCATTTTTTAAGCTCATCAGGAATCATAGTTCGAACTTACTGAGGTCAATTTCCGGAGGAAGTTTAGCAAGCTGTTCCTCAACCTGCTTACGTTCTCGGTCAATCGTAGTTTCCAGCAATCGATTGGTGGATTCCAATTCCTGCTTTTGACGGCGCTTGGTGTAAATGATTTGCTCGGCTTTCTCAGTGAAATCCTTGGCAGCAAATTTCAGGCTAAAATCATCCAAACCAGTCAGGAATTCCACGAAGGCCGCTTTCACTTCTGTTTCAGGGTAGCTTTCTAAAAGCCGCGCA
>Ga0210408_10000753_pt1 | contig 37372 bp, 33 predicted proteins | sample IncBWH4MmetaG_FD_155471 | JGI IMG/M metagenome (GOLD analysis project Ga0210408, IMG submission 155471) | Forest soil microbial communities from Barre Woods Harvard Forest LTER site, Petersham, Massachusetts, United States - Inc-BW-H-4-M | ecosystem: Environmental > Terrestrial > Soil >... | reverse complement strand
TTGCAGCTTTCGCCTGCAACCGTGTCGCTGGTGATTAATCGCTCTCCCGCAGCCAAGTCCATCCCGCAGCGCACACAAGAGCGGATCCGGTCGGTGGCTCGCGAGCTAAACTATCGTCCCAATTTTATGGCGCGTTCCCTGCGCGCGCAGCGCAGCTTCACTATCGGCGTGGTGGTGCCGGAGATCAGCGAAGGATATGCGGCGCTGGTGATGTCCGGGATCGAAGACTATCTGCTGCAGGAAGGATATTTTTATTTCGTCGTCAGCCACCGGCACCGCAGCGACCTGGTGGAAGAATATCCGCGCTTGCTGCAAGAGCGCGCGGTGGAAGGGCTGATCGCGGTCGATACGGCGTGCCAAGAGGGCGTGCCCATTCCGGTGGTAGCAGTTTCCGGGCACCGCGAGCTGCGCGGGGTCACCAACATCATGCTGAATCACGATAACGCGGCGAAATTGGCCCTGGGGCACTTAGCCAAGCTGGGACATCAAAGAATCGCGTTCATCAAGGGGCAGGCGTTCAGTTCGGACACAGAAATACGCTGGGACTCGGTTCGGCGAACGGCGGCATCCATGGGCGTTGCCTTGAACGCTCGCTTGGTGGGCCAACTCGAAGGCGAGTCTTCATCGCCCCAGCTGGGTTATGAGGTCACGCGGAAGTTGCTCGCGACGGGCAGCCCGTTCACCGCGCTCTTTGCCTTCAACGATATTTCCGCGATCGGCGCGGTCCATGCGTTGCGTGAAGCAGGCCATCGCGTGCCGGACGATGTTTCGGTGGTCGGTTTCGACGATATTCAGAGCGCGGCATTTCAGAATCCGGCGCTGACTACCATCCGTCAGCCGTTGCGTGAGATGGGCGTGATTGCGGCAGAGACGTTATTGCGCCGCATCAATGCTCCGGCGAAGTCGCCTTACCCCAAAGCGATCACGGTCGAGCCAGAGCTGATTGTCCGCGCCAGCACCGCCGCGGTCCCCGCTGTTTAATCGCATTGGTGGCTAATCCTCTCAACGTTTCGCGTGAATACCCCGCGATAGTCTTTGTGAATGCTCACGCTGGCGGCGGGAAAGCTCGGCGTTGCTTACACGAGATCAAGGCGCTGTTTGCGGCGCGCGCGTTTCCCTGCGAGTTCATCTTGACCGGAAGCGCGGAGGAAATGACTTCTCGCGTGTGTGCTGCGATTTCCGCCGGACGTCATGTGCTGATCGCGATGGGCGGCGATGGCACGCTGCAATGCCTGGTTAATTCCGCGCAGAATAGTGGGGTTGTGGTGGGCATATTGCCCGCCGGCGGGGGAAACGATTTCGCAGCCGCGCTCGGCCTGCCGCGAAATCCTGTGCAAGCGGCCGAAGCAATGTTGTCGGCGCAGCCTCGCGGCGTAGACTTGCTTCGCGCGCGAACCGCGGATGGACGTGAGCGGCTATACGTTGGCGGCGGCGGCATCGGCGTCGACGCGGACTCGGCTCGGTACTCGAGCGGCCCATATGCGCGATTCCCCGGGCGCCTACGGTATGTTGCGGCCGCCTTGCGCGCATTTCGCGAATTCGAGCCTTTGCAAGTTCGCGCTGAATTTTCGGGTGGCCATGCCGCTATGGAATCGCCGGTGTTGCTGGCCGCCGTACTGAATACTCCGAGCTATGGAGCAGGATTACGGCTCGCGCCGGATGCTCGCATTGACGATGGATTGCTGACTACCCTCTTCGTGAAGGATCTGAGCGCGGCCCAGGTGCTTGGAGTTGTTCCCCGGTTACTTACTCGCGGGGATCTCCCGAACTCGTATGTGACGCGGGTCAGCGTTTCACGCGTCCGCTTGACAACGGATCGCGCATGTCTCTTTCACGGAGATGGCGAAATTCTTGGGCCGGCGCCGGTCGAAATCGAAGTGGTGCCGAGGGCGATTCGCGTGCTCGCGCCGGACACGCCAGCTGGCCGCTAATGCGGTAGAGCGAAGGCGACATAAACGCCGCCGGATGGTGATTTCGGATCCTTGCCGCCTCCCGCCGCGATTGCAAGGTATTGCCGGCCGTTCACCTCGTAGCTTGCCGGAGTGGCATTGCCCGCAAAGGGAAGCGTTGTCTCCCACAATAATTCGCCTGTGGATTTGTCGAAAGCCCGGAATTTTTTGTCGAAACTGGTGGCGCCGATAAACAGCAGACCGCCGGCGGTCACAATCGGCCCGCCATAGTTTTCCGTTCCAGTGTTCTTCATCCCCTGCGCTGCAAGCTCCGGATATTCGCCAAGATTGATTTTCCAGGTGTAGTCGCCGGTCTTGAGGTTAATTGCGTTGAGCGTTCCCCACGGTGGAGCGATTGCCGGATAACCCTCCGGGTCCAAGAATCTGCGGTAGCCGGTGAACCGGTACTTCATGCCTAGGAGCTCGCGTCCCACGCTAGCGAGTTCCTTGCGTTCACCGTTTGTCAGGAAATCGACCAAGGCTACCAACTGTCCTTCGGACAGGTTCGGGAATCCCGGCATTCGGCCTTTGCCGTTTTTTACCGTTGTGGCGATCTGATCGGGCGATAGCCGGCTGCCGATACCAATCAACGAGGGGATGGCGGGAGGAGATCCCGACAATTTGTCGCCATGGCAAACGCTGCACTGACTCATATAGGTCGCCTTAGGGCCGCTGGAGTCCGTGTTTTCCGCAAGCGCAGCCATCCACGCCATTTCGTTGGAATTGACGTAAAGTGTCCCCGTTTCGGGATCGACGGCCGGCCCTCCCCATTCCGCGCCGCCGTCGAAGCCAGGAAAAATCACGGTGTCTTTTCCCAAGCTGAACGGAACGAATTGCCCCGCGCAGCGCGATTTCCGCAATTGCTCGAGCGCCCACTGATGAGCTTCGGGAGTGCGAGGGGTCAACATGTCTTCGGTGAGAAGCTGGCGCGCGTAGGGTGCGGGTTTGGTGGGGAGAGGCTGCTCGGCTGCGGCAACTTCACCGGGAATCGTACTTGCGGAGTACTTGTGGTACTCGATGGGAAAAAGCGGCTTGCCTGTCGCACGATCAAACAAATACACGAAACCTTGTTTTGTCGTTTGTGCCACCACGTCCATGTTTTTTCCGTCGCGCTGCAGGGTGAATAGGACGGGAGCGGAAGGAAAATCGCGATCCCAGATATCGTGCCGTACGCCTTGGAAATGCCAAATTCTCTCGCCGGTTTTGGCGTTCAGCGCGATCAGCGCGTTGGCGAACAAATCGTCACCGAGGCGATCCGCGCCGTAGAAATCAAACGCCGCCGATCCCGTGGGCACGAAGACGATGCCACGTTGCTTGTCGACGGCCATCCCGGCCCAATTGTTCGCGGCACCGCTGGTTTTCCACGCGTCGGGAGGCCAAGTGTCATATCCAAATTCACCGGGGCGCGGAATAGTATGGAAGGACCAGCGAAGTTTGCCGGTGCGGACATCATAGGCGCGCACATCCCCGGGCGGAGCAGGCAGCGTTTCGGGGTTGCGTCCTCCGACGATGATCAGGTCTTTGTAGACAACGCCCGGGCTGGTCAACGCGATGGATTGCGTTTCGGGATCGCGTCCCAGACCTTTGCGAAGGTCGATGCGCCCATTTTCGCCAAAGCCCGAGATAGACTTGCCAGTATCAGCGTCGAGAGCGTAAAGGAAGTTCATTACGCCCACGAGAATGCGCTTGTTGTTTCCGCTCGACCAATATGCTAAGCCGCGGTCCGGCTGGGTGCCTTTGATTCCAGAGTCAAATTTCCAGAGCAATTTCCCGGAACCGGCATCGAGGGCAAAAATCTTTTGTGTCGGAGTGATTCCGTAAAGCACGCCGCGGACAATGAGCGGGCTGGTTTGTAAACCACCCTGTTCTCTGGTATCGAACGTCCATGCGGTGACAAGATTCTTTACGTTGCTTCGATTGATCTGGGTTAACGCGGAGTAGTGCAGATTTTCCGGACCGCCGCCCCAAACGGGCCAATCACCGCCGACACGTGTGTCCTTTTCCTGGGCGTGGGCAAAAGCGCAGAAAAGAATTGCACTCGCAAGAAGGTTGCACCGAAGGAATTTCATCGCGCGCATCATACCCCAGGGCGTGTCTGTTTTGATGGTCCGATACCTTGGCGTGGCGGTCGCGAGAGTCGTATCGACGCACAGACGCGCCTTGGTCTAGCATAGCCTGCCGTCCAAGCGCCGCTGCGCAACATCGAAACTCCACGGGTAGGAAGCCTTCGCAGGCGACGGCAAACCGGCGACACGATATTCACCTAGCATTTCGGAGGGAAGCATGGAAGAACAGCTCAGCCTGGAATTTCTGCGCGTAGTCGAGAACGGCGCCATCGCGGCCGCGCGCACCATGGGATTTGGCGACCGCCACAAGGCTGACGAAGTCGCCGTGGAAGCGATGCGCAAAACGATGGACGCGGTGCAGATGGACGGCACGATCGTCATCGGCGAAGGTGAACGCGACGAAGCCCCGATGCTTTATATAGGCGAGAAGGTGGGGCTCGCCACGCACGCGCCAAAAGCTCTGTTCCCAGAGGTGGACATTGCGGTCGACCCCTTGGAGGGTACGAATCTTTGCGCGACGGGAGCTGCTGGCGCCATCGCCGTTCTGGCCGCTAGTGAAAAGGGCGGGCTGTTACACGCTCCCGACCTGTACATGGAAAAAATTGTCGTTGGTCCATCGTGCAAGGGCGCGGTCGAGCTGGATGCTCCGGTCGCAGACAATCTCAAATCCATTGCAAAGCGGCTTGATCGCGACGTAGAAGACCTGGTCATCATTGTTCTCGACCGCCCGCGCCATGAAAAATTAATCGCGGATATTCGCAAAGCCGGCGCGCGCATCCGGCTGATCGGTGACGGCGATTTGTCCGCGGGCATCACCGCCGCGGTGGTTGGAACCAGCATTCATGCGGTGATGGGCACGGGAGGCGCGCCCGAAGGCGTCCTCACCGCCGCAGCTCTGCGCTGCTTGAATGGGCAAATCGTGGCGCGTTTGGTGGTGACCAAGCCCCAGGATGTAGAACGCTTGGCCAAAATGGGCGTGAAAGACCACAAGCGCATTTACGATACGGAGGACTTGGCTCCCGGCAAGAAAATGATTTTCGCCTGCTGCGGTGTGACGGACGGAAATCTCCTAAAGGGTGTGCGGTTCTTTGGTGAAGGCGTGCGCACCACTTCCATGATTTTAACGCTGGATGATCGCCAGGTGCGGTTCATTGATTCCGTGCACCTTGAGAAGCGCCCGGATGTGAAGGTGCGATTCTACTAGCCTCGGCACCGGCCGCCAGACTTTCTGTTTGTTGGCTAGGGCGCGCGAACTGTCGTCGGCGTGCAGTTACTCGTCGCAAGGCAAGTGTCGCGCACGAAGACTTGACGGAACCGGCTGTTGGCCCCAGTGCTGGGCGTTACTGCAACAAACCTGACGAATCTTCCCGACGCGCTGATCGACGGCAAAATTGCTTCGGTTCCGGCCAGCGCGCCTTGCGCATCCGTTGAAGCCAACTGGGTCACAGGCGCACACGGGATTCGCACATTCAAGCACATATCGCGCAAATATATTTGGGATCCCGGGGGCGTTTCTGGGAGCAGATTGGTCGCCGCGGAACTGAACGCGATGTAGCGTCCGTCGGCGCTCATGGAAGGCGAGCCGCTGTCATCGTTGCCCACCGCTCCATCCACGGCGGATGAAACGAGTAGACTGCGAACTTGACACGCTTCGGTGGCACCTTTGCAAGTGTCCCGGACAAAAATCTGGGCGTGTTCGTTTTGCGTCGCGGTGAAGGTCACAAACCTTCCGTCCGCGCTGACCGCAGGAGTTGCCTGGCCAACCGTTTGCACGGCTGCTGTAGTGCGCGCGGCAGCGGCAGGGCACGTGGCGGCAATCGAAAAAGACAAACTCGTCGGGCTTGTGCCTCCTCCCCCGTTCCCACTTCCTGCTTGCGCTGCCGGCGGATTGAAAACGCTCACGCTCGCCGTCGTAGCAGTGGCGACGAGGGCATTGCTCACTGTGGCCTGGATCTGGGTCGCGCTACTGACGCTAGCTCCGCTCAACGTAGTCTGCGTTCCGCCTGCGCTCCACAATACCTGCGAAGCTTGCGTCGGGTCCGAGTTCATAACGAAATTGGTGCCAGTGACGGTCAAAGTAAACGCAGCGCTGCCGGCGGTGGCACAAGTCGGCGACATCGAAGAGACCGTCGGCACCAGATTTCCCGGCGGGTTGATAATGAATGCGATCGGATTCGAGAGACCGTTGGTTCCCGCACCGGAATGTGGGCTCAGCGTATTGACAAATGCGGTTCCCGGTTTGGCCACCAGAGACGCGGGCACAGTAGCGGTTATTCCGGTGATGTTGCCAGCGCTGTCCGCCAGCAGCTGGGTGGCGATGGTGCCGCCATTCCACTGCACGACCGTCTTGGCAACAAAGACGGTGCCCGGTGCTGGAATCACCGTTAACGTGAAGCTACCGCTTCCCGCCGTAATATCAGCGGGAGAGAGCGCCGTGATTGTTGCTCCGGTAGGAACCTGGAACGTGTTCCCATAATCATTGCAACCCGTCGCGGCAAAAATCGCCGAGAGTGCGACAGCCAGCGCTGTCCAGGACCGCTTCATGAAAACTCCTTTGTGGTCACGCGACGGCGAGGCTCAGCTCACGCCAAGGAACCACGCCCGGCATTCGCGGAAAAGCCGCGTGCGCCAACAGTGCTGTCGGGGTGTGATGCGAAATTCGCGTCGCGCGTTTGCCAGTCGGCCCGGAACCCAATATGCCATATACCCAGCATTCCGGAGGGGCGCGCTCCGCAGTACGCAAAAAGACGCCCCGCGCAACCTTACATGCTTACCATTGCAAGGCGGACGAGGTCAATCTGTTGTAGGCACCCGGGCCGTCCTTTTAATCCTTGTTCTTGGCGTCGCGCAAGGCCGCCAGCGACGCCCGCACCAGTTCCTCGACGTGACGTCGGCATTCCGGGTCACTCATCGCCGCCGTATTCGCCGCCGTGTAACAGTCGCGAGCCCGATCTTTGCGGCCGAGCTTGGCGAAAAGGTCGCCGCGGGCCAACTGAAACAATGGATTCGATGGGTATTTCTCTGCGAGCGGACCGATTATCTCCAGCGCTCGTTCATACTGTTGATCGTAATTATGAAGGTTGATGGCCAAATAAAAGCGCGCCTCGGGCGGGACGACTACGCCTTCCTCAATCGCGCGCTGTAGCTGTCGGATGCCTTCCTTCTTACTGCCTCCCGGTATCCCCATAAAAAAACGCAGGAATCGCGCCGCGGCCGACAACGTATCGATGTAATAGTTATACAAGCCCAGGCCAAAGTCGGCGTCCGCCAAATCTGGATTGAGTGCGGCGGCACGCAGAAAACGTTCTCGCGCGCGCACCCCGGCATGCGCTGTATTGCGTCCTTCGCCGCGAAGGCCATAGAGTCGAGCAGCGAGCGCGTCCCCCATGCCGGCGTAAAATTCCATCTCCGCGGAATCTTGGCGGGCGATTTTCTCTTCGGCCAACGAGGAAACTTTTGCCGCCAACACGAAGTACGGCCGATCGGCGGACAACTTCGCCCGATGTCGCGGATAAGTCATTCCGTACTTAAACTCCGCCGACGTGCACCAGATTTTCCACCACAGCGCTTCCGCCTCCAGCAGGTATCCGGCGGGGTGGTCGGGCTGTTCTTGTTGGATACGCAGTGCTGCCTGGCGGCCACCCTCGAAGTCCCCGGAGAAAACTTGATCGACTGCGGCCAAAACCTCAGGCGCGACGGGTAGCTTGTCCGCGCGAACGGGGGCGCAGAAAAATGCCACGCTGCATAAAGCAATCGTCCAGCTGGAGGAAATGATTCCAATTCTTTGCGCCACGGGACCATCCCGCTGACTAAGTTTTAGAGTATGCCCTCGAACAAGTTTAAGCTGCCATGGAATCCTCGCACAACGAAATGGCTTCCGGCGAAAGGCGTTAGCTGGAAGTACTCAGGATCCTCCTCAAATTCGCTCCTCCGCTCGGCATTTGTTATTCTCGGCGGCGCGATGAAACCTGCCGAAAGCGTCGCTCAATCCCCCGCGCCAGATAGCCGGCGCGGTGACCTCGAGCGCGCACTCGGTCTCAAAGAAGCCGTCGCGCTCAACATGATCGAGATGGTCGGCATCGGCCCTTTCGTCGTCATTCCGCTGGTAATCAAGGCAATGGGCGGCCCGCAGTGTCTCCTGGCTTGGGCCGCGGGTGCGGTGCTTGCTCTGCTGGATGGTTTCGTCTGGTCGGAGTTGGGCGCCGCAATGCCGCTGGCCGGGGGCAGCTACGTGTTTCTTCGTGAAGCCTACGGCCCAGGCCGCATGGGTCGACTCATGTCGTTCCTCTTTGTCTGGCAGACGCTTATTCAAGCGCCTCTCAGTCTCGCCTCTGGCGCCATTGGTTTCTCTCAATACGCTTCTTACCTTTATCCGCTCGGCAAGTACGGGCAAAAGGCAGTTTCCGGAGCCCTGGTAATCGTCCTCGTCGTGCTACTGTATCGCCGCATCAGCTCCATCGGCAGGATTTCCCTCTTTCTTTGGGTGGGCGTTGTCGGAACAATTCTTTGGCTCATCTGGGGCGGGGCAACGCATTTCCAGCCGCGTCTAGTCTTTACCTATGCGCCCGGATCATGGGACTTTTCCTGGCTATTCTTTGCCACTTTAGGCTCTGCGACCGTCAACACCATCTACACTTACTGGGGGTACTACAATATTTGCCATCTCGGCGGGGAAATTCGCGATCCCGAACGCAATATACCGCGCGGTATTTTCATTTCTATAATCGGCATTGCCATTCTGTATCTCGCCATGCAAACCAGTATTCTTGGCGTCCTGCCCTGGCAGCAAGCGCAAGATTCGCCCTTTATCGTCAGCGCCTTCGTCGAAAAACTATACGGCTCCGGCGCGGCGCGTTTCGCCACGGCCATGGTCTTGTGGATCGCATTCGCTTCGGTCTTTTCATCGCTGCTGGGTTATTCCCGAGTTCCATACTCAGCGGCGCTCGACGGAAATTTCTTTCGCATTTTCGCTCGCGTGCATCCCGAGAAAAAATTTCCTCATGTCTCGCTCCTCTTTCTCGGCACACTGACCTTCCTCTTCGCCCTGCTCTTCAAGCTCAGGACGGTCATCGCCGCTGTGCTGGCCATGCGGCTCATCATTCAGTTTATCGGCCAGGCTGTAGGCGTAATGCTTTTGCGTCGCCGTTGGCCTCCGGGGCGCCTCCCGTTTAAGATGTGGTTGTATCCTTTGCCTGCGCTATTGACCATTGCGGGCTGGGTCTGGCTCTTCCTGCGAACCGGAAGGGCCATGTGGTGGGGGTTATTCGTGATTCTTTTGGGTCTCGCTGTTTTTCTCGTGCAATCTCGTTTGCGCAAGGAGTGGCCATTCGCCGCGCCTCCGACCGAGGCCGCGCAATGAGGTTGTTTCGCGGGACCCAGCCTGTTCACTTGGCACAGCCAATCGCGCCTGTGCGCCACGAAGCACCGGCCATCTTCCGAAACGGCTCGCGGTTCGTAGTAGCTCTGTTCTTGTGCTCGTTTTTCGGAGTGAAAGCGAAAGCGCAATTCCCTCCTGCCCCAGGTACTGGTCCCGGACTCCCGGAGACCGTGGAAGCCATCGAAAACGCGCGTGTAACCACGCGCATCCTCTACATCACCGCGCATCCCGATGACGAATCCGCAGCCGTCCTCACGTATCTCGCGCGCGGCCTGCATGCCGAAGTCGCCTTGCTCTCTCTCACGCGCGGCGAAGGCGGGCAAAACGATCTCGGCCCGGAGCAGGCGCCTCAGCTCGGTCTCATTCGTTCGCAAGAGCTGCTCGCTGCCACGCGCGGTTATGGCGTCAAACTTTTTTTCACGCGCGCAAAAGATTTTGGTTATTCCAAAACTCCTGAAGAAACCGCAAAAGTTTGGGGCGACGAAGTTCTCCGGGACATGGTCGAAATTATTCGCACTTTTCGGCCTACGGTAGTCATCAACGGCTGGGGCGGAGTTCACAGCGGCCACGGCCACCATCAAGCCTCCGGCCTGCTCACCCCGAAAGCCGTTCAGCTGGCCGCTGATGCCAATTTCAAGGTTCACGGCGCGTCGCAGGCGCAGGAAACCATGGCGCCGTGGGGCGACCGCCGCCCGATCCTGCTTCTGGATCTAGACCGTGGCGAAAAGCCGCAAGGTTATCCGCTGCCGCTTAATGACGTTTCGCCCCTCTACGGAAAATCCTGGCTCGAAATCGGCCTCGATGCGTTCGCCAATCATCACACTCAGGGAATCACTGGTTTCTTGAACTCGCCGTTTCTCCGCCGTCCCATCACCCTCAAGCGCGAAGATGGCGGCAACTTCGATCCCGCTTCTCTAAACGAACCCCTCGGCCCGCTGGATGAAGATTTTGAAGTCGGCAACAAGGGTGTTGATCCCCTCATGCGTGCAGTAGATGCGTCCCTCATTGCCGCACGCGAAGCCGCGCTGCGCCTCGACTGGAAATCTTCCGCAGATGCCCTGATTGCCGCGGGTAAGAAGCTCGATCAAATTCCGTTGCCGGATCTCTCCAGCCAGACTCCCGCTCCCTTACAATCTCTGTCCCAGAGCATTCATCGCAAACGCGAAAAGATCAACGCCGCGCTCGTTCTCGTCACCGGCTTCCGTCTTGAGGTCATCGCGGATCGCAGCGAGCTCGTTCCCGGTGAGACGTTCACCGTTCGCGTAGAGCCGCGCCACCGCGACGATATCAGCGCCGATTCCCGGAAAATCAGCCTGGCTCTTCCTCAGGACTGGAGCATCGTCAAAGAGGAATCCGAGCCGAATGGCGCGAGTCGCTTCACCATTTCCATCCCGCAAGCCTTGAAGTTTCCACAAAACACTTCTGAATGGCTTCTCTGGTCGATGCGAATTCCCCGCAATGCGCCGGACTTACCTTCCCCCGCTTTGCTTCCCGAGCCGCCCCCGCTCGTCACCGCTACACAAGACGTCGTGCTGAACGACTATTCCTTTAGCGCGGTTTCTCCCGTTACAAGTATCCGCGCCACCTCTACACGCGCGGATCGCATTTCTCCTCGTGTGGTCCCTGCCTACACGATTGTCGTCGAGCCGAGGCAAGTCATCAATGTCTTGCCCAGCTCAGCGCGCCGCAAAACATTTGACGTCCTGCTGCGCATCCACTCGTATGCCACGCAAGCTGGGAAAGTTAGCGTGGGTGTCGACGCGCCGCGTTTGTGGAGCGTGAGCAAGCCGGTGATTCTCGATTTCACTGGTGTCGGCGACCAATATGCGCGGCTCGTAGTAACGCCGCCACTCAAGCTCGCCGCCGGCAATTACAAGATTTCCGCCCACGTGCACAACAATGCCGATCACGCGCCCGGCGCTAAAGACCCAAAATTTGCTCTCTCGCTCGAACCTTTGGCAACCATGCCAACGCTGCTTTGGGCGGAGCCGGCGCAATGTGTCGTTCGCGCTTTCGCCCTCCGAGTCCCCGTGAATCTTCGCGTCGGCTACATCACCGCGGAGAGCGAGCCCGTTCCCGACGCGCTGCGTATGCTCGGCATCCAGGTCGAACTCCTCGATGCACAAGCCCTGGCCTTCCGCGACCTTTCCAAGTTTGACGCCATCGTTGTCGGCGTACGCGCCTATGAACTACGCCCCGACCTCCCCGGCGCAAACCAGCGCTTGCTGGATTACGCCTCCAAGGGCGGCACGCTCTTGGTGCAATATCAGCGCGATTTCACCTGGGACCGAGCTTCCTTCGCGCCCTATCCTGCCCTGATCTCTCCACCCGCGCCTCCGGCCAGAGAAGGCACGAACCCGGCGCCGCGTCCGCTGCCGCGCATCACCGACGAGAATTCTCGTGTGAAATTTCTTAAGCCGAATGATTCGCTTCTGAATCGTCCCAACAAGATTACGCAGAGCGATTTCAGAGGTTGGGTGCAAGAGCGCGGGCTTTATTTTTGGACGCAATTCGATCCCAAATACACGGCACTGTTCGCCATGAACGATCCCGGCGAGCCAGACCAGGACGGGGCGCTTGTTTACGCGCACTACGGCAAAGGCGTTTATATCTACACAGGTATCGCCTTCTTTCGACAACTCCCGGAAGGGGTTCCCGGCGCCTATCGTCTCTTCGTCAATCTTCTGAGCGCTTCTCGCCCGCCTCGTTGAATAGCTTCTCGGAGCCACAGTAACTCACCCGCACGCTCCGGATTGTACGCTTCTTGCGCGTGCTATCCTTCCGATTGCAATTTCAATTTGAGGGAGCACACCAAGATGCCAGCAAAGCCCGTCTTCGCAACCGCGCTCACGTGGCGCGCGCTCTTATCGTTCATTGCTTGCATCGCGATTTTGTTGTCGGTCGCGTCTCCAGCCTCTGCTCAGAAGGAAAAAAAGAAGAAAAAAGACACCAACGCGCCGGAAACCCACACCACCATCCCGATGCCCGACGAGCAGCAGATCGACTATAAGATTTCTGAGCTGCTTGGCGCCTGGCAGCTCGGCGACATTGACCGCTTGCACCAAGCCTACGCCGATGACGCGGTCTTCGTGAGCGGCGTCTGGGCCCCACCCGTCTTCGGCTGGTCGAATTATCTAGCCGTATACCAACAGCGGCGCGCACGTATGCAGCAAGTGCGGCTGGATCGTGTGAACACATACATCAAAGTGAGCGGGACAGTGGCTTGGGCGTGTTATCAGTGGGATTTCAGCGGTTCGGTGGATGGCCAGCCGACCACCTCGCGCGGGCAAACGACTCTTGTCTTCGAAAAACGGAGCGATCGCTGGCTTATCGTGCACAATCACACCTCCGCCGCTCAGGAGGCCTCTGCGACTCCGCAATTGCAGCAACCTGCCGTTCCGGCGGGCACGCCACAGCAGCAGCCCAGCAAACCGCCGAGTTCTTGATATTCGGCAAAACTGCGCGGCAATCTCTAGAAGCTCTTCAGTCCTTCGTACAACCACATGCCGGCAATCAACAGCAGGAGCGCGCCCGCTGCGATTCCGCTGGTGGTAATCGGCTTGGAGAGTCGGGTGATCTTGGCGAACAACTCGCGCTGCTCTTGAGCGAGGTGCTCTCCAGCCGCATCGATGCACAACTGATCGTCTTCATGCGTGGTGAGAATGCTCCGCCACAGCAGCAAGGCCAGAAATGTGGCGGTGACGATTCCCCAGACGATCAGAAGGTAAAGAATGGGCCCCGTTAGCGTCGCTTCCATCGTAACCTCCGTGGAACCGTGCCGCGGTGCCTGCCCCGAGGAATAGAGGTGGACAGGCAAGGGGTAAACCGGTGTTCAGGTGGAGTATAGCACTCCGGATTTGAATTTCCACTATGCGGCATTCAACAGACTAATACGTGCGTTTGGGTCCGGCATCCGACGGTGGCCAGGGAGGACCGCGGTGTTTTTGCCCTCTATAGGGCGCTGGCCATGTGCGCGATCGCATCGTCAAACGTCGTGCGCCCTTCCAAATAGGGTTGCCAGTAGCGGGTTAGCAGCGTCAGGTACCCCTCCCAGCCGCGCTGGTACAAGCCCTCGCGCTTGGCGTACGGCAGGTATTCAGAATCCTGGGAGCCCTGGCTGCCCGCGTCCGGTGTGGTCTTGCTCGTCGAGCCGCCTGGCAGCGCGCCATTTGGGCTCGTGCTACTCGCAGGTGCATCAGGCGATTGCGCGTCCAAGATCGGCTTGATCACTTCGCCCGTTGTGTAAAAAATCAGTGCGTGCCACAGGTCCCGCGGGATGGGTTTGTCGCGTTGGCGGCACTCGCGCGCGATAGCCAGCTCCACAGGAGTGGCGATTCCATGCGACGCTTCATGGAAGAGCACCTCCATGGCCGCCGCGCCCTGATTGCGTGTATCCGTGCTCGCAATCGTGACGCGCAGCGGCTCGAGTGTCGTATACGCGCCGGCATAATTCGCCACCGCCGTTACATCCACGCGGATTCTTTCCGCCGGCCAGCGCGTTTGGTAAATGTCTGCCAAGCGATGCGACAACCCGACGCCTTGCTCCCGCACTAACGGCGCCACGCTTTTGATCCACGCCCGGTTCGACCGGTCATCCATCGGCCAACGGTGCGCTCGGTAGACGAGTGCGGCGACTTGCAGAATTTGCGTCAACTTCGTGGGCAGCCCCGCATCGCAGGTTTTTTTCTTCGCGCCTGAAAGGTCTTCGCAGGTCTCAAAATCACCGAGCTGGTTCTTCAGCAGTACCAGCTCCGTGCTGAACAGCAAATCTTTGTCCGCGTAGTTTGCCGCGTAGTAGCCCACGGCCTCGTCCCAGGCGCGTTGCTCCGCGCTGCTTAAGGCAAGTTTTGCACCCGGCGCGATCTGCAAAACCGGTCTGGCCGACTTGCCGGACTTCGCGTTGCCCGCCGGGGCGCCGCTGCGCTGCTGTCGCGCTTCTTCATACAGCCGGTGGTGCAGGTTGATCCAGAAACCGCTGTGTAGCTCGAAAACCGGAAGCGAACCCAAGGTCGAATCAACCTGCCGAGTGGCCGCGAACGCTGATGCAGAGACCAGCGCCGCGACAATGGTAAGGACGACCGCCCCAATAGCAAGTAAGCGCCGCATGGTCAAGTGCCCGATGGTAGCGCCAACTACGCTGGCGCACAAATGACGATTAGAACTTCCTGAGACTATCTACCCGCTGGCTTTGGCCGCGGCTGCTAGCCAGCGGTCGAGAATCTCTTGTTCCTTTGCCGGCAGATTGCCCGTAAATGCCACGCCCATGCCGAGGCCCGGGCTAACATATATCACCGTTCCCGACGACTCGAATCTCTCTCTTTCGCGCTGCAAGCGCAGGTAGATTTGTGTACCGCGAGGCAGCGGATTGAGCATGTCGAGATAACATCCACTTCGGCTCACGTCGGAGGTACGCGCGGTAAACTTTGCGTAGCTCAGCCGGTCCGTGACTTCCGCAATAAGGATCAGCGGATAGCGGGGCGCGGCGCGACGTTCCTTGAATGCATCAGCCATCCCCGAACTCTCCTTGCGCTGAGAGACTTTCGCGAACGCCCCTTTGCTTGAACTTTGGCGAGAATCAGGAGTAACCCTGTTTTCATTTTCGGTCGAGTAGGGGCGGCCCAGCAAGGAGAACTGTTTGGTGCTGTCGGATGCGTTAACCGCAGGCCCGACGCTCTAACATCAATCTACGTGCGGATCAATTTCGCTGCCCACCGCTCCTTGACGATCGGCGCCGTGTAAACCGCCGTTCATATCGCGAAAGAACGAGCGACGTCCCGTTCGCCCGTACGTTTCTGGCGTGGCCGCCAGTTCATACTTTGCGAGAGCACCAAGGGCGCTGCCCCCAGATATAACGAAGCGAAATTTGTAGCCGCTTCGTTCACCTGCGGCCAGATCGGCCTCCAGCAGACCGGCGGCATTAGGTCCAGCCGTCGAGCCGCGCATGGGAGGACCAAGTTTGGCGAGCGACTCCGGCAAGCGGGAATATGTGCGCCGATAAGCTTCAACTGCTTCAGCAATTTTCTTCAAACTATCAATAGCACCGCGCTCGGTGGTCTCCATTTCCGCGGCGTCCCATTCAAACGCCAGCGCCGGCAGGTCCAGCAGGACAAGTCCCACCGAGAGGAGCTTCCATTCGCTTTCTTCTCGCACCAATCCCATCTGCACACGAATCAGGCTCTCGCCGGTAGTGTCAGCTGCTTCGCGCACTTCCACCGGAAGGAACGCGAGATTGTCCGAAATCTGCGCTCCCCCGATCTGCAATTCCGCGGCTCCCCCGGCCGTTTGACACTGAATCGTCGGGCGTCCCGAAGCCGTCGGCAGCAGCGAAGCCTTGCCAGGTTGATTCAATAGCACAAAGCGCTTCATGAGTGCGACGCGCGCGGACGGCGTAAGGTGTGCAAATGTTTCGGCGTTTCGCGCCGTCAAGAATTTCGAGAACGCTTGCTCGCTTTGCGAACACGCAGCCGACAGCGCGTCTTGTAAGGCCGCGGTAGGCGCGTCGGGTGCTTTCGTCGCCGCGGCATTGCTGACGGCTGCTGCGGAGCTGCTTTCTTGGCCCCCCTTCACCGTAAGGGCGGCAAAAAGCAGCAGCGGTACGGCGACCAACCCCATTAAAGTTGCTTGTCGAGCCACGTCAGTCCTTCGCCGCGGCAAGAATGGTCGCCAGGTTTTGCGTGAAGGCCGATCGCGGCATAACTTCATCGCAACCCGCCGCACGAGCCTGCGCGGCCAATTCGGTCTGCACATGGGAAAGGAATCCCACTACGCGCACCGCATTTTTGTCGGCGCGTAGCCGTTCAATCGTAGCCAGGGGCTGGTGACGCGAGTTAAGGTCTATAATCAGCAACTTCGGCGCAGGTTCCATCAGCGCCCTGAGCGCATCGGGAGTCGTCGCTACTTTCACTTCCACTCCGAGATGCTTCGCGGTCTCCGCCAGCTTCATCTGAAAAAACAGATCGTCCATCAGCGCTACAACACGACCCATTAAATCGCCTCCACATTTGTTGGATGCAGCTTTTTCATTTTGCGCGTATTTCTGCAACGCCGCTAATTGTTTCGCGGATTTGAAATGCAAGCAAAACTTCCGATGGCGAGAAACATGACTACGGAAGGTGGCTAGTGGCTGTCGCCGCTGTCGTGGACTCCGACGGTCTTATCGGGAACGTCCCCGACTCGACCCTTGACGCGGTCGTAGACGCTGACCTGGCTTACCGATCCCAGCGCTTCATTGTAAAACGTGGGCACACCCAGCGCCGTCCGCAGCTGTTCGTTGAATTTCCGCAAATTCGCCAAATGTGATGCCAGCGCGGGCACCTTGTGACCATCGTCGGTCAGCAGAAACTTCTGATAGCCTGCGTCCCACAAACGCGTGAACTTCCCATTGAGCATGATGGTTGGTTGCACCGTCATCTGATACATTCCGTCGGCGTCTTTGCGAAACTCCGCGCCGCTCCCATATTTTTCCACGCGCACCACTCCGCGCGTGCTGCCCACCCGAAATCCCAGCGCCGCCAAGTTCTCGATCGCCTTCTGCGAAAACCGCTCATTGACATTCCACATGGCTATTCAGAGTAAAGGAATGCATCCGCGTGTGTAAAGTGCCGGCGCATCGAATGAATTCTTTGCATGCCCCAGATGTAAAAGTTTTGTCAGCAGTTTTCGGCCCGATTCACGCAACTGTAACGCAGACTTAGACTTCCATTCATCCACGTGCCATATCAAAGGAAAGCGGCGGCTTGCCGCACTGCCGATATTCACAGGGCAGCTCTCGGTTTGTGTTCAAAATTGTGATATATCCGGGCTGAAAACGGTCGGGGACAAAAAGGGGTATCCTCAGATGCTAAAGGTTTTTCGCACGTTACTGGTGTTTCTCGCAACTCTCTTGCTGGCAAACGCGCCCGTTAGTGCGCAACAAACGCTCGGCGCGATCAATGGGACAGTCACAGACAGCTCCGGCGGCGTGGTATCCAAGGCTAGCGTAAAGGTCCGCGACGTGGCCACAGGCTTCGAGCAAACCGTCGTTACTAAGGGAGACGGCTCCTTCAGCATCGTCGACCTTCCCATCGGCACGTATAGCGTCACTTTTTCTCGCGATGGCTTCAAATCCGAGGAGCACTCGCAAATCACGGTCCAGGGCAATCGCACCATCACGGTGAACGGCTCCTTGCAGGTTGGCGAAGTCACTTCCACGGTCATTGTGACCGGCGCACCGTTGATGAACCAGACGGACACCACCAACGGTTACGTGGTCGACCAGCTCACCATTGAAGAAACGCCGCTGGGCACTGGCAGCTTCACGCAATTGGCAATTCTCAGTCCCGGCGTTCATGCGGATTTCCTGGGCGGCGCCGGCTCAAACGCGGGTCTCGGCAATCAGGCGATTTTCGCCAACGGAAATCGCGACACCAGCAACAGCTTCTCCTTGAATGGCACCAGTACGAACAATCTGTTTAATGGAAACTCCACCAGCCAAGTCGGCGAGAATCGATTCGTCTTGAACACTGGCGAGAATTTCGGCTCGGGTGGGACCATTCAGACCAGCACATCCATCTACGGAGCGATTGGCCAGGCCCTCCCTACGCCGCCCACCGATGCCATCCAGGAAATCTCGGTGAATGCGTCTATGTATGACGCCACACAGGGCAATAACAGCGGCGCGCATATTGGCGTGATCACGAAATCAGGTACGAACTCATTGCACGGCTCGGTCTGGGAGCAATTTCAGAACAGCGACATGAACGCCACGCCCTTTTTCTACAACGCAGCCGGTATCCCTAAGCCCTTTCTTAATCGAAATCAGTTTGGCACCACCATTGGCGGGCCCATAAAAAAGGACAAGCTTTTCTTTTTCGGGTCTTACCAGGGCGTTCGCATTGCCGATGCCGAGTCTTCCACGAAGGACACGACGGTGCCGCTGGGCCTGACGGACGACCGCAGCACTCAAGGCATCATCAATATGATCCAGGCGACTTACGGGACCACAATCACCGCGGGCCAGATCAACCCTGCGGCGATGAACCTTTTGAACGCCAAACTCCCCAACGGGCAGTTTCTAATTCCAAGCGCCCAAATCACCGACCCGACGACCGCCACCAATCTCGGCTTCGATGCGGTAGTGCGCGGGCCTAATTCGCACTCAAGCGTTGATCAGGCGATCGTTGGTGTGGACTATGTGTTGAGCGCTAAAGATCGCTTGTCGACGAAATATTATTTTCAACGCGACCCAACCACCAACGCATTTGGCGCTGTTGGTTCGCTGCTCGGTTTCCCTCAGCAGCTTTCCGCGGGCAGCCAGGTGGTTTCCATCTCCAATACGGACATCCTTTCACCTTCCCTCACGTGGGAACAGCACTTTGGATTCACTCGGATGCGTGCTTTCGCCAGCACACAAGAGGCCTTCACTCCTGGCTCGATGGGCATCAGCCTATTCGGTGCGGCGGCCTTCCCCCAGTTTGATATCAGCACTGCGGACCCCACGATCAGTAGCGGACTGGAGTTTGGCCCCAGCACCAGCTTTGGCAACGCTGGCATGTTTCAGAATCAATGGGGAGGCGGTTCCACTCTAAATCTTATAAAAGGGAAGCACACGATCAGTGTAGGCGGGCAATGGGATCACACTCAACTCAACGTCATCAACAAAAACACCAACACGGATACGCTCGACTTCAGGACCTTTCTTACTTTTGTGGAGGGCACCCTGCGTGGCGGGGATGAATTCTCCGGTACATCGAACCGCTATTACCGGTCGGATACCGCAAGCTTGTTTGCCAACGACAACTACAAGGTTCGCAGCAACTTGACAGTGACTGTCGGCGTGCGCTGGGACGTTGATGGACCACTCACGGAAAAGTTTGGGCGGCTGACCTCGTTCGATCCCTCGAAGTATAGCTATGTGCAATGCACGATCGGTGGACAGCCGGCTGATCCTACAGGGAGTACTCCCTGTGATCCCGGGACAGATGCCATCACAAGCTCGGGACTAGCAATTGCAGGCAACAGCGGTAATTCCTTGATGAAAAATCATCAGTGGGGCTTCTCCCCGCGAATCGGTGTCGCTTGGACACCGTTCAAAAAAATCACACTACGAGCGGGGTACGGCATCTACTACGATCGCGGTGAGCTTTTCAGCTACCTTTCGCCTAGTGCCGGTTCCGGCTTCAACGGTCCGTTCGGCGTGACGCTGGCTCCCCCGTTCGTCCAGCCCGCTTCGGTCGCAAAAGGAGCAACCCTATCGGCGCCCTTTGGCACGACTCCGCCACCGCCTCCACCGGGAACTGGCGCCGCCTTTCTCGCTTCTTTGCCGAACCTGGCACAAACCGCATGCGGTTTTCCGGGTTGCTTCCCTGCAGGTAATTTGTTCGGCCCTTTCTTGTTTGGCGGCTACGACACCCACAACAAATTGCCGTACACACAGAATTGGACGTTGGATCTTCAATACCAGGCTTCCAACAATTGGCTCTTCGAAGTGGGCTATGTGGGCAACCACGGCACGCATGAAGTGCTCCCCATTCCATTCAACCAGCCGCGTATCGCCACGGCGCAGAATCCGGTAAACGGGCAAACCTCTTCCTATGGAGGGACCAGCCCGCTAAACCTCGATAACGAGCCCGTGTTCACCAACGAGTTCTCCGGCAACGCACCGATCCGCGTCCCCTTCCCAGGCTACGACATGAATTCAGTGCTTTACGAGGCGGAGGGTGTTTCCAATTACAGCGCGCTGCAACTCCAAGCCCGCAAGCGCCTCTCTATGGGACTCCAACTCACCGCCTCGTACACTTGGTCGCACGCTCTCGACGAACAGAGTGGCCTCGGTTTATTCTTCACTGGGAACAATCCTCTTGTTCCTAAAGCCAGTTATGCGTCCACAGACTTCGATCAGACGCACGTTTTTCTCATCAACTACAGCTACACGATTCCGGAATTCGTCAAGGGCCGGGTTCTCAGCCGATTCGTCAACAGTTGGATTATCGGCGGGCAGACCGTGGCCCAGAGCGGCCAGCCATACAGCGTTTACGACTTTTCGGGCTCGGTGGGCAGTCTGTTCTTTGGAACCAGCGACTTTATTGGAAACCCTATCGTGCCGCTTAAACCGGGCGTAACTCCTGCCCAGGCGAAACTTCAAGGTACGCTGGGGATCAACGCCGGCAACCCAGTGCTCAATGCCAACGATTTCGCGCCACAGTTTGTCGCGCCAGGTACGAACGGCGTGCCTCCCTGCGACGCGTCCGGGTGCGATAGCTTCGAGTCCCTCTATGGGGTCTCCGGCCGGAACCTGTTCCGCGGCCCATTCCAGGTACGCTTCGATATGAGTCTGGCCAAGGAGTTCGCTATCAAGGAGCGCTTCCGGCTGCGTTTTGAAGCCGATGCATTCAACATATTCAATCATCCCGACTTCGACGCACCCAACAACAATGTCACCTTCTTCCCAAATTTCTCGGGTCCGCCTTCGATCCCGCCGCAGGGCAGCCTGGGAGTGATTCAACACACGATTGGGAGTCCGCGCTTCCTGCAATTGGGCTTGCACCTCAAATTCTGAGCCGCAACCTTCTGAGGTCGCGCGTATAGTCCTTTCTTGCAAAAGGGCCGCAATCCAATGCGGCCCTTTTTATTTGTCTCGCCGAGATGATCGTCTAAGTCAGCGGAAAAGCACAAGATACCTTCGCCGCTGGCCGTGGCATCCAATAACAAGTAAAATAGCCGCCTTCTTGATTTCTATCTGGCTGAAGGCGCGTCTAAGAGCCGGGAAGAAATGTGCGAGCAGCCATGGCCACTACAGAGCGCGGCGCCTCTACGCTTGGTAAAACATCTGCTGGCCGGTCTGTGCTCGAGTGCATTGGGAACACGCCCCTGCTGCGACTGCAGCGGATTGGTCGGGAATTTCCCAATATCGAATTTCTGGCCAAGGCGGAATGGTTCAATCCCGGCGGCTCCGTGAAAGATCGACCTGCTCTGAGCATGATTCAGGCGGGCGTGGCCAGCGGCGCGTTGCGCCCCGGTAAAACGATCATCGACGCTACCAGCGGCAACACCGGAATCGCATACGCCATGGTCGGCGCGGCGATGGGCTATCCCGTAACGCTGTGCTTGCCGGATAGCGCTTCCCACGAGCGCAAACGCATTCTTGCGGCGCTCGGTGCGGAAATGATCATTACGCCCGGCGACGAAGGCACAGACGGTGCGATTCGCCGCGTGCAGAAAATAGTTGCAGAGCAGCCGGAGAAATATTTTTACGCCGACCAATATAGCAACCCGGCGAACTGGCAAGCGCACTACAACGGCACGGCGAATGAAATCTGGGAGCAGACCTCCGGCCGAATCACGCATTTTGTCGCCGCCCTCGGCACTAGTGGCACTTTTGTTGGAACAACGCGGCGTTTGAAGGAGCTGAATCCCGCAATTCGTTGCATCAGTCTGCAACCGGACGCCTCATTCCACGGCCTGGAAGGCTGGAAGCACATGGAAACCGCGATTCGTCCTGCAATCTACGACGACACGTTGGCCGATGAGAATCTCGCGGTGAGCACCGAAGACGCCTACCGGCTCGTAAAGCGCATCGCGCGCGAAGAAGCTCTGCTCGTAAGCCCCAGCGCCGCCGCAGCGTTAGCGGGTTGCTTTGCCGTAGCGAAAGAAATTCCGCGCGAGCAGCACGCCGTGATGGTTACCGTTTTTGCCGATTCCGGCGCAAAATATCTGAGCGAACGTTTTTGGGACGAGTACTGATTATGGCCACCGCACCGACACTGAAGATGAGCACGGAAATCGCTGAGAAAATTCGCGATCACGGGGCGCAAACGTATCCGAACGAATGTTGCGGCGCATTGCTGGGCCGCGACGATGCCGCCTCCGACGTAACAACCATCACCGGCGGCGTGCGGCCGGCCGTGCGCGAAATCCTGGCGTTGTTCCCGCTGGTGAATCGCCGCGATGATTCTCCGCGCAATCGCTTTTCCGTCACTGCGGAAGATGTCCGCGATGCCGAGAAGGCCGCGCAGGAAAAGAAGCTCGATGTAGTCGGCTGGTATCATTCCCATCCGGACCATCCGGCGCAGCCCAGCCAATACGATCGCGAGCATGCCTGGCCTTGGTATAGCTATGTAATCGTAAGCGTAGCCAACGGCAAGCCCGCAGAAATGACTTCCTGGCGCCTGAGCGACGACCGTTCCGAGTACGCCTGCGAGGACCTCGCGATTCGCGACCACGCGACACCGTAGCGCGAAACTTTGTAGGGGCGCAGCTTTGCTGCCCCCCACCTCGGCACGATGCCAAAAAAGGGCGTGTAGACGCGTTGAAGATTCACTAGGGGATTCTAGGAGAAATCAAGGATGAGTGTAAAAGTAATCATTCCGACGCCGCTGCGCGCGTACGCCGGAAAGCGCGATTCGACGGAAGTAAAAGCGGGCACCGTCGGCGAAGCTCTTGGGCGTCTGACCACGGAATTCGGCGATCTACGCAAACATTTGTTCACCGAGGAAGGGAAGCTCCGCAGCTTTGTGAATGTCTACGTGAATGACGAAGACATTCGCTACCTCGCCAAAGAAAACACTCCCACGAAGGACGGCGACACGATCAGCATCGTGCCATCAATCGCCGGCGGTTCCTCCGGCCTGCATCGCTGTTGTCGTCGCTCTAACATCTAAGCTTATCGCTACTTAGCAGCCTCACACAGCTCTGTCATCCCGAAGCGGATCTGCTTTTTCGCTACAAGGGCGCAGCTCCAACTTGCATCTCCAGACGTTCTTTTTCATCTGATTTGAACTAGACTGTTAATTCAGAGGAAATTTCCATGGCAACCAAAGTTCAACCGATGACGGGCGCACCGGATCAAACGAGTCCGGCGACGACCCTCTCCAACGAAGAAATTCTCCGCTACAGCCGCCACCTCATCATGCCCGAGGTCGGCATGGACGGGCAGCTCAAGCTCAAAAACTCCAAAGTGCTGCTGATCGGCACTGGAGGACTGGGTGCGCCCCTCGGCTTGTATCTAGCCGCCGCCGGCGTGGGCCGGCTCGGCCTGGTGGATTTCGATATCGTCGACTTCACGAATTTGCAGCGCCAGGTCACCTTCGGTTCCAGCGATGTCGGTAAACCCAAGACCGAAGCCGCGCGCGAACGCCTCTCCAGCCTCAATCCTGACATTCAGATCGACACCTTCGAGACGAAACTAACCAGCGACAATGCCCTCGAGCTATTCAAGGATTTCGACATCATCGTCGACGGCACCGACAATTTCCCGACGCGTTATTTGGTCAACGACGCGTGTATTTTGCTGGGCAAGCCCAATGTCTACGGCTCCATTTTTCGCTTCGAGGGGCAAGTCACCGTCTTCGGCATGCCCGAAGGCCCCTGCTATCGTTGCCTCTACCCCGAACCGCCTCCGCCGGGGCTGGTACCGTCTTGCGCTGAGGGCGGCGTCTTAGGTGTGCTGCCCGGAATCGTCGGCTCGATTCAAGCCATGGAGACGATCAAGCTGATTCTGGGCCGCGGCGATAGCCTCGTTGGCCGCCTCCTGCTCTTCGACGCCTTGGCCATGAAGTTTCGCGAGTTAAAGCTGCGCAAGAATCCCAACTGCCCGATGTGCGGCGAACATCGCACCATCAACCAGCTGATCGACTACTACGAATTCTGCGGCGTGCGCGGCGAAGAAGCGCCCACGCCGAATCTACAAGTGCCGGAGATTACGCCGCGCGAGCTGAAGGCCCGCCTCGATCGTGGCGACGATCTCTTCATCCTGGATGTGCGCGAGCCGCACGAATTCCAGATTTGCAACATCAAAGGGAATTTGATTCCGCTTGGCGAGCTTCCCCGCCGCGCGCATGAGCTCGACTCGTCGCGCGAAATCGTCGCGCACTGCCGCAGCGGAAAGCGTTCCGCCGAAGCCGTGGATTTCCTGCGCAAAGCAGGATTTCGCAAAATTCTCAATCTCAAGGGCGGCATTCTGGCCTGGTCGGATGAGGTCGATCCCTCAGTCCCGAAATACTAACCGCGGACGCGCGTTAGTCAGCGACGCCGTCTCAACCATTTTCGTGAATCTGTTATTAAGCGCATTTATGCGAACTGGCACGTGCGCCCGATGCGGTATGATGAGACGAGATTCTCAGGAGACAAAAATTGGCGGCAACTAAGATCACCGTGAGCCACAATGGTTCCATTCGCATTGAAGGCGATTTCGAGCTGTTCGACCCGGAAGGTCGTCCCTTCGGACTCGCCGGACGCACAACTCTGAGCCTTTGCCGCTGCGGTCAGTCCGCGAACAAGCCCTTTTGCGACGGTTCCCACAAGGTTTGCGGCTTTGCCGACACCGTCGTTGCCCGCGAATTAGCTCCTCCCAAGCCCAAACTGTAGTTTCAATGCGGCCCATAGTGAGACAGTCTCAAACTTGAGACGACCGACCTCTTGGGGGAAATTTCCGCTGCAACAGACCATAACCTATTCTTTTTCAGATATATACGATTTCCCCACACGAATGGGGCCTTGTCTCGCATCTGCGACTTGATTTTCTCCACGACCTTGCAGTGCATTATAACTCCCTTGCCTACAGCAGATTACGCGTCATCGATTTCCTCTCCCAGAACGGGCTTGAACTTGCATTCCTCCGCTAGTTCTCAGTCTTTTGTCGGCTTTTGGGGGTTTTCGTGGGTGGTTGGGGGACAATTACCGGGTTTCTGCGACAGGGCGACTTCAGCGCCGCGACGGCAGCGACGCGCTTGGTCGAGTTCTGGAAGAGAGAGTATTCGCGAATCCTGCTGGCCACCAGTATCGGCCTCGGCGTTCTACTCCTTGGCTCGGTCTTCTACCTGCGCTCTGCCGAGATTTCCGGCAATCCCCAAACGTATCTTTACCTCGAAATCGGCGGCACGCTGATCAGCTTTTGCTATGCGGCCAACGCCTTGGTGCGATTCCGCGGTACCCACGATCGTACTGCGCTGATCCTTTCCTTCGGCTTCGTACTCTCCGGAATCATTGAAACCGTCAGTTATTTCGGCCTGAGCGATCAACTGCAATCCGGACAAGTGCCCATGACCAGCATCCCCATGGGTTGGATGGTCAGCCGCACCTTGCTGGGAATCATGCTGTTGGCCGCGATTCTGATTGAACGCTACATTCCCACCGCGCGCCAACCGAGCCGCGAAACCGCGGGCGCTTTGTTGGTCGTCGCCACCGCGGCCTATCTGACCAGCGCCGCGTTTCTTGCCGCGCCGGCAGCGCCTGTCGCGCACTCTTCGCACTTCTTTTCGCGTCCCTGGGATCTGCTTCCCGCCGGTTTGTTCCTGGCCGCTGCCATTTATTTTCGGCAACGCCTGGTCGCAAACGGCACTAAGGGCGCCCCAAGCTTGTATGACTATTCGCTGTTCGCCGTGGCTGCGCTGAATTTTGTTTGCCACCTCGCCGCCACTTTCTCGCGCCAGCTTTTCGACGGTCCATTTTTCCTGGCGGAAATCAGCAAAACCATCAGCTACGTCGTGATGCTCTCCGGCGCGCTTCTGGACCAAGCCCGGCTCTTCGAGCAAGTGCGCTCCATGGCGGTCAGCGATCCGCTGACCGGGCTCGCCAACTATCGGCGGCTGCTCAGCGTGTTGGAAGCGGAGCTGGATCGCTCGCGGCGCACGCAGCGCGCCTTCAGCGTCGTGCTCCTTGATATGGACGGTCTCAAGACCATCAACGACCACTATGGGCATTTGACCGGAAGCCGCGCCTTAGTGCGCCTCGGCAAAATTTTGCGGAGCCATTCGCGCGCCATCGATACCGCCGCGCGCTATGGCGGAGACGAGTTTGCGCTGGTGTTGCCGGAGGCCGGCCGCGATATTGCCGCGCGCGTTGTCGGACGCGTTCGCGAGCGGCTGGCCGCCGAAGCCGAACCGCCGGCCCTTTCCGTGAGCGCCGGCGTTGCCGCGTTCCCCGAAGATGGCGACACCCCCGAAAAACTTCTTGCCGCCGCTGACCGCAATTTGTATCGCATGAAAAATCGCGGCACTAGTGTGCAAAATCTCGCGCGCATTGCGGCGTGTTTGTGAGGATGGCCGACCTCCCCTATGCCGCCAAAGGCTACGCATACCTTCTTTCGCGCCGAGAAGCGCATCCCCATGGAGATTCCCGTTGTCCTCGACGGGCATCGGCGGACGCCCGGCTCAGAATCGACCTTTACGGAAAATGTGAGTGCGCGTGGAGCACGCGTGGTCAGCGTGCGCAATTGGGAAAAGGGCGAGAAGTTGACCCTCGTCTCGCGCACCGGAGAGTTTCGTTCCTCGGCTCGAGTAGCTTACTGCCAGCCACTGCATGGCGACGGCTATGCGGTTGGCGTGGAGTTCCTCGAAACCAAAGGGCGATGGATTGTTTGATCCCAGAGATAGCTCGGCCCAACGGTCGGGCGGAAGGAGGGAGACGTTCGGAACAGAAGTCAGATAACTAGCGCAAATAAGTTACAAAGGATCTGAAGCGCCGCACGGAGAGAAGGCCGGTCGGCGCTTCATCCTTTTTTGGCAAGGCATTCCTCATAAACGCCGATCATTCCGTTAACCATTCGGTCCGAAGAAAACATTTCTTCGACGCGCGCACGGCCCGCTCTGCCCAGGTTAATCGCCAATTCCTTGTCGCGTAAGATTTGGATGGCCGCCGCCGAAATCTCCGCTACGTCCGGTCCGGAAACCAACAAACCGCTCTTGCCGTCTTCGATAATTTCTCCAAGGGCGCCTTTGTTGAATGCGATCGATGGAATTTCGTAGGCCATTGCCGCCAGCAGGGAATTGTTCAGTGCTTCAAAGAAGGATGGGAGCAGAAACACATCCAGCGCTGCATAAATGCTCTCCACGTCCTTGACGAACCCGCCAAAAACCACGTCGGCGTTCAGGCCGAGTTCCCCTGCGAGCGATTCGAGCTTTCCACGGCAAGGTCCGTCGCCCGCCAACAGGAGTTTAGTCGCCGGAGATTCCTTTTTGATTTCCACCAGCGCACGAATTAACCATTCTTGCCCTTTGTCGGGCAGCAGCACTCCCACGCAGCCAAGCAACGGTGTGGCCTGTGAGATCCGCCATCGGCTACGCGCTGCCTGACGTTGCTGAGGCGTGAATTGCGCCGGAATCTCCGCCCCTTCGTACACGACGACAAGTTTGTCGCGAGGCGCGCCGGAAGCCGCAGCTTGCTCGGCAACCCATTTTGAGTTAGCCACGATTCTCGCCGCAGCTTGATAGCGCGCCCGGGCCAACGGGCTCTTCCCGATCGGATACCCCACACGGCGCGAGATCACGAACGGAATTCCGAGAGGTTTTCGCCGCCCCCAAAGCGCGAGCCACACGGCCGTCACCGCATGCGCTTCGTTCGCATGAACAACATCGAATCTTCCACTGCGTAGGAGCGCGCCCATCTTCCTGGCGGCAGGTATGCGAAACAAGTCTCGCGAAACGGAACGCACTCGCACACCGCAGGCGGCCGCGCGTTCACCAAGAGCCGAACCGACGGCCGCGACCAGTTCCGCCTCATGCCCTTGCGCGCGCAGCCCTTTCAGCAGCAGCAATGCCTGGTTTTGCCCGCCGCGCCATTCCGTTTCCAGGTCCACGAGCAGCACCTTCACGTGCCGGCCTCGCCGCCGCCGCGCGTAGCTTGCACCAGCTTTCCCAGCTTTGCGTACTTGAGCCGTACGGCGCGCGCGGCCATTTTCGCGATCAGCGCGCCGCGGTACCCATCCATGAATCCGCCGCGCAAAATAAAATTCTGAAACCAGCTCCACGGCGTCGCGAACCACATCGCGCTTTTCCAGTTCCGCTTGCCTTCCGTGAACATTTGCTGCGCCGCCAAAGTTGTATACCGCTCAACATTAGCTTCGTGCTCCTCGAACGAGCGCACCGTGTAATGCAGCAGATCTCCGCTCAAGCGACCGATCTTTCCCGCATGGCGTAAGGATTCATGCACAATCCCGGAAAATTCCGCCTCATCGCGGCGGTATAAACGCCGCTGAAAATCCGGATACCACCCGGAATGTTCAATCCACGCCCCCAGGTAGAAAGTTTTGCGCGAGATTTCGTAGACGCAATACTCGGGAGTGTGCTTTTTCCATGCCAGCAGAGAAGTCTGCAGCGGGCTGCTCAGCTCTTCATCGGCGTCGAGCGACAGCACCCAATCGTGCGACGCGCATTCGGCAGCGTAATTCTTCTGATCGGCGTAATTGCTCCAGGGCCGCTCGAACCACACCGCCCCGTGCGCGCGTGCGATTTCCGCCGTGCGGTCCGCGCTTCCGGAATCTACAACGACGATCTCATCCGCGATTTCCTTTAGCGAAGCCAGCGCGCGCGGCAGATTTTGTTCTTCATTCAACGTGATGATGCAAACGGAGAGGCGATTCATCGGGCGAACGGAACAGTTGGAGTCTGCGTCAGTATCTCACAGTTGCGGCGGAGCTAGGACTGATCCGGCGGTGCGGCGCTACTTGGAAGCGAGCGTGAAGCGAATAACGCTGTTGCCGATGCGGAACTCCGCGCCATTTTTTAGCATCGCAGCGCGCACGCGTTCTTCTTCGTAGAACGTTCCATTCGTGGAGTCAAGATCCTTCAGGTTCGCATAAGTCTCGCGTACTTCGATCAGGCAGTGGTGGCGGGAGATTTCCTGGTCGTCCAGAGCGATGCCGGCACCTTCGCGTCCCAGAATCACGCGGGGCTGCTTCAAATTGTGAACCGCACCCTTCGCAGGGCCGGACACAACGGTTAGAGTCGCAGTCTTGCCGGCGGGAAGTTTCAGTCCGTCGTCTTCCGGCACCAAATTCAGGTTGGAGCGGTTGGCATTGCTACGTGCGAAGGAGGGCAGCGGCGAAATCACCATGGTCTGATCTTTGCGTATAGTGACTTCCACCACCGTGGTTTGCCGGCATTTCGAGCACTGAAACTGCACCTTGGTATGCGCAGCGATCTCCGCATCCTTCAGGATGTGTTCCATGCCGCAGTGTCCGCACGACGCCTTCATACTCTAAACGTACGACTTTATATAGCCTCTAACCAGCTGGGCTGGCGTACAGGCTTGCCGCAAGGGTTACTCCGCTTGACCCCTTCCACGCCGCAGGGCCGCATATGGGGCTATCAACGGGTGCTTTGTGCTACGATTGCGGGTTATAAACCAAGCGGGAGAGTTGCAGTGTCTGATCACATTTCGCGTAAAGAACTGAAGCAGGACAAGATTCACGACGCCATTGAGCATGGCGCCGAGGCGTTCTACCTGCACAAGCAATTTACCCTGGTCATTCTGCTCGTCATCTTGGCTGGCGCGATTGTGTACGGTTCCTGGACGGTCTATCACGACCGGCAGACGGCCACTGCCACCGTGGCGCTCGATACCGCTATGAAGGCTTACAACGGCCGCATCGGCGGCGCCCCCGATCCGCAGGACCCGAACGACGTCTCCTATGCGGACGAGGCGGCGCGCTCCAACGACGCATTGAATAAATTCAACGCCGTGGCGAAAAACTATCCAAACACGACGCCGGGGAAACAGGCGCTTTACTACGCCGCGCTTTGTCTGGAAGATTTGGAGCGGCATAATCAAGCTCTCGAAGACTTGAAGAAAGTGGCGGACGGCAGCGACAAAGAACTGGCGAACATGGCGCAATATCAAACGGCCGTGATTTATGCGCGCACCGGCAAGCCCGATGATGCCGCGAAGCTTTTCCGCCAGCTAGCGGATAAGCGCTCCGTGTTTGTTCCTCGCCCGCTGGCCTTGCTTGAACTAGCCAATGTTCTGCGCCAGACGAATCCGAAGGAAGCCGTGAACGTCTACCAGCAGATCAAGAAAGAATTTCCGGACACCGCCATTTCCGAGCAGGCTGACCGCGGACTGGATCTGCTCGCGCCGAAATCCTAGCTCCCAACCTAAGAGAGACGGGGCAGCTCATCGAAAAATATCTGGCATTGGCGCCTTGGGCTATGCGCGCGGAGCATTCGCGCGGGCGCCGGTATCCGCAACCGCCACACCCGTATCGTAGTGAGTATGCGCGCGATCGCGACCGCATCATTCATTCGCGCGCATTTCGCCGCCTGGAAGCCAAGACGCAAGTATTCACCACGCGCTTTTCCGATCACTTTCGCAATCGCCTGACGCACACTCTGGAAGTCTCCCAGATTGCGCGCACCGTCGCCGCCGCGCTGGGGCTGAATACAGAGCTCGCTGAGGCTCTGGCGTTGGTGCACGACATCGGGCATCCCCCGTTCGGTCACGCCGGAGAGCGCACGCTGGATGCGTTGATGCGCCCCTACGGCGGCTCGTTTAATCACAATTTGCACGCTTTGCGCATCGTCGAAAAATTCGAGCAGCGCTACTTGGATTTCCCCGGCTTGAATCTTACTTTTGAAGTGCGCGAGGGCATCATTAAGCACTCGCGGCAGTATTCTCCGGCGGAGTTTCCGCAACTCGCCGAATACCTTTTGGATTTGCAGCCACCGCTGGAGGCGCAACTGATCGATTGCGTGGACGAAATCGCATATAACACCGCCGACCTGGACGATGCGCGCGAGGCGAACCTTTTGGACCTCACCGCATTGTGCAACGAAGTTCCGATCTTCGGTGACGCTTATCGGCGCGTTGATGCCACACACCCTTCCGCTCTCGAGAAGCTCAAATTCAACGAGGGTCTCAAGAAGGTTCTGGATCTGCTGGCCACGGACCTGATTGAGACGACGATGCAGCGCGTGCAGCAACTAGGCGCCACGAGTGTAGAGGATATTCGCAGAGCGCCAAAGCGATTGGCGGGATTCAGCGAGGAATTTGCCGCGCGTAACACGCAGCTCAAGCGCTTTCTGGTTGCCCATGTCTATGAGCAAGCGGTCATCACCGCGGATCGCAATCGCTCCGTGCGCGCTCTTGAGGAGCTCTTTCACTTTTACTTGTATGCGCCAGGGTCCATGCCGGCGGCATATGAAGAACTGGTGCGCAGCGAGCCGCGTCATGTGGCTGTTTGCGATTACATCGCAGGCATGACCGATCAATTCTTGCTGCGGCGGCATCGCGACCACTTCCGGAATTCCGCCGCGGGAAACTAACGTTTCCAAGAACGAACCTAAGCGCGATGTAAATTTCCTCGCGCGCTTATGGCTATATACAATGCGAACTTAGGCGTTTTGCGCAGGTAGAAAGAGAAATGCAAAGGTTCATCATTCCATCGTTTTTCGCGTCGCAAAAAATCCGTGTTGCGGCGCTGATTCTTGGCATCGGCAGCAGCGCGGGAATTCTCAATGCTCAGACCGCTCAGCAGGCCGCCGCCGCAACGTCGTCGGCCGCGGCTCCCGCCGATCCGCTGGAGCTAGGCCGCGACACGCCGCGTGGAACAGTGGTTGGTTTCATCCGCGCAGCGCAGGCTGAAAGCTACGACGTCGCTGTTCAGTATTTTGAAGTAGGGCGCCGCGCAAGCGTCGAGCGCGAGCAGGAACTCGCTGCGGAACTTCTCTCTATTCTCAACGCAAGATTCACCGGGTCCCTCGATTCCATTACCAACGATCCCACTGGACGGCAAGGTAATGAGCCGCCACGCGAGCAGATCGTCGTGGGCATGACACGTGGATTGGGCGAATCGTTTCCGCTGTATTTGGTGCACACGGAAGTCTCTCGCGGGGCGAAGGTCTGGCTGATTTCGCGGCAGACTCTCGAGCAAGTCCCGGAGGTTTACGACTCGCTGCGGTTTGCGCAGTTAGAAAAACGCCTCCCTCCGTTCCTGGTGAAGGTGCGCCCTCTGGGAATGCCACTGTGGCAATGGCTCGCGATCGTGTTGTTCGCGCCGATCGCTTTGCTGGGCGGCTGGCTTGTCGCGTTATTGCTTAGGCTCAGTTCCGAGAGGATACGACGCACCTTCGGGCTGGCCGCCGAGCCAACAAAGCCGCTGCGGCGCTTCGGTCCTGCCGCGATCCTGGGCGCGGTCATCATTCACTATTATTTTGTCTACCTGATCGGCGCGTCGATTCTTTACCGGGAGTATTACCGCGATCTGCTGTTGTTTCTGTTGGCCTTCGCGTTCTACTGGGCGCTTACGCGCCTCACGTATTGGATTTCGCTGCGCATGTGGAACCAGTTGACCCGCCGCGGCCTGTATGCGGAGCGTTCGCTGGTCTCCCTGACGCGCAGAGTTCTGGACGTCGCGATTTTTTTCTTCATCGCCCTGCTGCTCTTCAAGAATGTCCTGGGCTGGAATTTGACGGCGGCACTGGCCGGCCTCGGTATCGGCGGCTTGGCCATCGGCTTGGGCGCGCAGAAAACTTTTGAAAATATGATGGGTGGTATCTCGATCCTTACGGATCGCGCGGTGCTGGTGGGGGATGCGTGCAAGATTGGGGACCAGCGCGGCATCGTCGAAGACATTGGGTTGCGTTCGACCAAGCTGCGAACGGAGGAGCGCACGCTGGTCTCGATTCCGAATGGCACCGTGGCTACCGCAATTCTGGAGAATTTCCGGCTGCGCGACAAAATCCTATTTCGCCAGGTTGTTCGCTTGCGATACGACCTTTCGCCCGACCATGTGCGCTACGTATCCGGGCAGTTGCGCCAGGTATTGACCGGCCATCCGAAGGTGGAAGAGGCTAGCGCGCGTGTGCGTTTGTTAAACCTGGCTGAAAATGCCATCGAAGTTCAGATTTACGCGTACATTCTCACTCGTGAGTACCGGGAATTTCTTGCCGTCCAGGAAGAGCTGATTCTGCAAGTCATGGACGTGCTGGAAAACAGCGGCGCCGCCATTGCTGTGCCTGGCCAGACCACCATGGTCACGCGCGACGCCTGGATCGATCCGCAAAAAGCTGCGGCAGCCCAGAAGGCCATGGAGAAAAGCCGCGACCCCGGCGTTCCCGGGATACAGCGGCCAGAGCTAGGAGCCGATATCATCCCGCCGAAGCACTAGGTCGGGTATGCAGCGAGTGACCTTCAGTGAGCAGGGGACAATGAGTCACAAAATGAAAAAACGACGAGCCAGTCGCAAGGCACAGAAGGCAGGGGCGGCGCGACGAAAGAGACTATTGCGATTTCTCGAGGGCGATTCGCCTGGATGGAAAGACGCCGACCATCCCGAGCTAAAACATGGTGCAGCGGCGTGGGTTCGTAAGCTTCGCCGCAGTGGCTAGTTCAGGTGCGTTCGATGCGGAATGTGAAACAGCCGGCCGTGGTGCTGTTGATCTGCAAATAGTCCACCTCAGGATTGGCTAACAGCTTTTCGATGACTGGCTCAAAGCGCCCGTCGCTTACATATTCTTGCGCCATTAGTTTGCGGCCGGGCGCATAAGCCTCGACTGTGCGTGGGCTGTCGCGCAACTCTTCGGGGAATCCACCATTTTCCAGGTAGCGCCGGCAGCCGTCGGCGTGAATGTAGACCGGTCCGGGCTGCGGCAGCGACTCCTTGCCGTTGAAACGGTCGTAGGTGAAGAGAATCCTGCGCTCGCCTGGCGCGATGGTGCGGAGGCAGTGGCGGCACGGAGCGCTGTCTTCCCCAGCTTCCTGGTGAGCAGGGAAGCCGTATACCGGGGCCCTTAAAGTGGCGCGGACCTGCTCCGCGATTTTGGTTTCAATAGCAACAACGCGAACGTCTTGTCTGGAATGTCCTCACAATAATTTATTCGCGGGCGCGCTTGGCCCGCGATTGTTATTGTGTGACTTGTATGTGGTGAGGTTCTATCCGCTAGAGGCTGCCAAACAGGCCCCCCTCCCCCTAGTTTCTCGGATCTGTTCATTCAAAAGAACTTTGAGGCAATGAATCCTGGATCTGTTCATTCCAAAGGACCTACAGCGAATAGACGGCCCTATCTTGCGAAATCACCGGATTCTAAGAAATTAGCCGATGCGTTACCGGCCATTCGTCCAGTGGCGCATTAGAAGTTCCTGACCTTCAGGCCATTTGACGGACGTCGCTCGGGGCTTGATAAAGGTATCAGGGGCTCGGCGTGTCCCCGAGCCGGGGAGAGGGCGATGCTGCGAAATCGATTGCTTATTGTGGCGGGTGGATTGTTGCTTGCGGCTTCCGCCGCTAAGGCTGACGGCGTGGGGTACATAGACTGCCGCGAGCATCCCGAGCAGACACAAGTCTTCGCAAAGGCCAGGCAGACGCACGAAGTTGTCGCTAACTTAGCGTGCGGAGAGCGCTTCACGATCTTGCTCAATGGGTTCATTTTTTCCCGGATTCAAACCGCGGACGGTCAGGTGGGTTATGTCTTTTCAAATGTGATCTCCGTGGATCATTCTGGAGCGATCGTGCAACGGACGGCCCCGGTGCCCGCGCCAGTAAGTGCGCCGACTCCGGCTATTTCGGCCGCGCCTGTTGCGCCGGCTAGTTCGACTACGCCCGCGCAATCTCCGAGCGTATCGGCTGCGCCAGCCCCGACACCTGTGCCGGTGGCGAAGGTTCCAGACACGAGCGTGGCTGTGGCACCCGTGGCGCAGAATAATTTGCCGGCAGTTCCGCAAGCTCAGAAGAAAGCGACGCAAGTGGCTCCGACGCTTGAACCGGTGACAAAGGTCGCGGCAACCAGTGCGCCCGCTGTGCAAACTACTGCGCCTGCGCCGACGCCATCTTCGAGCACCGAAGTTCAGCCGACTGTGGTGCCCAAGGCTGAGCCGGCATCAAATGCAGCGGAAAAGAGTTTGCCGGCCACGGGCGAGACCAAGGCGCAACCTACGCCTGGTGTGTTTCCACCACCAGTGACGGCACCTACGGAGCCGACACCGGCGCCCGAACCAGCGCCAAGCGCACCGGCATCGAGTTCGACGGAGGCGGCGGCAGCGAGCGTTGCGCAGCCCGGCCCGTCTGCGGCTGCGGAGGCTCAGCCCGAGGCTGCTTCACCGGCGCGACCGGCGATCCGGGCCGTCAAGGAGCAGGAGCGGTGGGAGAAGCCGAATCGCGGTACGCACCGGGCCGCGGTGCTGGAATTTTTCGGCGGCTACGAGTTTGCGCGGTTGAACGACGGCGCGGGAACCTTTACCAATTTGAACGGCGCGCTGGGGTCGTTTGGGTGGAACGTGAGGCCGTGGCTGGAACTGGTCGCGGACACCAGCTACAACTTTGTTACGGTGGGCACCACCAAGAATGTGTTGTATGGAAATCACTGGGGACCTCGCTTCTTTTACCATTCACGGTTTCCATGGGGTGCCACGCCGTTTGTGGAGGCGCTGGTTGGGGGGTCACGCGCAGATACAACGATTAGCGGGACCGGCGGTTACAAGACTTCTGACATTGGTATCTCCTACAAATTCGGTGGAGGGTTAGATATCCGCCCAGCGCGATACGCACGGCACTTTAAGATCCGTTTATTCGATTTCGATTATTACCGGACGTCGTTCGGGACTAATTTGCACCAGAACAATTATTCGATTTCTACCGGGATTGTGCTGCGACTGTTTGGCGGCGGATCCGAGTAAAAGGCAAGAAGTAAGATCAGGTAACCTTCAAGACTGGCGCAGCATGCTGCGCCGCTACAACGGAAAGATGGAGTTGCGCGGTCCCCCTCCCCCTGGGGTTTTCCATATCTGTTCATTACAAAGGGCTTAGTGTCCATTTCTCTTGTATCTGCACATTCCAAAGAAGTTGCACGCGATTTTCTATGTCACTGCTTGCGGAAGCGGCGGAAGAAGGGGATGTTGTGGCGGAGCATGGCGTCGTAGGCGCCGGGGTGTTGCACTGCGGCGTTGAGCTCGTTCTTAACGCCGGGGATGGACTGGAGAAGGAGCTGGCCTAAGTAGCCGAAGGTGTCGGCGGTCTGGTGGGAGATCCGTTTTTCGGCTAGGGCGGTGAAGACTTTGCCGAGGACGTGGTTTATGTCCGTGACGGTGTTGAGTTTGCCGGAAAGGGAAGCGAACTCGGCGGCTAGCTTTTCGGATTCGAGTCGCTGCTCTTCTTCGCGGGCGTGGTGAATGCAGAGAGAGGGATGGCCCTTTTTGCGTAGCATGCGGCAGGTGCGGCCATCGGAGGTTTGGCGAAGGCACTTGTTGCTGTTGGGATCGAGCGAATCTGAGTTCATTGGGAAACCTCAAGAGAAGATGGGATTTACCCCGCCTAAGAACGGCGAGGCGCAGAGACACCGAGACAGAAGAGGAAAGAATTCTTTTTGGGAGATGCTGCTAGTGCTCTTGCGACTGGACGCAGAATCTTACAGGGGAAATGGTACCGCAGCCAGTACCGTTCTGTCAAGCTAATTCTATAAGTAACTAAAAACAAGAGAGTTGCCGCAGCGCAAATTGATTTACCCGTCTGCCCACAGGGCAAAGTACATCTTGCGAGCATAGGACGGGGCAGTTCTTCGTCTGCGCTCTGTGATACGCTCGTTATTTATGAAAGCTAAAGATCCTCAGACGCGTCGGCAACGGCTGTTGCGGTTTCTGCAAGGCGGCACGCCTGCTTGGAAAGATGCGGATCATCCCGAGCGCGCTAATGGCGCTGCCGCGTGGGTACGGATGCTGAGACAAGAATCCGAAAAAAGAGCGTTGAGCACCGATGAGCTCGAAGACAATCTGGAGAAGCAGGAGCCGAGAGTCAAGGCGCAAATCCGCAAGAGCAACGAGGAATATCGGCGCGGGGAGAAGCGGGACGCCGGGGTTTTTCTTACAGAGTTGCGTCGCAAACCTGCCAGACCGAATACGAAAAGAAAGACCCAGACGTAAAAACGACGTCTGGGGCACCCGGCGGGCCGCAAGCAAAAAAGGGCCGCTGAATTCTCAGCGGCCCTTCACTCATAATATTGATTTTCGCTTTTGACCCTTCGCTCAAAAACGCTCAGGATAAACTCGATACGATCTGCCAGAATCCGCCCGGCCCTTTGGGCGGAAGCCCTTAGGGTAAAGATAAATCGAAGCGTGTAAGTCGGAAGCTCGTGAGGGCTTTGACTTACATTGCGTGGCATGACCCGCACACCAAAGCGGGTTGAGCCACGACTACTTTAGAAAGGAGGTGATCCAGCCGCAGGTTCTCCTACGGCTACCTTGTTACGACTTCACCCCAATCATGGGTCATACCTTGGGCGCCTGCCTCCTTGCGGTTAGCG